>Ga0209654_1001725_pt1 | contig 16518 bp, 17 predicted proteins | sample SaaInl1SG_22_DNA_FD_184646 | JGI IMG/M metagenome (GOLD analysis project Ga0209654, IMG submission 184646) | Marine microbial communities from expanding oxygen minimum zones in the Saanich Inlet - ESP_161SG_22_DNA (SPAdes) (version 2) | ecosystem: Environmental > Aquatic > Marine > Intertidal... | reverse complement strand
CAGATTTATTCATAATTATTCCAGTTTAGTTTAATCAAACGTTGCAATCAATACAAATGACATGAGAAATAGAATATAATTCAGCATAATTTAAAAATTTAAAACTTTTGCTAGTATTTCATTGTCATTCTATTAGCAAAATAAACTCGAAGAATTAAATATGGTAAAAACACTTAAAGCAAATGGTCTTTCTCGATTATTTGGGCCTAACGTAGCTGTCAATGATATTTCATTTGATCTATCAAAAGGAGAGGTGCTTGGTTTTCTTGGGCCTAACGGCGCAGGCAAATCAACTACGATGAGAATGTTAACTGGAAATCTTGCACCTTCGAAAGGTACCGTCGAGATTTGTGGAATCAATATTGTAGAGGAACCTAAAAAGGCTAAAGAAAACATTGGATATCTCCCAGAAATGAGACCGTTATATAAGGAATTTAAAGTTAACGAATTTCTTAAAATAGCCGCTAAGTTACATAATGTTCCATCGAGTAAAGTAAACGAGTCAATAAACGTTGCTATGGAAAAATGTGGGTTAACTCATATGAGCAATCGACTTATTGAAAATTTATCCAATGGATATCAACAGCGTGTAGGAATTGCTCAAGCCATAATCCACAATCCAGAGATTGTTATTTTAGATGAACCCACTGTTGGCTTGGACCCAATTCAAATAAGAGAAATTAGAAAGTTGATTAAGGAGATTGGTAAAGAACACAGTGTGATTTTATCCACACATATTTTACCAGAGGTTGAAATTGTCTGTGATCGTGTTCAAATTATTGATAAGGGTAATTTGGTTTTTCATGGCTCAATTGAAGACTTAAAACAACAAAGACGAGGAAACAAGCTTTTAGTTGGCTTGAAAAAAGTTCCAACATTAAAAAAACTTCAATCTTTATTTGACATAGTAAAGATCGAAAAAAGTGAAGATGCACTTCATGTAATTCAATTTAAAACAAATGACATAGATGTTGAAAAATTCATAACAACAAGCATAAAGGAAAAGTGGGGTCTTTATCAAATATCCCCTCACATCACAAGCCTTGAGGATACATTTGTACAATTAACTAACACGTAAATAATTATGATTATTAATATTGCTTTAAAAGAAATCAAAAGTTTTTTTGTTACCCCAATGGGATGGATAATATTGGCACTAATAACTGCCGCATTCGGGTGGAACTATTTTATAGGTGTAAACAATTATTTTGAAGTTATGTCTGGCGCAATTCGACCTGCAGAGAGAGTAGGGGTCACGATTTATGTAGGACAAACAGTTTATGGATCAGCATCCTTCTTAATGTTATTTGCTGTACCTTTGCTATCAATGCGATTGATTAGTGAAGAGAGGAGACAGCAGACACTCCCTTTTCTCTTTTCAGCTCCCATATCAATTGTAGAAATTGTTCTTGGTAAGTTTTTTGGTTTATTTATTTTTTTGAGTATCATGGTTTTATATATCCTAATCATGCTTTCTACTCTTAATATTTGGGCTGATATAGACTTTGGATATTTGGTTTCGAATACCTTTGGGCTTTTTTTGTTGGTTGGAAGTTTTGCTGCGATTGGAATTTATTTTTCTAGCCTAACAAGTCAGCCGATAATTGCAGCTCTGTTGAGTTTTATATTTGCTGTGACTTTATTTATCTTAGAGAGATACTTTGCAAGTCAGCCAAATCACTGGTTCTCCTACATATCTCTGATGAAACATTTTCAGACTTTCTCGAGAGGTGTAATAAGTAGTAAAGATATAATATTTTTTATCCTTTTTATTTCCACCTTCTTAGTTTTAACAATTCGAAGACTTGATGCTGATAGATTGCGTGGATAATTAATATGAAAACTAACCTTAAAATTAAACTACAACTACTCTTACAAAATTGGTTTTTTGTTATTTTGTTTATTATTCTTATTTTTCTTCTGGGCTTTTTATCTAATAAATTTGAATTTTCTCAAGATATTACTCAAGCAAATAGAAATACTTTGACCAAGGGAAGCGTTGCAGTTCTCAATGAAATGTCTGGACCAATTAACTTAACTGTCTTTGCTACTAAAGACGATGTGAATAAAGGGGACAAATTCAGACAAGGGATTATTAATTTTATCGCTAGGTATCAGAGAGCTAAAGAAGACATTAACATAAAATTCATTAGTCCCATTGAAGAACCAAAACTGGCTCAAGATATGGGCATTCGTGTTGACGGAGAAGTGGTTGTTGAGTACAACAAGAGATCAGAACATATTACTCCACCGTTTGCAGAACAGGACCTGACTAACTTATTAGTAAGATTAACGAGAACAAATGAAAAACCAATAATGTATCTTGATGGCCATGGTGAAAAAAATCTAATTGGATTAAAAAATTCAGATTTGGGTGAATTTGGTAAGCAGTTAGAAAACAAAGGTTTTAAGTTTTCAAATCCAGATATAACAGTTCTTCCAGAGGTGCCTAAAGAGGGATCAATGTTAGTTATTGCTAGCCCAAAAAAGAAAGTTTCTCAAGTTGAATCTGAAAAGATACTAAATTACTTAAATTCTGGTGGAAATTTGTTATGGCTGCTTGATGACAGCGATTTAAAAGGATTGGATAAAGTGGCTGAGTATTTAGGACTGACGGTATCTAAAGGAAAAGTTTATGATCCTAGTGGATTACAATATGGGTCTACACCTGGGCTGACCTTTGCTCTTCGATATGGAGATCATCCAATTACAAAAAATTTCATGTTGAGGACACTTTTTTCGAATCCAAAAGAAGTATTGGCTTATGGGACATACGAGAATGGTTGGGAAGTTACAGATTTGATTGATGTTGCTGCTGGGGGATGGCTAGAAATTGGCAATGAGAAAGAGCCCAAATTTGATGATGAAAAAGATAAAGCTGGTCCAATTAATGTAGCTGTTGCTTTAAAGAGAGAGTATGGTGAAATAGGTCAGAGAGTAGTAGTTATTGGAAACTCAGAATTTATTTCTAATGCTTTCATTACCACAGGCGGGAATCTGGACCTTGGTGTGAATGTCGTGAATTGGTTAAGTGGGGATGACAAACTAATTAATATACAACCTATGCCACTTAAAGATGTTAATGTGACTATTCCAGAAACTCGCACATCATTTGTTATCGCTTGGACAATTTTTCATAGCTTTCAGTTCTTTATTCCAGTTGGTTTATTTATTGGAGGAATATGGTTGTGGTTGAGACGTCGAAAAGTATAGAATAAGATTATGCAAAAGAGATGGAAGTCTATATTAATATTAATTTTGTTTATTGCTCCACTGGCAATATTGTCACTTTTGTTTATAGACGAAGAAATTGAAGATAACGCATTTGAGGTGTCAAATTTAAAACTTTCAGAATTTGATGAAATCTTCATTGATTTTCCATCAAAAGCAGCGACCTCTTTTAAGAAAATTAATGGCTTTTGGTATCAAACAAAACCATATCAAACCAGGGCTGACCAAACGATTGTTTATCGTATTTTGTCTATTTTAGCTGCTAAATCAAAAGAAAAGCTTGACTCTATGAAGTTAGAGAAATACGGTCTGGACAAGCCAAAGCTTAAAATGACCTTTTCAAATAATAACGAAAAAAAAGTTTTTTCCTTCGGTACTTATAATCCGGTAACTGAGCAGCAATATGTTTTGTTCGATAATAATGTTTTTATTCTGGATGGTATTTTTTCCGAAATGGCTGAATATTCTCCAGTGGAGTTGATTGATAAAAGACCGCTTGCTCCTTTTGAGAAAGTTATGAAATTTGATTACTCAAGACTTGAGCAGTGGCAAGAAAATTTTTTAAGAATAGATGTGAGTGAGGATGGAAAAGCTAAGGCGGTTGGTCAAAAAATTGAATATGACGAGGATCAGTTAAATACATGGCTTACCGATACTTGGTTTAAAGTTTTGGCCACTTCAGTAGAGCCTTATAAGCTTGATGCCAGGGTGGGATATAAAAGTTTTGATCTTTATTTGGATGATAAAGCAAAGATAACTTTCTATCGTATTCAAGAGTCTCCTGAATTACTTTTATTTAGAAAAGATGAGGGGCTACTTTATCATTTTCCTCAAGATATTGGCTTTACGATGCTTAATCCAAGCGTTTCCCGCCTAGAGTAATAAATGCCAGAACTACCTGAAGTTCAGACCACTGTCTCAGGCCTTCTAAGATTAACAGGCTGTAAAATAAAAAAAACTCTTGTTTATAATAGGTCACTTAGGTGGCCAATAATTAAGAATATTGAAACATGTCTTGAAAATCAAACGATAATCAATATTTCCAGAAGAGCAAAGTATATCATTGTACAATTGGATGTTTTTCATTTAGTTATCCACTTAGGTATGACGGGTAAATTTACTTTTTCCGAAAAAAATATCCCCTTAAAAAAACATGATCATGTTGAATTTTTTTTTGAAGGTACTGATGAAATTCTAAGATACAACGATCCAAGAAGGTTTGGTTCAATACACTTGTTAAAAAAACAGGATAGCCTGGATGATTTCTTTTTATTTAAAAAATTAGGTCCTGAGCCTCTGAGCGAAGAATTTAATCACGAATATTTGTATAATAAAGCCAAATCCCATAAGCAATCGGTTAAAGCCTTCGTCATGAATAGTAGTGTAGTGGTAGGTGTTGGCAACATTTATGCTAGTGAAGCACTGTTTATGTCGAAAATATTACCGAGTAAGGCTGCGAATCAATTATCAAAAAAGAAAATGATTACGCTGGTGGATTGCATAAAAAAAGTTTTAGAGTTAGCTATTGAAAAAGGGGGTTCATCAATAAATGATTATTTTAATACAAACGGTCAATCAGGATATTTTCAGATAGAACTTTCGGTCTATGGGCGAGAAAATCTCCCATGTAATATTTGCAAAACTTTGATAAAAAAAATTACTATAGGTCAGCGTTCAAGTTTTTTCTGCTCGGTTTGTCAGAGATAAGTAGTCAGAGATTAGAGATACTACAACCATGGATAGCATGCTAATCAATAGTCCATATAGCTGAGGTGGAACAAGCATAGCTTCCCCATACAGTAATTCAAGTGAAACCCAAGAACCTATCCCGAAAACAATCGAAGCTAATGCGCCGTAATGATTTGCTTTTTTCCAGAAAATCCCAAAGAACAATGGGGTAAATGCTCCTGCTAAGGTAACTTTGTAGGCAGACTCTACCATACCAAAAATCGATAAATTTGATGATAGGGCATAAAAAAGGACAATGATGGAAAAAATTATTAAACAAATACGCATAATTTTTAAAAATTCTTGGTCAGTCATTTTTGGTCGTAAAGGGCGAATCACATTTTCTGCAAAGGTTACTGATGGAGCGAGTAAGGTTGCTGAAGAGCAACTCATTATTGCTGATAAAACAGCACCAAAAAATATTACTTGTGCGAAAGGATGGGTGTATTCCAAGATAAATCTTGGTAGTACTAACTGAGAATCAAAATTAATAACCGTTTGGAAATAGTCTGGATCGATTAGCGTTGCTGAATAAGCAATAAAAATTGGAACAAAGGTAAAAACAAAATATATTGATGCTCCAAATAATGACCCCCAGAAAGCAATTTTAGCTGTATTGGCAGATGTAATTCTTTGAAACACATCTTGCTGAGGAATGGAGCCAAGCATCAGAGTTATCCAAACTCCAAAGAATGATATCCAGGAATATATATCTCCTTTTGGCCAGAAGTCTAGCTTGTGATTGATATATGCATGATTTATTACATGCTTAACTCCACCAGTAAGATCAGAGACGGTGTAAGCAATAAATAAAAGCCCTGTTATAACAACAACCATTTGGATAAAATCCAGAATTGCAACAGAAAGCATTCCACCCAGGGAGGTATAAGAAACGACCACAATGGTTCCTAAAATCATTCCCATTTCGGGAGATATTTGGCCATCACTTAATACGTTGATAATTAGTCCAAGCGCCTTAATTTGAGCTGCCACCCAGCCTAGGTAAGAAATAAGAATGGCTAAAGATGTGAGTACTTCAATTTTTCGATCATATCTTTGACGATAGAAGTCACCTAAGGTAATTAAGTTTAATTTGTATAAATATTTAGAAAAAACATAACCAGCGATTATAAGACACATGCTGGCTCCAAAAGGATCAGCTACAATCCCATGTAAACCCTCTTTTACAAAGGTTGAAGATACCCCAAAAATAGCTTCTGCACCAAACCATGTTGCAAAGACGGTTGCAATTACAACGGGCAATGGTAAATGCCTGCCTGCAATTGCAAAATCACGCGCATTTTTAACTTTAGTAGAAACATAAAAGCCAATTAATACTGATATGGCTAGATAAATACAAACGAAAATTGAGAGCATAAATTACTAAAACTGATGAATTAATTTTACAAAATAATAAATAAAATTTGGCACGCTAGCAACAAAAAAATCAAAGTTATAAGCAGCTTCAAGTAGTAATTTTTTCTTTTTATTAGTTTAAAATTTAATTTATTTTCATAAATGGAATTTGTCAGACTTATATTCTTCTCTTTCAACTTAACATAGTCGGGTAAATTTTCTAATATTCTCATCCATTTTGGAATATCGTTTTTTATTGATTTAAGTATTTTTTTTACTCCTAATTGTTCCTTAAGCCATTTTTCTAGAAAAGGATGTGCTGTTTTCCAAAGATCAAGATCTGGATTCAACTCTCTTCCTAGGCCCTCAACATTTAGCAAAGTTTTTTGCAGCATTGTTAGCTGAGGTTGTATTTCCATTTTAAATTGACGTGATGTTTGAAAAAGTCTTATGAGTAATTTGCCAAATGAAATTTCTTTAAGTGGTTTATTGAAAATAGGCTCACAAACCGATCTAATGGCATTTTCAAATTCATCAACTGAAGTATTTTGTGGAACCCAGTTTGAATCCAAATGTGCTTGGGCAACACCTCGATAGTCTCTGTTAAAGAAGCATACAAAGTTTTTAGCTAAATAATATTTATCTTCATCACTTAGAGTGCCCATGATTCCAAAGTCCAATGCTATGTATCTTCCATCTTTTGCTACCTGAATATTTCCCGGATGCATATCAGCATGAAAGAATCCATCTCGAAAAACTTGCGTAAAAAATATCTTAACGCCATTTTCAGAAAGAGATTTTAAATTAATATTATTTTTTCTTAATTCTTCTATATGGGATATGGGTATTCCATCCATTGCCTCCATAACCATAATTTTTGGATGACAATAGTCCCAAAAGATTTCTGGAACTAATAATAATTTTTTATCCTTAAAATTTTCCGCAAGATGAGAGCAATGTCCAGCTTCTAAAAGAAGATTTAACTCTGACCGAGTGTGCTTCTCGAATTCATTTACAACTTCTACAGGCTTTATCCTTTTGCCATCAGTCCATAATAATGTGAGCAATTTTGCAACCCAGGTAAGTAATGTAATATTGCTTTTTACTTGCTTCTCGATATTGGGTCGTAATATTTTAATTGCTATTTTGGATTTATCATTGAGTTCACCAAGGTATACTTGTGCAACCGAAGCGCTTGCAATTGGAGTTTTATCAATTTTTTTAAAAATCTTATGATATCCGTCAGGATACGCTTCATTTAATATGACCTCGGTTTCTTCAAATGAGAATGGTGGAACTTTATCTTGGAGTTTTGAGAGTTCATTGGCTATATCCTTCGGAAGCAAGTCTCTTCTTGTTGATAGCATTTGACCAAACTTTACAAAGATTGGTCCAGCCGACTCTAACGCTAGCCTTAAATTTACTGCTCTATTATTATCTTGAAAAATTCTAAATGGAAAAAGTAGGACAGAAAAAATCCTAATTAATTTATTGTTAAAAAATAGATCAAGCTGAAAATAAAGGGCAATAAAGATAAATCTTAGAAACTTAAAAAAAACCATTATTTTAATCCTTTAAATTTTCTTTTCAGTTGTTCAAATTCTATGGATAGTGAATCCACTTCCTTGTTAAACTTATCTACTTGATAATTTTTTGCCAGTAATTTATTTTCTTCTTGGTAATACTCAATGGTTGTTTCAAGTGTATTTTTTACTTTATATTTTATTTCTTTAAACAAACTTTTTGATACTTGCATTACTAATCCTGCCGCTTCTTCTCCAATTATTTCAGACAGATCTAGACCGATATTCCAATTTATTTTTTTAACACATTCATTAAAAATTTTAGCTAATTTAACATCGCCAGATATTTCAATATTTTTGGGATCTTGTTTTAAGATAATGTCTTGAATCGATTCTTTTGGGATTGAGATTGTTAAGTCGGTATGATCAGAGCCTTCTTCAATTAAAGATAAAAGACCTTGATCATTAACTATCAAATTAAATGTAATTTTATCCGCAAATTTTAATGTAATCCGTTTACCTGAATATTGAAATAAATCTTGAACCATCCAATCATTTTGTGACAGGATATGGTTAAAAAATTGATTTATTTTTTTTTTCATTAAATTTTATATCCAGAATGTATGGCAACGATGCCACCAGTTAAGTTTTTGTATGAACAATTCTCAAACTTTTCATCTTCAAGCATTTTTAATAATTTTTCTTGCTCTGGGTGCATTCTGATTGACTCTGCAAGGTATTGATAGCTATTGCTATCGTTAGCTACTATTTGACCTATCTTTGGGATTATATTGAATGAAAAAAAATCATAAACTTTTTTTATGCTTGAGTGCACTTTTGAAAACTCTAAAATAACTATCTTTCCACCGGGTTTGAGACAGCGATAAATTTCGTTTAGCACTTTATTTTTGTGTGTCATATTTCTCAGACCAAAACTGATGGTAACAATATCAAAATAATTATTTGAGAATGGAATATTTTCAGCATTAATTGTCACGGATGGGATAAGAAGACCTTTGTCGATTATTTTTTTCTTTCCTTCTTTTAGCATTTCTTCGTTTATATCGCTATGAATGATTTGGACATTTTTATTTTTTTCTTTAAAAAGTATTGAAAGATCACCAGAGCCTCCGGCTAAATCAAGTATTTTCTCATTCCCCCTTAAGGGATTATCTAGAAGAAGAAATTTTTTCCAAATCCGATGAAGGCCAAAAGACATTAAGTCATTCATGAGGTCATAGTTTTTAGCTACAGAGTCGAAAACTCCCTTGACCAGTTGTTGTTTTTTATCTGAATCAATCTGTTTGAAACCGAAATCCGTTTTACTTTTTGTCATGTTCCTGCATTAACTTTAATTGATAGTCTTGCCATAAAATATCATAGTTTTTTGCTAAATCATAAAGATATGTCCATGTGTATAAACCGGTATCATGACCATCATCAAATATTAGCTTAATTGCATAGTTTCCAACGGGTTCGATATTTGTGATTGCAACATTTTCTTTTCCAACCTGAAGAATTGCTTCAGATGGATGGTGGCCTTGAACTTCAGCTGAGGGAGAGTAGACTCTTAAAAACTCTGCTGAGAGCATGCATTCTGTTGAGTTATCAAAAACTATTTTTAATAAATTAGATTTTTTTTGATAGTTAATCTCTATGGGTGTAGGGGTACTCAAAAATTTAATTAATTAGAGATTTAAGTTTTTTTAGAGCATTTTGCTCAATTTGACGAATTCTTTCTGCTGAAACATTAAGTTCTTTAGATAAGTCATGCAGAGTTTTTGTATTTTTTTCTGAAAGCCACCGAGATTGAAGTATATATTTACTTCTATCATCGAGAGAATCGAGAGCTGAGGAAAGTGCGTCGAGCTTATTTCTTTCTGTTTCGTCTTGAATTAGTTGTAATGCAGGGTCAGCATTTTCATCTTTGAGGTATGAAATAGGGCGAAAATTATCTTCTTCATTTTCATTATCTTGATAATCTAAAGCGATTTCATTCCCATTGAATCGATATTCCATTTCTCTGACATCAGACTCTTTAACATTTAATTCTTTAGCTATCTCTGTTATCTCATTTGGTTTTAAAGGCTGTAAAGTTTTTTTCATACTTCTTAAATTGAAGAAAAGTTTACGTTGAGCTTTGGTGGTTGCTGTTTTGACTAAACGCCAATTTTTAACCACAAATTCTTGAATTTCTGCTTTAATCCAATACATGGCGAAGGATACCAGTCTGACACCGCGATTTGGATCAAATCGTTTGACGGCTTTCATTAATCCGATATTTCCTTCCTGAACTAAATCGGATTGTTGTAAACCATACCCAGAGTAAGATCTCGCTATCTTAATAACGAGTCTTAAGTGAGACATAATCAGCTTTTTGGCAGCGTTCAAATCATTATCTTGATAAAGCTTGGTAGCCAATTCCATTTCCTCTTGTTCAGTAAGCAATGGGATGGCCTGAACTTGTTGTTGATATAAGTCAAAACTTTCTAATGAAGGATTTAAAGGAATTGATAAGGCGTTCATATGTATCCTGTTAATTTAAAATTAGCACTCTAATACTCTGAGTGCTAATTTTAGTAAAAAGTTCACGAAAAATCAATGATTCAAGCATTATTTTTGATTTTATTCAGGGAGCGTGTACTAGCAAAAAAGGATGACAACCAGCCAATGGCGACACATATCATTATTGTAAAGAAGTAATGATTAAATCTGAGATCGAGCAATGAAATATTGAAACCTAAAGTTTTTTCTATGGCCATAGAATTCAAATTAAATATATAAATCAATGACTTAATTAGTCCTATAGTTACCAATCCTCCTCCTAGTCCATAAAATGATCCAGTGTAAAGAAATGGCCTGCGTATGAAAGCATTTGAAGCCCCAATGAGTTTACTAACCTCAATTTCATCCTTGTAGGAAAGTGTTTGCAATCGGATAGTATTTCCAATGATTACGGATAAAACCACCAAGAGAAGAAACCCTATAAAGTTCACAATCAACTGAGATAACGACAGTATAGAGTTAAGTTTGTTGATCCATGCTGAATCAACCGTTATTTCATCGATAATTTCGAAGTTTTTCGACTCTTCAATAAAAAAATCAATCTCTTTTTCGTCTAACGTATTTAAAGATAAATAAAGGCTATCTGGTAAAGGGTTATTGTCAATTAAATCTAACCCATTTATATTGAGTTTTTTTTGTAATTTCTGCCATGAATCGTCCCTTTTTTCAAAGACTATTTTGTTCACAATGGGCTGTTCTTTTAAAAAAACATTTAATTCTTTTAAATTGTCATCTGAATACTTTGTCTTTAAGAAAATACTTATTTCCGCTTTATATTCAATTTGTGATGAGGCTTGTTTAATATTTTCAAGAAACAAGAATGCTAGCGCTGGTAAACACATGGTGATACCAATAACAATAAACATCATAAAGGTCGCACTTTTTGAATAAACAAGGCGTCGGATTGCAACGGCCAATGACTCTTTTTGATTAAGCAGGTAATTCAGCATATCTTTGATTATTTGATGTTAATAGGCCATTAGCAAGATGGAAATGTTTAAATTTTACAGGAATATTAGGTAACTCATGTGTTGATATAATGACCGTCACTCCAACCTGATGAAAACTTAAAAAAATATTCATGATTTCATTGGCATAGGCTTTGTCTAAGTTCCCAGTTGGTTCGTCAGCAGTTATAATCGCTGGTCTACAGACAATAGCCCTGGCAATAGCTAAACGCTGCTGTTCTCCACCTGATAGAGTAATTGGCATCATACGTTCTTTGTTTAGAAGGCCAACTTTATCGAGAGCTGCTCTAATTCGTTTATTGGCTTCATTTCCAAAGATATTATTAACCGCCAAAGGAAGCGCAACGTTCTCATAACAATTTCTATCGTAAAGTAATTTGTGGTCTTGAAAAACCATTCCAAATTTTTTACGAATCGTATTTAAGGTTTTATCTTTGGCCCGGCTGAGGTTGTAATTTTCAAACATTACAGTTCCAGAAGATGGCTTCTCAATAGAGGATAAAACTTTTAAAAGAGTAGATTTTCCTGCGCCAGAGGCCCCAGTAACAAAAACAATTTCTCCTGGAGTAATTTCGAAATTTATATTTTGCAAAGCTTCTTGATAGCCAGGATATCTTTTATATACTTGATCAAATCGTATCATTCTATTAAACCTTCAACATAATGTTCAGCACTGAAAATTTTGAGATCGTCAATTTGTTCACCAACACCAATAAATCTCATAGGGATTGAATATTCCTGTGCAATCGCTGCCACAATTCCACCTTTAGCTGTGCCATCCAGCTTAGTCATTATCAAGCCTGAAAGTGGAACGGCTTCATTAAAGGTTTTGATTTGATTAAGAGCATTTTGACCCGTATTGGCATCGAGGACTAAAACCGTCTCATGCGGCGCATTAGAGTCAAATTTTTGAATAACTCTTTTAATTTTTTCAAGCTCATCGATTAGGTGTTTTTGAGTTGGAAGTCTTCCAGCTGTATCTGCTATCACTATGTCAATTCCTTTTGCCTTGGCGGATTGCATCGAGTCAAATATAACTGCGCTTGGGTCTCCTGTGGCTTGAGAAATTACAGTTACATTATTTCGATCACCCCACACTTGCAGTTGCTCCTTTGCTGCAGCTCTAAATGTGTCTCCTGCAGCTATCAAAACACTTTTATTTTCATCAAGCAATAGTTTGGTTAATTTTCCAATTGTTGTAGTTTTTCCAGCTCCATTAACACCAACAACTAAAATAACAAATGGAGTTGAATTTATTTCTATAAGAGGAGATTCTATTTTTTTTAATAGCTCTACAAGTATTTTTTTTAAAAGAGGTTTAAGTTCTTGAGACTCTTTTAAGCCATTTATTTTTACCTCTTTTTTTAATTTTTCTAAGATCATTTGTGTTGCCTGGTAACCTACGTCTGCCGTAATGAGTGAAACCTCTAAATCTTCATAGAATTCATCATCAATTGAGCCTGATTCAATTAACGATGAAATATTAGTGGATATTGCTTCCCTAGTTTTTTTTAGGCCCAGTTTAATCTTTTCTGAAAATGATAAAGTTTTTTCAGAATTTTGTTTTGTGTTTGAATCTAAATTAACGGATGGTTTTCTAGTTGATTTCGTTTTGGAGTCTTTTGAAGTATTTGTTTTTTTTAGCTTTTGTGTGTCTTTTTTTTTGCTTGTATCTTTAGCTTTAGTTTTTTTTACTACTTTTTTTTGTAATGGCTTATTTTCAATCTCTGGTTTTCCAGAATCTTTACCTTTAATAAGCTTTTTTAGAAAATCAAACATATGCTTGTGATGAAAACGAACTAAGTTTGTGTTTTGAAGTCATTAAAGATTATTATACCAACAATTATTAATTTTTATTTTCAATTTATTATGCGAAACCTTATTTTTTTTAGTTTTTTTTTCTCATTCAATGTTTTTTCATCCGTCAGTGAATATACACTTGATAATGGAATGAGGGTTATTGTTAATGAAGATCATAGGGCGCCAGTTGTTGTCTCTCAGGTATGGTACCAGGCTGGAAGTATCGATGAAGTAAATGGTAAAACAGGTGTAGCACATGTCTTGGAACATATGATGTTTAAAGGTACAAAAAATACCAAGCCGGGAGAATTCTCAGAAATTATTGCTCGTTCCGGAGGGCGAGAAAATGCTTTTACAGGAACGGATTACACTTGTTATTTTCAAACAATGGAAAAATCTAATCTAGAGTTGTCATTCCGAATGGAATCAGATCGTATGCAAAATTTAATAATTTCAGAAGAAGAATTTAATAAAGAGATTAAAGTAGTAATGGAGGAAAGAAGGTGGAGAACAGAAGATAAACCTGAAGGTCAGCTAAATGAATCTTTTAATGCTCTAGCTTTTAAGGCACACCCATATTCAAGACCTATTGTTGGATGGATGAATGATCTCGAGTCAATGACGTATGAAGATGCACAAGAATGGTATGCAAATTGGTATTCACCCAATAATGCGCTGTTAGTAGTTTCGGGTGATGTTGAGCCAGATAATGTTCATAAATTGGCTAAAATGTACTTTGGTCCATTATCTAAAAAGACTACTCCAAAAAGAAAGCCTCAGTTAGAACCAATACAAAAAGGTAAAATTCAAGCAGCCATTAAAGCTCAGAGCAAGTTGCCAATGCTTCAAATGGGATTTAAGGTTCCCTTGCTTAGTAAAGATGAAGACACTCAAGATTCAGAGCCGTTTGCTTTAGAGGTGATGGCAGGTATTCTTTCTGGAACATCAACATCCAGAATACAAAGAGCATTAATTCAAAGCGGTAAAGCATTAAGTGCTTATGCTAGTTATCCATTGTTATCCCGAGGAGATGTTGGAACATTTGAGTTTGTTGTAACCTTAAATGATAAAACATCAGTCAAAGAGGTTGAAGATATAATATTTAATGAGATAAAAGAAATAATAACAAAGGGAGTAACAGAGAAAGAGTTGAACAGAGTGAAGGCTAATGTTATTGCAGGTGAGGTATATGAAAAAGATTCAATGTTTTATCAGGCAATGATTATAGGCCAGCTCGAAACGATGGGATACTCATATAAAATTAAAGACAATTATATAGAAAATGTTGAGAAGATTACTTCCAAAGATATAGCTGATGTTGCAAAAAAATATTTTATTAATGACAGTCTAACTGTTGTTGAGCTCATCCCAACCAATTAATAAATCTCTATTACTGAGGGTTCTTATGAAACAATTTATTTTAATATTTACATTATTCTTTTTATTTACAGCCGAAGCTAAAACAAATATAAACTTTTGGGAGACTCAAAATGGAGTTAGAGTTTATTTCATAGAGTCTCATGAGCTTCCGATTGTCGATATCAATGTAAATTTTGATGCTGGCTCAGCAAGAGATAATCCAAAAAAATCTGGTGTATCCAACTTAACTAATTATTTAATGATGCTGGGTTCAGCGAACTTAAATGAAAATCAATTAAGTGATAGCTTTTCTGATATTGGTGCAACAATAGGTGGAGGAGTCGACCCTGATCATGCGAAAATTACTCTTAGATCATTATCAAAAAAAGAAACTCTGAATCAAGCTCTAAAAACATTTCAGTTGGTGCTTTCCTCACCACGTTTCGACAAAACAGTTTTTGATAGAGAGAAATTAAGTACTTTGTCCTTGATTGAGCAATCGCAAACGCAACCTGATTCGATCGGAGCGAATGCATTTAAAAAATTATTATATGGTGATCATCCATATGCCTTTCCAGAAGAGGGTTTGCTGGAGACAGTAAGGGGCTTAAAGCAGTCGGATGTCATTGATTTCTATAAGCAATTTTATACTGCCCAGAATGCTTCAATTGTGATTGTAGGAGACCTTAATAAAAACGAAGCGCAAGATATTTCCGATCAATTAACTCGGCATCTGAAAGAAGGGAAGAATCCAGAAATCTCTGATGTTCAGTCGATAAGTTCAGGCGAAAATCTAATTGAAAACTCTGCTCAGCAGGCTCACCTTTTTTATGGCATGCCAACATTAGAGAGGCAAGACCAAGATTTTTTTCCATTGTATGTAGGTAATTATATTTTAGGTGGCGGTGGTTTTGTATCTCGATTGACAGGGGAAGTAAGAGAAAAAAATGGTTTAGTCTATAGTGTTTATTCTTACTTTATGCCCATGACTAAAGCAGGGCCATTCCAAATAGGATTGCAGACTAAGAAAGATCAAATCGATGACGCTTTTAGTTTGGTCAAGAAAGTAGTATCCGAATTTGTTCAAAATGGGCCTTCACAAAAAGAACTTGAAGACGCCAAAAAAAATCTTATCGGAGGATTTCCTCTAAGACTAGACAGTAATAAAAAAATTACAGAATATATCTCTATGATGGCGGTTTATAATTACCCATTAGATTACTTGGAAACTTTTTCACAAAAAGTTGAATCTGTAACTATTGATCAGATAAAAGATGCTTTCAAAAGAAGGATTGATATGTCAAAATTTTCAACAGTTATTGTTGGAAAAAAATAATATTTCAAATTCAGTAAAAATTATTGGCGGTTCACTAAAAAGAAAATCAATCTTATTTGAGGGATCTGATGATTTGAGGCCAACTTTAGGCCGAATTAAAGAAACTCTTTTTAATTGGCTGGGAAATGATTTATCCGATAAAAACTGTTTGGATCTTTTCGCGGGCTCAGGAAGTTTAGGATTTGAATCCATTTCTAGAGGAGCCCTTTCCTGTACTTTTATTGATCACACTCATTCAAATATCGAAAATATCCAAAAGAATATTATCGATTTAGATTTGTCCAACTGCGAGGTTGTAATTTCGGAAGCTTATCGTTATGTCAATTCAGTTGATTGCAAATATGATTTAATTTTTTTTGACCCACCTTACCATTCTGATTGTTATGATTGGCTTGAGTTTGCAGCAGGTAAATTGTTATCTGAGGGCGGTATAATATATATTGAATCATCAAAAAAAATTAATCTAGACAAAATTAAGATGCTTAAAGAGAAAAAAACAAAGTCCCTTTATTATGGAATATACAGATTATGATCGATAAAATTTTATATCCAGGGTCTTTTGATCCTGTAACACTTGGTCATGAGGATATTATTTCTCAACTATGCGATATATCAAAAAAAGTATATGTTGGAGTTGCTAAAAATAATAACA
>Ga0209654_1001722_pt1 | contig 16546 bp, 15 predicted proteins | sample SaaInl1SG_22_DNA_FD_184646 | JGI IMG/M metagenome (GOLD analysis project Ga0209654, IMG submission 184646) | Marine microbial communities from expanding oxygen minimum zones in the Saanich Inlet - ESP_161SG_22_DNA (SPAdes) (version 2) | ecosystem: Environmental > Aquatic > Marine > Intertidal... | reverse complement strand
GAACTTCCCCGCCGTTTTGCGATAGCGATTGATGCCGCCGCAATGAAAGATGGCGCGGACTCTACTGATGATTATCTGGCCGAATGGCGGCGCAGTGATCCGGTTGAATGCGGTGAGGATCTGGACGCGGTGGCGGCGGCACGCGCGGCCGAGCTTGAGGCCGATTATCCAGCCGAGCGGGTGAAAGTCTTGGTCGAAAATGGCGGTAATGAGCCGAATTAATACAAGCCTAATACAAGCCTAATATTACGCCATTAAATCGGCTTCATTGCATAATGTCGTAATCGGAAGAGTGAAGGGCGAAGCCAAGCCATCCGAGGGCGGCGGAGATCGCCATTCTGGTGGCTTCAGGTGGCACGGATACAGAATTTAACGTGAGGTTTTCAATGGCGGCTAGCATTCAACAGATCCAGCAGGCGGCGCGTGATTGGTCAATCGAGGTTACGCCCACAGGCGCGACTAAAATCGAGAGTTTTCGCGATTGCCTTGCGCCGGGGACCACGGTGAATGTGACATTTCTGCCCGGCTCCGATCCACAGGATACGATTGCCGTTGCCCAGCGCCTCCATAATGACGGGATGAAGCCTGTACCGCATCTAGCGGCGCGCTCGCTACGAGATGCGAACCAGCTGGATGAGCTGTTATCTGCCTATGCCAAAGACTGCGGCGTCAGCGAAGTTCTGTGCATTGGCGGCGGCGTTGAAAAGCCGGTGGGCCAGTTCAGCTCGACCATGGAATTATTGGCAACTGGCCTCATTCAAAAACATGGCATTCGCTCTATTGGTGTTGCCGGTCATCCAGAAGGCAGTCCAGATATCAGCGATGATGAGATTGCCGAGGCCTTGGGCGCCAAGAACGATCTAGCCAAATCTGAGGGGCTGGATCTCTATATCGAGACACAGTTCTGTTTTGAGGCTGATATCGTGCTGGCATGGGAAAAGGCCGCGCGTGAGGCGGGTAATGCATTGCCAATCCGCATTGGTATTCCGGGTCCGGCAACAATCAAAACCCTATTCCGCTTTGCCCAGATTTCGGGTATTGGCCCGTCCATGCGCTTCATTGCCAAACAGGCGAAAAATGTTGCGAAACTAATGACCGTGCAATCACCACATTTGTTGCTGGATGGCCTCGCTGAGGGCATGGCGAATGACCCAGATTGCCTGATTAAACATTTCCATTTTTATCCGTTCGGCGGCTTTGCCAAAACCGCGGCCTATGCACAGGCGATCGCCGACGGAAACATCTCTGCCCTGCCAAAAGGCGGGTTTGAAATCAACGCTTCCTAGTGTTTCATCCAAGGAGTTCACTATGACCAAAACACTTATCTCGTCTGACAAGCAAGAAATCACTATCGGTTTTGACTCACCTTTTTGTGTGATTGGTGAGCGTATTAACCCCACAGGTCGTAAACTTTTGGCGGCTGAGATGGCGGCTGGTGATTATAGCCGGGTGATTTCTGATGCGCTGGCACAGGTTGAGGCAGGGGCAACAATGCTGGACGTGAATGCGGGTATTCCGATGGCGGATGAGCCAGCTATTCTGGCCGAGTCAATCAAGCTGGTTCAAGACGCGGTTGACGTGCCACTGGCGATCGATAGCTCTATTGTTGCCGCATTAGAGGCTGGCTTGGCGGTCTATAAGGGCAAGCCATTGGTCAATTCGGTAACGGGCGAGGAAGAACGGCTAGAAGTTGTTCTGCCTCTCGTTAAAAAATACGGCGCGGCTGTTGTGGCGATCTCTAATGACGAAACCGGCATTTCAGAAGACCCGAACGTGCGTTATGAGGTTGCCAAGAAAATTGTCGAGCGGGCCGAGGATTATGGCATCCCGCGTGAGGATGTTATTGTTGATCCCCTGATCATGCCGGTTGGCGCGATTAATCTTGCTGGTCGTTCGGCGCTGGATCTGATCATCCGTCTACGTAACGAGCTCAAGGTCAACACCACTTGTGGTGCGTCTAACATTTCGTTTGGTTTGCCGAACCGTCATGGTTTGAATGCGGCGTTCCTCTCGATGGCGGCTGGTGCGGGAATGACCTCTGCGATCATGAACCCACTTCACGCCGAAGAAATGACAGGTATAATGGGTGCCAATGTAATGAACGGCAATGACCCTGAATGCCGCCGCTGGATTAACAAATTCCGTGAGGCGCCGGCTGAAGGAGAACGTGAACGCCGTCAGACCCGCCGCCGCCGCGCCTAGCAAATATGCCTCATTTCGGGCATTTGTAACCGAATAATGGACCAGATATGGCTGATGAAGAATTGATCCCAGATCCATCAACTCTGGACGCATCATCTAACGATGTGGCGACTGATGAGGTGAAAATTGTTTTCACCCCGTCGGGACGTCAGGGAAATGTCGCGGCTGGCACTACGGTGCTACAGGCGGCGCGGACGTTGGGTGTTGATATCGATTCTGTTTGCGGTGGTCGCGCGATGTGTGGACGCTGTCAGGTCGATGTTGGGACAGGTGAATTTGCCAAGCATGGCATTAATTCTGGGCCAAGCTGTCTTGGTGATGTGACCGCCGTTGAAACCCGCTATGCCGATAAACGCGGTATGGCAGAGGGGCGGCGCCTGTCGTGCCAGTCAAAGCTACTCCATAGTGTGGTCATTGATGTGCCACCAGAAAGCCAGGTTCATAATCAACTTGTGCGTAAGGATGCTGATGATCGGCAGATCGAGATGGATCCGATTGTCCGGCTGTGTCTTGTCGAAGTGCGCGAGCCCGATATGCATGAGCCATCCGGAGATTTCCGCCGCCTAGCCGAGGCACTGGTGGATCAATGGCCAGATCGTGTAACCGGCGAGATTACGTGTGACCTTCATATCCTACAGGATCTGCAACCTGCTCTGCGGGCCGGTAAATGGCAGGTAACAGTTGCGCTTCGTGATGGGCATCATGTTGCTGGCATCTGGCCGGGCCTAAAGGACCGGGTGGCGGGCATTGCCATCGATGTTGGCTCGACCACGATGTCGGCGCATCTATGCGATATGGCAACGGGCAATGTGCTGGCTTCGACCGGCGCGATGAATCCGCAAATCCGTTTTGGCGAAGATCTGATGAGCCGGGTGTCCTATGGCATCATGAACCCCGGTGGCCATGTTGAAATGAACAAGGCAATCATCGAGGGGCTGCAATTACTGATCGCGGGTGCGGCTGAACAGGCTGGCCTGTTGCTTGAGGATGTTGTCGAGTTGGTGTTGGTTGGTAATCCGGTCATGCACCATCTATTGCTGGGGATTGACCCGGTTGAGTTAGGCGGTGCGCCGTTTGCGCTTGCTGTCGATACCTCGCTTGAATTCAAGGCGTCTGAGCTAGGCATAAATGCACATAAAGGGTGCCGCGTTTATATCCTGCCATGTATCGCTGGACATGTTGGCGCCGATGCCGCTGGTGTGGTGCTGGCTGAGGCCCCGCAAAAGGGTGATAAGAAAACCCTTGTTATTGATGTGGGAACAAACGCCGAGATAGTTGTCGGTAATCGGGAACGCTTGTTGGCGGCCTCATCACCGACTGGCCCTGCCTTTGAGGGGGCCCAAATTTCGTCTGGCCAGCGTGCCGCGCCCGGGGCGATCGAACGTATTCGTATTGATAAAGACACGCTAGAGCCGCGCTTTCGGGTGATTGGCGTCGATCTTTGGTCGGATGAGGATGGCTTTGATGAGGCGGTAAAGGCAACCGGCATCACTGGCATTTGTGGGTCTGGTATCATCGAGGTATTAGGCGAGATGTTTCTGGCCGAAATCCTGTCTACGGATGGGGTGATTGATGGGGCGATGACGGCGCGTAATCCGCGGGTTGAAAAGGATGGGCGAACCTTCGCCTATCGTGTCTCGGAAAATGTTGTGGTGACACAGAATGATGTGCGGGCCATTCAACTGGCCAAGGCGGCGCTTTATGCTGGCTTTAGGTTGCTGATGGATAAGATGGATATCACCGAGATTGACCGTGTTGTTCTTGCCGGAGCCTTTGGTACGCATATTGATCCAAAATATGCGATGGTTCTGGGGATGGTTCCAGATTGTATGCTGGAAAATGTGCGGGCGGCTGGTAACTCGGCTGGTGCGGGGGCCAGAATGGCTCTGCTCAACAAGGCGGCACGGCGTGAAATCGAAGAGGTTGTCCGCAGAATTGAAAAGATCGAAACAGCGGTGGAGCCATCGTTCCAAGATCATTTCGTCAAGGCAATGGCCATTCCGCATAAGAGCGATCCTTATGCCAAGCTGGCTAGCGAGGTCGATTTGCCAGCCCGTATTCTAACCGCACAGGATGCGCCCGCAATTGAAGGTGGCCGCCGCCGTGGTGGCCGCCGCCGCACGTCTTAGGGTTATTTTTCGGTGAGGGATTTAAGCTGGGCCGCGGCGCGTTTGGCGCGTGCGTAACTGCTGTAACCTAGCCAGATCATGCCAATCGCGGTGACGCCATAGCACGGCCAGACAAAAAGCGCATAACCGCCCATGTCAAAGAATGACCCGATCATTTGTCACCACCTTTTAGCCCGATTGCGGCAATCCGGCGTTCGGCTAGCTGTGCCTTTATGCGCCAGATGACGATGAGGGCGAAAAACCCGTGAAAGCCAACAAGCATAAGCAAAAGCGGTAAAAGCATCGCGCTATCAATGGCAACGCCGCCGCTTCTAAGCAGGCTAGCTGGCTGGTGCAGAGTGTTCCACCAATCGACTGAGAATTTAACAATTGGCACATTAATCAAACCGACGAGTGCCAATAGGGCGGCGGGGCGGCTACCACGCTCGCGCCGGTCAAAACCATCGGCGAGGGCCATGACCCCAAGATAGAAAAAGAACAGGATCAGCATCGAGGTCAGGCGTGCATCCCACACCCACCAAGCACCCCACATTGGCTTGCCCCAGAAGGCGCCGGTAATGAGCGTCAATAGCGCGAACAAAGCGCCAACAGGTGCAATCGCCCGCAACGCCAGATCGGCCAGAGGGTGACGCCAGACAACATAAAACAATCCAGACAGCCCGAGCGCGACATATCCAATGCTAGCCAGCCATGCCGCTGGCACATGCACATACATGATCCGCACAGTCTCGCCTTGCTGGTAATCAGCGGGCGAGGCATAGAGACCATAATATAATCCAGCCGCAATCAAACCGAACGTCAGCAACGCTAACGGCTTGGTAATTCTATCGGCAATCCGCACAAAGCGGGTTGGGTTGGCAAAATAATCAAACATCACTGACCGATATAGATGCTTTTGGCAAAAGCGCAATATGCCTGCCCTATGTTTGGGGCGAGATTTATCATAATCCGATTTCCTCGTCGATTTCACGCAATGCCGCCGCGCCGATCAATGGCGCTAGTGCTAGCAATATGGCGACCACCGCGCCAAGCAACATCAAATGCGGCGAGATCAGGGTTGCGCTGGCGGAGGCAAGCACGCCGAAAATGAGAATTGGTACAGCGAGTGGCAAGACCAGCAACGCCATTAACGCACCGCCGCGCCGCGCCCCTTGGGCCAATCCCGCACCAATAACACCGAGTAATGTCAGCCCCATCGTACCAAGCAATAACGACAGTAACAGCCCGGCAATAAGCCCTAGGTCGATTTGCAATAATATGCCCATGACCGGCGTTGCAAGCACCAATGGCAGTGCGGTTACAAGCCAGTGTGCGATTGCCTTTGCGACAACGTAATAAGGCAGGGAGAGCGCCGATAAGGTGACTTGATCGAGCCAGCCAGAGCGCACGTCACCGGCAAATATCCGTTCAAAGCCAGCCAAGATTGACAACAGGGCGGCAATCCAGATGATTGGGATGGCTAGGGGTGCGAGAACGCTGGCCTCGGGGCCGATTGCGAGTGGGAATAATGTGACGATGATCACAAAAAACACCAGCATGACCGCGCTATCCAGTCGCCCCGCCCATGATATCACAAGATCACGTCTAATTTGGCGCAGAAACCCGTTCATCACTGCCCCGCCATGTCGGTTAGGGCCAGAGTGCTAGCGGTAAATTGGGCATGCTTGCCCTTTTTGTTTGACCCATTTTTATCCGAGGTTGGACCGAGCGGCAGGTGGGTGGCGGCCAATACCATGCCGCCCGCCAATAAATGCGCGGTGATGGCATCATCCAACGCCCTGATCGCGGCGCTATCGAGACCGATATTAGGCTCGTCCAACAACCATAATGCATCGCTTGGGCCCAGCAATAGGCGGCATAATGCAAGGCGACGGCGTTGGCCACGCGATAGCATCGCCGCCGGTAAATCCGCATATGAGGCCGCGTCAAATTGGGTAAGGGCGGCATCTATCGCCGCTGGGCTAGCATCATAACCGTTGATTACGGCCCAATCAGCAAGATCGCCACGTCCCGCTAGCACAGGCGATAACCCATCGGCATGCCCGACATAACATAGAGGCTGGTGACAGGTGATGGAGCCAGAAAAAATGTCTAATCGGCCAGCGATAGCGCGGAGCAATGACGATTTGCCGCAGCCGTTAGGTCCGGTCAATAATGTGATTTCGCCAGCCGACATTTGATGGCTTAGGCCGCGTTGGAGCGCACGATCACCGCGCACCAAAGTGATATCATCTATCACTAGGCGTGGATCGCCGCGCTCGCCCATTCTGGATGCTTTACCACCAGAATTTGGCTTATCGGTTACAGATTTTTGCGTCACATTCATGCGCCTATCTAGCCCTAAAGGTTCCGCTGGTCTAGGGATTATTCAAACTTTAACGTCAAATCAAAACGCTTCAAGGATGATTATATCGCGGACGATTGGCGCGGGTATTGGGCGGCGCTGGTTAATCTTGACCACGGCGTCGAAATTGGCTGGAAAAAAGCAGTGCTTTGGGCTATACGTTACGCGACCGCTTTGAGGCACTCCTCGGGTTGGCCGTTCTGCCTTCGGCGCTATGATTTGCCGTTCAGAGGCGGAAACTTTTTATTTTGACCGCGTGTGAACGCATTTCAGAGGAGGTCCGCCATGTCACAGACATTGCGCGATGCCTGCCGCGCCTCATTGGCTGTCGGCGGCAAGGATTACAAATATTATTCACTAGCAGCCTTGGCAGAGACTTATCCGTCATTGTCGCGCCTGCCATATTCACTAAAAGTTTTGCTCGAAAACCTGTTGCGCAACCAAGATGGTGGTTCGGTTACGACCGCTGATATCGAGGCGTTGGCAAAGTGGGCCGAAGGCGGCGAGAGCGGCGAGATTGCATTCCGCCCATCACGCGTTTTGATGCAGGATTTCACCGGTGTTCCAGCCGTTGTTGATTTGGCGGCGATGCGCGATGCGATGAGCAAGATTGGTGGCAATCCTGAAAAGATTAACCCGCTATCACCTGTCGATCTGGTTATTGACCATTCGGTTATGGTCGATCATTCCGGCGGTGCTGGTTCTGCGGCCAAAAACGTTGCGCTGGAATTTTCGCGTAATCAGGAACGCTATGAATTCCTTCGTTGGGGCGCGAGTGCCTTTACTAATTTCCGCGTTGTTCCTCCTGGAACTGGCATCTGTCACCAGGTTAACCTTGAATATCTAGCCCAGACAGTGTGGACCCGTGAAGAGAATGGCGAAACCATCGCCTATCCGGATTCGGTTGTTGGTACAGATAGCCACACAACTATGGTTAATGGCCTTGCCGTTCTTGGTTGGGGTGTTGGCGGTATCGAGGCTGAGGCCGCAATGCTTGGCCAGCCTATCTCAATGCTTGTGCCTGATGTTATTGGCTTCCGGCTTGATGGCCGTCTTCCAGAAGGCGCAACCGCGACTGATTTGGTGCTGATGATTGTTGAAGCACTTCGCAAGCGCGGTGTTGTTGGTAAATTTGTCGAGTTTTACGGACCGGGCCTTGACCAGCTGTCATTGGCTGATCGTGCGACCATTGCCAACATGGCCCCTGAATATGGTGCGACATGCGGCTTTTTCCCGATCGATTCAGAAACATTGAACTATCTACGCCTAACCGGCCGTGATGATGACCGTGTTGCTCTGGTTGAGGCCTATGCAAAGGCCCAGGGCATGTGGCGCGACAGTGCCGCTGCCGATCCGCATTTCACCGACACATTGAGCTTGGTGCTGGATGATGTTGTGCCGTCTATGGCTGGTCCAAAGCGTCCACAAGACCGCGTTGCTCTGCCTGATGTTGCCAATTCATTCGCTGGTACATTGAAAGACAGCACATCGCGCGCCACACCAAAGTCAGTCGCCGTTGCCGGTAGCGATTATGAGCTTAGTGATGGTGATGTGGTGATTGCCGCGATTACATCTTGCACGAACACATCGAACCCATCGGTTCTGGTGGCGGCTGGATTGGTTGCAAAGGCGGCGCATGAACGCGGTCTGACTGTAAAGCCGTGGGTGAAAACCTCGCTGGCACCGGGTAGCCAAGTTGTAACAGCCTATCTTGATAAGGCCGGATTGAGCGAGCATCTTGATGCGCTTGGTTTCAATACGGTTGGTTATGGTTGTACCACCTGTATCGGTAACTCTGGCCCGATTGACGCCCCTCTTGCCGAGGCGGTGGAGAATGGTGAGCTGGTTGTGACGTCGGTATTGTCTGGTAACCGTAACTTTGAAGGTCGGATTAGCCCGCATGTAGCGGCTAATTATCTTGCCTCACCTCCATTGGTTGTGGCCTATGCGCTGGCTGGTTCAGTGTCACGCGTGATGGGCGACGAGCCGCTTGGTCAGGATCAGGATGGCAACGACGTTTATCTGGCTGATATTTGGCCAACCAACGAGGAAATCCGCGCTGTTGTTGATGATGTTATCTCGGCTGAAATGTTCCGCTCGCGTTATGGCAACGTGTTTGACGGTACCGCTGAATGGCAGGCGATTAACACGTCTGGTGGTCTGACGTATGATTGGAATAGTGGTTCTACCTATGTACAGAACCCGCCATATTTTGAGGGTATGACCCGCGAAGTACCTGAAGGTGCAAGCGATATCGAGAATGCACGCATTCTGGCGCTATTGGGGGATTCAATCACCACCGACCATATCTCACCGGCAGGTTCTATCGCCCGTGATACGCCGGCGGCTGATTTCCTCACCGATCATCAGGTGCGTCCGGTTGATTTCAACTCATTTGGCTCACGGCGTGGTAATCACCAAGTGATGATGCGCGGTACCTTTGCCAATATCCGCCTTAAAAACATGGCGGCAACGGGAACCACGGGTGGTTTTGCCCGCCATGTGCCAACCGGTGATGTGGCCCCTCTATATGATGTGGCGATGCGTTACGCGGACGAGAACACGCCGCTTATCGTTATTGGCGGCAAGGAATATGGAACAGGCTCTAGCCGTGACTGGGCCGCAAAGGGCACACGCCTTTTGGGTGTTAAAGCAGTCATCGCCGAGAGCTTTGAGCGTATTCACCGTTCTAACCTGATCGGTATGGGTGTGTTGCCATTGCAATTCCCTGAGGGTGTTGGTCGTGAATCGCTTGGTCTTACCGGCGATGAGTCAATCTCGCTAAGCGGTCTTGCTGGCGGTGTTGAGGCAGGCATGACGGTTACGGCAACCATTACCTTTGGTGATGGACGCACAACCGAAATTGAACTGCTAGCCAGAATAGATACTGATGGTGAAGCCACCTACTTCAAGAATGGCGGCATTCTCCATTACGTCCTGCGCCAACTAGCAGCCTAAATCATAACCCCCGCCAGCACCGCTGGCGGGGGTTTTCCCTTTCATAGTTTTCACCCCACTGTTCTTGCTGATGTCATCTTCGCCCCGCCGTCAAAATTCTGGACAATCGACCGATGGTGTTGGGCTTGGATCGGCGCGGGTTAATGTTGTTCTTGGGCCGACAAATACGGGCAAGACGCATCTAGCGATCGAGAGGATGACCGGCTATTCCACTGGCCTTATCGGTTTTCCATTGCGCTTGCTCGCGCGCGAGAATTATGACCGTTTGGTGGCGCGCCTTGGCCCTGCTGTGGTTGGCCTTGTCACTGGCGAGGAACGTATATTACCGGAAACGGCGCGTTATATCTGTGCCACGGTTGAGTCAATGCCGCTCGATCCTGCTAGCCGTGAGGCTGGTCTTATCGGGCCTGATCTTGGTCCCAACTTTGGTCCGGACTGGCATAATCGGGGCTTTGATTTTGTCGCGGTGGACGAGATCCAGCTGGCGGCGGACCGCGAGCGCGGGCATGTCTTTACCGACCGCATTTTGCATTCGCGCGGCATTTACGAAACCATGTTTATGGGGGCGCAGACGGCCGCGCCTTTGTTGCGGATGCTCTTGCCATCTGCCCAATTTGAAACGCGCGAGCGGATGTCACGGCTGAGTTATGCCGGTTCGAAAAAGCTAACGCGGATGCCGCGGCGCAGTGCGATTGTCGCCTTTGGTGCGACTGATGTTTACCAGATCGCCGAGTTTGTGCGCCGTCAACGCGGCGGTGCGGCGGTCGTGATGGGGCGCCTTAGCCCGCGCACCCGCAATGCCCAAGTCGAGCTATATCAAAATGGTGATGTTGATTTTCTGATCGCAACTGATGCTATTGGCATGGGGCTCAATCTGGATTTGGGCCATGTTGCGCTGGCGGCTGATGTGAAATTTGATGGTCGCCATTTGCGCAAATTGGCGCCGGCGGAGATGGCCCAGATTGCGGGCCGGGCGGGGCGTCATATTAATGATGGCACGTTCGGCGTTACCGATGGGTGCCGTGAACTCGATCCGGAAATCATCGATGCAATTGAACAACATCGCTTCAAACCGTTGCGCGCCTTTTACTGGCGTAGTCGGCAATTGGATTTTAGCTCGGTAGCGGCTTTGCTGGAATCGCTGGAGGCACCGCCACCGCGCGATTTTCTGTTCCGCAAAGGTGATGCGCTCGATCATCAGGCCCTGCAAGCTCTTGCGAGCCGCGCCGAGGTCAATGACACTATCTCTGGACCTAGCGATGTACGGTTATTATGGGAAGTGGCGTGTATCCCCGATTTTCGCCAGAGCCTGAATGACAGCCATTACGATATGTTGGCTGGGCTATATGTGGCGCTGTCGCATAATGGCGTTTTGGCCAATGAAATGGTGGCGCGCGCGATGAGTCAGCTCGACCGGCTTGATGGTGATATTGATACATTGATGACCAGATTGGCGTATATTCGAACCTGGACATACATTACCCATCGTTCCCACTGGACAGATAACCCCTCTGAGTGGCAGGATCGTGCGCGTTCTATTGAAGATCGTCTCTCCGACGCTCTGCATGAAAGATTATCTGAGCGGTTCGTTGATAAACGGGCGGCTCATCTAAGCCGAAGACTAAAGGAAACTAAAAATTTGATAGCCTCTGTGAAAAGTGATGGCACCGTACTTGTCGAGGGTGAAGAAGTCGGCAAGCTGGATGGGTTTTTATTCCATCCGACATTGGGTGACGGTGATGAAAAGGCAACCATTTTAGCAGCCGCGCGTCGGGGTCTTCCCGATGAGATTGAGTCCCGCGTACGGGCATTTGCGGCCTCTGCGACACCAGCATTCAAGCTCGATGAGAATGGCGGTATTAGCTGGCGTGAGTCGAAAGTGGCCCGGCTGGTAAGGGGTGACGGGCTATATGTGCCGCGTCCAGAGTTGGTCGACAGTGATTTGATATCCATCGATCAGGCCCAGCGGTTGAATGCGCGGCTCTCAGAATTTGTTGCCGAACATGTCCGTGACGTTCTAGGGCGATTGATCGTGTTGGAAACGCCTGAAGTCTCACCGGCACTCGAAATTCCAATTGCCAAGCCAAAGACAGCTGAGAAATCATCTGCCAATAATGAGGCCAATAATGCGGCTAATGATGCTGATACGCCGCCTAAAGATGAGATTGCCGCAACGCCGCCGGTTGAACAGCCCGATATTATCCCAGCACCAGCCGCAGAGCCAGTGCGCCTATCAGGATCGGCCAAAGGCATTGCCTTTATGTTGTTCGAGAGACTTGGCGCAGTGCCAATGGCCGAGGTTGGTCATTTAATGCGCTCGCTTGACGAGAGTGACAAGCCGTGGCTGGCCCGTCTTGGTTTGCGCTTTGGTGTGGAAACCGTTTATTTGCCTGATCTGTTGAAACCTGCCCAGATTGAACTGCGCTCGTTACTGTGGAATTTATGGCATGGTGAGGCCGGAACATTCCACGCACCGCCACCTGCTGGCCGCGTTGCGATTGATGCGGTTGAAGATGTGCCGGATGCGTTCTGGCTTGGCGTTGGCTATCGCCGTCTTGGTGGGCGCGTAATGCGTGTTGATATGGTCGAGAGGGTGGCGATGTTGGTACGCACCGCCGCGCGTGAAGGCCAGTTCAAAATTAGCGAAGATATGATGTCTTTGGCCGGGGCAACGCGTGAACAATTGGCGCAAATGCTATTGGACTTGAATTGCAAGATTGTTGGCGAAGAGCCGTCTGAAGATCCCGAAAAGCCAGCCATCCAGCTATTTGAGCGGGTGAAACGCCAGCGTCCTAACCCAGCAAAGAAATCCGGTGATGGCGCGCGTGGTGATAATCGGAACCGCAATGCCAAAGCTGGTAAATCTGGCAAGCCGCGCGGTGATGGCCCGAACCGGAACCCCAAAAACCGTAATGCCCAAAATCGCAATTCGGGTCCAGCGGCTAAAGAGCCGGATCCAAATTCGCCATTTGCCGTATTGGCGGGCCTCAAGCTCAAAGGGTAATAGGCTTGGCAAAAAGGACCGGTGGCGACAACAATCTCGAGCCAGATGCTAAGAATGGCGAGGCGATGGTGCTGCGCCTCGATAAATGGTTGTGGTATGCGCGGTTTTTCAAAACCCGGGCGATTGCGAGCAAAACCATCACCGCTGGCCGTTTTCGTCTTGACGGCGAGGTCATGTCAAAACCCCACCGTCACGCGGTAATCGGTCAGGTTCTCACGTTCGTTCAAAATGAAAATGTGCGGGTGATCAAGATATTGGCGCTAGCGACACGGCGCGGGCCAGCGACCGAGGCCGCATTGCTATATGAAGATCTGGCGCCGCCGGTTGCCAAATCAAAGGATGAGAAAGCCACAGAACTACGCTTTGAGGAACGTGACAAAGGGGCCGGTCGACCAACCAAACGAGAGCGCCGTAAGATAGATGGACTGAAGTTCAATTAACGACGTAAGACCATGTTTAAGTGATACCCAATTAAAAGATACCCTGTGGGGTGCGGAATGGAAATATGATGATTGCCAAATTAAGTAGCTGGATCAAAGACTTTAGCGAGAATGACGCTGCAATGCCGAAATCCGATCATGATTGGGCCGAGACCATTGCGGCTTTGCTGATCGAGGCGGCCATGGCTGATGGTGATATCGATAGCGCCGAGCGTGCCAACATCGCCGCCGCGCTAACCTCCCAACTTGACCTTACTGCGGATGAGGTGGATAGCATCATCGAGCGCGGGTTGGTCGCACATGAAGAGCGTGTCGAGATCCATTCGATTACCCGGGAGATAAGATCACAAACCGAGCCTGAAGAGCGTATTGCGATCATGCAGATGGCATGGATGGTTGTTCTTGCCGATGGCGAGACGCATAGCTATGAGGCGCAGTTAATGCGGCGGCTAGCGGGTTTGCTATATGTTGATGACGTGGATAGTGGCAAAGCGGCCAAGCTGGCAAAAGCACGCTTGGGATTGTAGAAAACCAAAAAAATCTTCCCCTTTTCACTCATGATGGCGGCTTTTTTTGCTGTCTTCGTACTTGCTCTTGTCGGCTATCAGCAACTGGGATACAACTTCAAATCAAGCGATTAACTAGGGCCAGGTGAGGCGAGAATGACCTATATAGTCAACGAGAATTGCATCAATTGTAAATATACCGACTGCGTCGAAGTATGTCCGGTTGATTGTTTTTACGAGGGCGAGAATATGCTCGTCATTCATCCAGATGAATGTATCGATTGCGGCGTGTGCGAGCCGGAATGCCCGCCCGAGGCTATTCTCCCTGACTCAGAGCCTGGCGCCGAGGCGTGGTTAGAAATAAACCGTGAGATGTCAGAGATTTGGCCGAATATCGTGCAAATGATCGATGCGATGCCAAATGCCGAAGCCGCACAGAACGAAAAAGGTAAGTTCGCCGCGCATTTCACCAAAAACCCGGGCAAGGGCAACTAGCACCAACCCAACCCGTGTGTTTCACCGCACGCGGGGCAGGCAGTTGTATTTTTAGCCAAAATCTGTATAATGCCGACACCGCAGGGATAGCCGTTGAACCCGCGCACCGCACATAGTGTGGGCACCGCGTGGGTATGGGCTGGATTGTTTGTTTGACCAGGCCATGCCGGCCCAACGATGGTTTTAGTTGATAGGGAATGAAAATGGCACGCAAAGCAGAAGCCGCCTTTGAAGAAGATGATTTTGTTGTTTATCCAACGCATGGTGTCGGTCGCATTTTAGGAACCGAAGAACGCGACGTTGGCGGCACCATGATGGAAATGCTCGTTGTCCGCTTTGAACAGGACCGGATGACATTGCGGGTACCTATGGACAAGGCAAAATCGCTCGGTCTTCGTACCCTCAGTTCCAAAAAGCAAATGGAACAGGCAATCACCACCCTGCAAGGCAAAGCCCGTGTGCGCCGGACTATGTGGTCACGCCGTGCACAGGAATATGACACAAAGATTAAATCAGGCGATCCGGTATCTATCGCCGAAGTTGTGCGCGATCTGCATCGCCGCACGAACCAATCTGAGCAATCCTATTCAGAGCGTCAAATGTATCAGGCCGCGCTAGAGCGTCTGGCCCGTGAATTTGCCGCAATCGAAAAAATTGAGCAGGACGCGGCGGCAAACAAGCTTGAAGAAATAATGGACGCCGAATAGGCCAAAGATCAGTCTTTTCTGCCATTGTTGAGGCATGTCTGTTACTGTCTTTAGGACTGGCTGCAATTTAGGTTGGCTGTAATTGAGGCTGGCACTTTTTGGGCTGGTCTATGCCCTGTATTCGCCCGTTGTTTTGTGAATAGCACCTATAGGACGGCCAATGGCCAACGCATTCATCCAAGATCGTGACCTGTTTCCGCCGATTGCACCATTTCACACCGGCACCCTAGATCGTGGCTATCATAAACTCTATTTTGAGCAATGTGGTAATGCCGATGGGTTGCCTGTGTTGTTTTTGCATGGTGGCCCCGGGGCCGGTATAGGCCCGACACATCGGCGGTTATTTAACCCACGGCGGTTCAATACCGTTTTGTTTGACCAACGCGGTTGCGGTAAATCTATACCGCATGCCGACATCACGGATAACACCACCGATTTGCTGATTGAGGATATCGAGGCTCTGCGTCAAAGCCTCGGTATTGATGCGTTTTTGCTATTTGGTGGATCATGGGGAAGCACGCTGGCATTAGCCTATGCGGTGGCATACCCAGAGCGCGTATTAGGGTTGATATTGCGCGGAATCTTTTTAGGCACATCCCCTGAAATCGACTGGTTTTTGAATGACATGGGCCGGTTCTTCCCCGAAGCCCATGAGGCCTTTATGAATTTCCTTCCAGAGGCCGAACGGGCGGATGTCTTGGCACATTATCACCGGCGTTTGGTCGATAGTGATCCGCGCATCCACATGCCTGCGGCTGAATGTTGGTCGTCATTCGAGACCAGCTGTTCAACCTTACGGGCTGGGGCACGGCATGTTTCCGGGCGGGGAGCATTGAGTATGGCAAGGATTGAAGCGCATTATTTTGTAAATGACTGTTTCATGCCGGAAAACCATATTCTGGATAATATTGGGCGGATAAAACACCTGAAAGCTAGCATCATCCAGGGTCGTCATGACGTCATTTGTCCACCCTATACGGCCCGTCAATTGGCCCTTGCATGGGGGCCGATGGCCAATCTTACATTGATTGATGATGCAGGCCACTCAACTTTTGAAAAAAATATCGCAAATGCACTTTTGGCAGCGCTTGATGAATTCGCCTGATTTTTGCTTACAGCGAAAAGGTTAAATCAAGTTAGTTTTGTCCTCAGGATAGGTTGCAAGGGCTAGTGTGCAATCTCAATTTTGAGGTTTGTTAAAACGAGGTGCTATGATGAAGGCCGAAGCACAAAACGAAAAAAATTACAGAATCACCAATAACAATGCGATTGATATGCATGTCGGCAAGCGTGTCCGACTGAGGCGCACTTTGCTTGGTATGAGCCAAGAGCAGTTGGGTGGTGAATTGAATATCACATTCCAGCAGGTTCAAAAATATGAGCGTGGTGGCAATCGTATCAGTTCATCCCGCTTATGGGATATCAGCCAGATATTGGATGTTCCGGTCAATTATTTCTTTGACGACATGTCAGAGGTCACGATGAGCAGTTCGCCGCGCAAAGTTTCGCAAGGTGCAGATGTTTCAAACATTTCCGATGAACAGATCAAAGATCCAATGGCACGGCGGGAAACGCTGGAATTGGTCCGGACATATTATTCAATCGAAAAGCCAATTGTACGTAAAAGAGTTTCCGAAATGGTGAAATCTATTGCTGTAACTCTGGCTGGTGAGTAGTCTGATTGCCTAACCAAAGGGCGATAGGATGAGTGAAATTACAGCCACAAGTAAATCAACGGCTTCATTAGATCAGGTGAGTTTT
>Ga0209654_1001721_pt1 | contig 16564 bp, 34 predicted proteins | sample SaaInl1SG_22_DNA_FD_184646 | JGI IMG/M metagenome (GOLD analysis project Ga0209654, IMG submission 184646) | Marine microbial communities from expanding oxygen minimum zones in the Saanich Inlet - ESP_161SG_22_DNA (SPAdes) (version 2) | ecosystem: Environmental > Aquatic > Marine > Intertidal... | reverse complement strand
TCGTCAGTTGGTACATTTTCCATAATAGTATAACAAATCTCAAAAATAGCTTCTGCTAACTGTCTTTCGGTTTCGTTTTGACTGTTTATTTCAATAGTGTACGAATTCCCATCAGTATCTACTACTGAAATTGTTTCTTCTTCAATATCAATTAAATCTATATTCATTGTTTTTCTCCATCTTTGTTTATAAAGCTTCTATCCCATACATATGGCCTGTTGCTGTTTAAAAACCAATCATCCCATATAGTATCATCTTTTTTTCTAAATTTCTGTTTTAATACCCATTTTGTGTACAATATTCTGCGAACCAACTTCTTAAACATACTACTAATCTCCCTTTTTTAAAAATATAAAATACGAATCAAATAAGATTCGCCCTGCTTCTTTACTTAACTTTGTTAAATCCATCTTAAAGAATTCCTTCTTATCAACGAACTTAATTTCTTCGTGTTCAAGTAGTTTCGCTTTACCACCAACTAACCTAACAACCATTGGTGTAAATTCTATATTTTCATCATTAAGGGTTCTGAATTCGTGGAAGGGATATATCTCTATATCTAACTCTTCTTTGAACTCCCTAATAATTGTTTCATCAATTGTTTCTCCTTCTTCCATCTTACCACCAGGAAACTCCCATTTGCCTGGCTGATGTTCGTTGGTTAACTTTCTTTTACCAATTAATACCTTATCATTCCATATCAGAATTCCGCAAACTACGTTTATCTTCATTTTCCATTGAGTAAATCTTTTCCCATATCATAACAGTCAATTGTAAATTTGTATTTAGTGGTATCAGTATATTTGAATATTGGAATGGGTATTTCTGTTCAACTGCTTTATCATTATCAAAAATAGTGTTACTAAACAGATTCTTTTTTACTATATACATCTTTACTTTTTTCACATCCAAAATGATTCAACAAATCGAACATACCTTTTCTATTAACGAAAGTAGGTTCAACTCCTAACTCATTTATGATTTTACCAACCTCTGGTGTATTCTTTACATCGGTACTTTTGGTGATATATAACCAACTCCAATTACCTTCTTTGATATGCAACCAGCTTGATTCATCTCCTAACGAGTAACGAATCTCTTTTCCAAACTTCTCTAACATCTTCATAACTTCTATTAATATATATTATTTTTTAACTTTATAACCTAATTTAACCTTAATTTCATCGGATAAATTTTCTTGCTTTATGTCTTTCTTTAAATGTCTACTTAATGTTGATAATACATTCAACCGTTGTGTTTGGTTTCCATACTCCCAAACATATGCTAATGTTCGTTTTAAGCCTTGTATTTTTGTTTCTAAATTTTCTATGGAATCAAGCAACTGATGTGTATCACTCTCGTCTAACTCTATCTCAATATTACTCTCAACTGCGTAATCAATAACTCCTAATAAATCATTTGATTTGTATCGCTCATTTAGTTCTTTGAACTGTTCCTCATCACCACCTTTATCAGGATGTAGTTGTTTAGCTATATCTTTATAAATCTTTTTTACATTATTATCTACAGATTCTTTTTTAGTAACCTTTTGCTTTTGTGGCTTAGGTTCAGGTTTTGGTATATATTCTGAGAAATCACTCTCAAACTTTGATACAAGCTTCGAGTGTTCCTCAGAAATATCACTTTCTTCTAATTTAAGATACCTGTATTGATATATTAGTTTTTTAAGATTTATCATTCTCAGGTTCATTTACTACCATACATTCAGTAGTAAGTAATGTACCTGCTACAGAAACGGCTTTCTCAATAGCTGTTCTAGTTACTTTAGTTGGGTCTACAACACCAGCTTCTATCAAATCACCAAATTCTGTGGTTCTAACATCAAACCCTACATTTGAATTATTAGCTAATGGTGAGTTTAATTTTTCAATCAATGAATCTGCTGAAATACCAGCATTCTCAATGATTGCTCTAAATGGTGCTTCACAAGCTGAATACACTATATCCACTCCAATACCTCTATCCACTTCTAATCCCGAAGGTTTTTCAGTTTGGTTTTTAGAATGAATCAATGCAACACCACCACCAGGTACAATACCTTCTTCTAATGCCGCTTTAGTTGATAAGATAGCATCATCTACTCTATCTTTCTTTTCTTTCAACTCAACCTCAGATTCTGCTCCTACTTTGATAACTGCTACACCACCACTTAGTTTAGCTAATCTCTTATCTAACTTTTCTTTTTCAAAATCAGACTCCGATTTAGTTTTTTCAGTTTTGATTAAACCGATTCTATTGTGGATTAATTCTTCTTCACCATGCCCACCAATAATAGCTGTTTTTGTTTTATCAGATACAACCTTATCTGCTGAACCTAAGTGTTCTTCTGTTACATCTTCTAATGTAACACCCAACTCAGAACCAACAATTGTAGCTCCAGTCAATGCTTCAATATCTTTTAGAATTTCAGTTCGTTCTGCTCCAAAACCTGGCGCTTTTACTGCTAAACATTTCAGAGTTCCTCTAGCTGCGTTCACAACCATACTTGCTAATGCTTCACCATCTACATCATGAGCTATGATTACAATTGATTTATTACTCATAGAAGATGATTCTAAGATTCCCAAAATATCTTCCATATTTGAGATTCTACCATCATACAATAAAATCTGAGGTTCTTCTAAGATACACGCCAACTTTGCTTGGTTGTTCATAAAGAAGTGAGATAGGTATCCCTTATCGAATTCCAATCCTTCTACAATTTCTAATGAAGTTTCATTTGAGTTTCCTTCTTCTACAGTTACAACACCATCGTTACCTACTTGATGAATTGCTTCTGAGATAATACCACCGATTTCTTCATCACCATTTGCTGAGATTGTAGCGATGTTCTTAATTGCTTCATTAGTTTTGATATCTTCTGATACTACACTAATAAGATTTTTAACAACTTCTTTAACACCAATCTGCATACCTCTATACAATTCGATAGGATTCGCTCCCTTCTCAACCTGCTTCATACCTTCATTGAAAATATGTTGAGCTAATACTGTAGATGTTGTTGTACCATCACCAGCATTATCTGCAGTTTGTTGAGATGCCTCTTTGATAATTTGTGCACCCAAATTCATTGTAGAATCTGAGAACTCAATTGATTTTGCAACAGTTACACCATCTTTCGTAATGTGAGGTGCTCCCTCTCTTTCGATGATTACATTTCTACCTCTCGGCCCTAATGTAACTTTAACTGCATTTGCTAATTCATTTACACCCTTTAGTAGTTTTTCTCTACTTTCTTTTCCGTGATATATTTCTCTTCCCATAACTTATTTTTGTTTTTCTTGTCCTAAAATTATTTTACATTTATTTAACGTAGTAGATACAGCTTCCGCCGCTTCTACTTTGATAGTTGCTTGTTGTGCTAATGTATATAATACAGCCACATCATTTACATCTAATTGTGGTACTTCCACATCAGTTTCTACTTTTTTTGCCATAACTTATTCCTCTTTTTGTTTTGATTTAATTGTTGCTTTTGCTTTTTGAATTTGTTCCACTCTCCATTGTGGTTGCCCACCCCTTAGATTACCTTTTAAATTATGAAAACAATTGTAACATAAGAATCTAAGGTTTTTCATAATATGGTCTTTCCAATTATCATTTATGTGGTCTAATATTAATGGTACTTTACCATCTGTAATACGTTTCTCATCATACCCACAATTATGACAACATGGTTTAAAATCTACTTTATCCGAATTATTCAACAATCTATTCTTTAACTGATGTACTGAATAATTTGGGTATTTACCTTCTAATATATCTTTAAGTGCGTATTTACCCTTTGTGATATTGTATGGTTTCTTAACACCCTTACCTCTTTTGTTCTTCTGTAAATCCCAAAGATGTTTACCACTTTCAGAATCTATGTATCTCTTAGAATACTTCTCATATGTTGTAAGTGATATATTAAGGAATCTAGCAGCACCACTATTGGATTTGGAGTTCTTCATCGCATACCGAATCTGAGCTTCAGTTAAGTTGAGAGGTTCTCTTCCCCTTCCCAACACAAATCCATTTGGCATTACATCACCTTTTTTCATTTTTTAGTCATATCTTTATGTAGTTTACGATAATCAGTAGATGAAAATATAAACTTAATTATTGATAACACAAAAAAGGTTTCTGCAAATGTAAATTGAGGTAATAAAAATTTAGGGGATATTATGTAGTTCCACACTAACCAAGTTGGTAATGTATAAACGGTAACCCAAAATACTACTACTGCGATTGCGAATAATATCGCTATTAATTTTAACTTCATAACTATTTCCATTTATATATAAGTATTAAAAATTATATTTAAAATGTAAACTTTCCAAAAATTGGAAATCTTTTTTTGATAATAGGTAATTACCAGCATCAAATTTCTCTGTAAGTTGGTGTAATCGTTTCCTATCTCTCCATTGTGGAATACCTTTCATATTGCCACTACTATACACCACTTTATGTATTTCGTTCAACAGGCGTTTTTGTTGATTCCAAATACTTTCATATACTTTGGTTACATTTTTCATTTCCAAAATAATTGAATTAATACTAATGATGTTGCGAGTATTAATGATACTCCTGTTTTTAATGTAATTCCCTCACCCATAAAGATGTAGGTTAATAGGCTGAAGGATACCATACCCATTCCGAATCCTAATAATCTATTTTCCCATACAGTTCCACCGAAATACTCTACGGTATAACCTGTGCCTGTAATGAATAGGTATGATACTAAAGTACCACCTACTAACGATATTATGAATGGGTTATTTTTAAACCAAGGTATAAAGAACTGACCATTGGTTTGAAAGAATATCAATACTTGTCCTATAAATGTAAGGGCTAACCCTATTAATAAATTCTTCATTCGTCTTCAGTACTTTCGGTTTCATATGACTTTGGTGATGGCATCCCTGAATAATAACACCATTTTTCGTATTCATACTCATCATCTGATTTTTGGTATTCAGGGTGGAGTACATCATTCCCCTTTTCCATTTCTTGCTCTATGTAACGTTTTGTTTTACTCATATTCTACTAATATACAAAATTAATTTCTATTTACCAAAAGTTTTTTGGTTTTTTATTTTTAACTATTTTTATTTCTCTTATCCAACCCCAAAGGAGTCCGTTTGTTATTCTATTCTTTATTGTTTGGTAATCACCAACCTCTTTACAATATTCAAAATCCCTAAGTAAACTTTCAGCAGGTCTTACAGGTTCGGTTAGCACCTTAGATTCCTCTGGTACTATTTGATACTCTTTATTTTTAAATCTGAATGTTACCAAAAGTTTTTATTAGTTTTTCCATTAATAAAATCTTTCTGTTTCTGAAATGCTTTCTTCAACTCTGATTTATTAACTTTCTTCTTAACTACTTTTTTCTTAGTAGGTTTCTTCTTAATCACGTTCTTAATCACCTTCTTAGGCATTGGCTCTTCTATAGGTGCTCTTTTTGGTATAGGAATACCAAAATACTTTTTGTTGTACATATCAATCAAACCTTGTCCACCCATTCCCATAACTAAAATATTAGTATCTTCGGGAAGATATTTCTTTGAACGAACATTGTTTACTTTATCAATGTGGTCATCAAAGATATCCATCTTAGGTTTTCTACAACGTTTGGGGATATGTACTACTATTGTTTTCATACCATCCTTCATACTCTAAAATTTATTTTAGTTATTATTTAGGAACAATTCTTTTAAATCTTCTATAGTGTGAGTAACTCCGTATTGTAGTAGTTCACCACCGAACTCACCAGCACCATTAGCCGTTCTATCATCTATAAGATAATCACCAACGTTTAAGTGTTTGTTGTGAGATAGAATCAATCTCTTATATGCTTTTGGAAGATATTTCTGTATCCATTCTACTTTATCAGATGATGCAGATGGGTTTTCCCAAGGTGCAGTAGATAATACATAACAATCGTATCTTTCATCAGAGAACATAGCATTGAATAAATCAATCATATCCTCATTAGGTTTCATAGTTCCGAAGATACCTGGAACTTCATCATATTTTTCTCTGTATTCTATTTTGTGATATAAATCTAATTGGTCAATCCCACTTTGGAAATTAACCAACACTCCATCCATATCGAAGTAAACTATTTTTTTCTTTGTATTCATATCGTTTTTAAAGGGTTAAACACTCACTCATTAACAGTACTAATATACGAAAAATATCTGAAAGTACCAAATTTTAATGTTAAGAAATTGTTAAGTTATTAACATCATCCCCATCGTACTTTTCATGGTCATGCTCTGAATAGAGGTTTAGGTTTAGATAATCACCTAAGTAACTGTCAACATATGTGAAGTTACTCTTTTCGGTTGTATCCCAATTAGTGATGAAGTTGTATTCATCTTTGGTAACATACTCTTTAGTATTTACCAACATTTCGAAGAGGTTATAATCCTCAACTGCTTCTCTTAAATCAAAATTTCTTAAATCACTCATATTTTACTTTTTATCTTTGATTAAACTCTCACTCATTAACTATACTAAAGTACGACAATTAATTGAGAATTCCAAATAAAAAGTGTTAAAGTTTTGTTAAAGTTATTAACAAATACCAACAATGAAGAATGTTATCATTAGTAGAATATATACTATTGTGCTAATATCTTTTTTTGGAGTCATAACGATTACTTATTTACCTACTTTAGTTTTTTCACAATAAAGTCCATATCGACTTGGATTGCGTACCCAGCTCCCTGATAATTATCAAATGGCGTAAACTTTAAAGGTTTCATTACTTTCATAGCAAATATTGCTATTTGTTTACATATATCTCTTTTAGATGTATTACCAAGATTATCTATTTTATCCAAATCTTTAGATGTTTTAGCCATAAAAACAATTGTATTACCACCACTTACAGGTGTCATTACTCTGAACTCAGGATATTCACTTGGTGAATGTGAGTTTCTATCGGTAGATGTTAATAATACGTTACCTTCTTTTAGTAAATCTTTTAGTTTCATATCTACCTTAGTTTATGTAATATGTTAGTTCGTATTTACCACTATCCATACCATATAATGATATAGATAACCCTTTTCTCTGAGGTTTACCTTTTTTAAGTAATCCGATTTGGAATGAATGTGTTTTACCAACACCTGGTCTTAATCTGTTATATCTACCACCATGTGTGATTTGATTATTCCAATCATCTTCATCAATTTCATACCCTTTTTTCTCAGCTTTTGTTTTTGCGAAATCAACTGCCTCACCTGCTGTTTTAAAGTATGTATCGTTTGCTTCAACTGATTCTTCTGAAAGAGTTTCTGTTCCTTTAGGTAACATTACTGATTCATCACCACCTATATATTTCTTAAAAAGTTTTCGTTCTGTATCATATTCTTTTGAAAGTTCTTTCTTTTTCTTAGAATCCATACCGAAGTAATCTTCTCTTTCTTCCATCGACCATCTTTGTACACTTACTAAATCTGTTAATTTCTTAATCTTTTTTGCTTTAAGTCCTTTGATTTGTTCAGCGTATTTTTTATGTAATTGTAAATAAAGATTATCTTTAACCTCATTAACTGATTCACCTAAGTTTTGAGATAAATTAATAGTTTTAGGGGCGTTATCTAATATCCATTTCTTTAAGATTTCTTTCCAAGCCTTTTCAGGTTGAACTCCACCACCTTGCTTTTTGATTGGTAGTGATGTGAATCCTTTAACTACAATCTGTGCATCTTCAAGTTTATTTTTCTGATTTGGTTGTACCATAATTGGCTTTCCATTGGAATCTACATAAGGAACTGTTTCTGCTCTTTTGTTTAGAATAACATCAATTCTACCATTTAATCCTTTTGGTAATATCTTAGTCATAATTTCCCACATAGTTTGACCAGCACCTTCATGTGTTTTTAATAGAATATCCTCAGGAACCATTCTATCTCTTTCTTTATTTGCTTGTATTGCAACGTGGAAGTTAGCAAGTACCCAAATAAGGTGAATGTTTTTAGAATCATATCCATTAGCAATTAGTGGTTTGATTACCTCTGTAATTGATGTTACTTTCTTAGCAGTTATATCAAATAATAGGTTTGGTAAAGTTTCTTTGTTATTTTTACCACTCAACATTGATATTAACCACTTATCTTTTAATCCCATAGAATCTACGATATAATGTAATGATGCTACATTGTTGGGATTCTTTAAATCCTTAGAGATATCTGAAATACTCAATCCTTTACCTAATACAAATTCCTCAACATGAGCTTTTGGTGATAATCCACCACCCTTATCTGGTTTATCTGATAATTTCTTACCATACTTCTTATACCACTTATCAACTGAGAATTTACCTAATTGGTCTAACTTACCAACTGCTTTCTTCATCTCATCAACATCTCTTACTTTGAATCCTGCTGAATCGATAAAGTTATCAATTGCGAATCCTTTACCACTACCAGCACCACCTGCCATAAACACAATCTGTCCATAAGGTGCTCTGTTTGAGAATGTAATTAGTTTTTCGTTTAATGATTCAAATAGTTCATCTCTTGTAAGTTTTCTACCGAATGCTTTTTCAAATGCTTTAATCATTTTTACTTCGGTACTAGCACCTCTTCCAAGTAATTTTAAAACTCTTTTTAATTCATCTTCAGAAAAATCATAGTTTACTTTAGCTTCGTTTATACCAAAATGAGATGATTGTGTTCCACCAATTGGCTCTACTTGGTCATCTGCCCAATCTTTAAATGCTTTAACATTTCTAAATGTAAACTTATCAGCTGATAATTTCTTATTAATTAAAGTAATTTTACTACCTGATTTTGTAAGATTATATTCTTTACCACCGATTGTAATATCAGCTTCGTTTACTGATTCCTTCTTCAATCTACTTTTCTCCGCTCTACCTCTGTTCTTAGATTCATCTTCGAATCCAACAATCTTACCACCTTTGTGAGATGCATCTTTACCATCACCATTCCCATAAGTACCTTTATCTCTGTTGTACTTATTTAGTTCTGCTCTATACTTCTTTGCTTTTTCAGATTTACCATACTTTGCATACTCTTTTTTGTAATCTCTTTTAGCAGCTTCTTCAATACCTTCATCAGTTGTTGCTGATGTGTATGTATCTTTTAACCAATTTAGTGTATCTTTACTTTTAGGTAGATTATCGAACTCTTTATAAACAGTTTTAATAAATGATTTTAAATCCCTAGCTTCTCTAGCTAACAAATCTAATTCACTCATTACACTTTCTTCAACAGGTTTAGCATCGTTGAATGCTTGGTCTAATTGAGTATCTTCACTTACCATACCATTGATAGTAGTTTTTATTTCTTTTTCTATAAATTCTTTTAGATTCATTTGTTACCCTTATATGGAAATTTTACATTTAGATAGTCTTGTCTACCTCTACAACCGCAATCAGTTTTTCCTAATTTATGCGCAATCTTTTCAGCAAGTACATCCAACTTAGTAGCTGATGTAACTTTCTTTATAGTATCTCCCAAACCTTTTGATTTTGCCATTGTTATCCCTCTATTCTTAAATGTAAACCTTCTGATACTAACTCTTTATAAATACCTTTTATTAGTTCCTCATCATCAGATTCCTTTACCAAACACTTCCCAGTGTTGTGAATAATATCTGATATAGAACACGCCTGCATATATGGATAATTCAAATATCTCTGAATACATCGTATAACATGCTCAAATGAGTTTACATCATCGTTTAGTATAAATAGTTTCATATATTAAAAACTGATTCTAAATTTGTTATAGTTGATACCAAGTCATCTAACTCACATATTTTGGCTGCTAACGGTCTACCACTTATATCCATAACGTAGACTATCCAACCATTAACTGATTCCACTTCCTGTGAAATTTGTTTTACTAATATTTTCATTCATATTCTCCAAATCTTTTATCATCGAATGGATATGAGCACATTTCTCATATTGTTCGATATCTGTAAAATAAGTTAATAACAGATTTAATAATCCTCTTTTCATTCTGTCATCGAACTCATACCCCCATTTAAAATTCTTTTTACTTAGAATTCTAAACGCAGATTCCATTACTTCTCTTTCGTAGTTCATTGGTTATAAATATGATTTTAAAATTAGTGAATTAGTTTATTTACATATTTTTGTACTTCTACATCAATATGTTCTCTAACTAAGTGAGTTTTTATTCTAACATCAGGATACTTTGATTTAAGTTTATCTACTGCTCTGATGTTCTTAGATGAATCATCCATAAATGCAATATCTGTATATCCTTTTTTGATGTGTTTCTCAATCCAATCTGATTTATCCTTTGGATTGTTACTTCCTAATGCTACTACATACACATCCATACCAAATTCATCTTTGAAAAACTTTCTAACAGGAAATGCTAATTTTCTAGCAGTAAGTATTGTAACCTTTTTGTTAGGGTTATCTAACATTTGTTGTAGAAGTTTAAAGTTCTTTTTGATTAACTTTGGATTATTCAACATTTTGTTGAAATCTCTAAAATCAAATACATCGGTTGTTTTAGAATTATATTTTGCGTATTGAGCTGGGTCCAACTTACTCTCAGAACCATCTTTGTGTTTTACATAGATGAATGCAGTTGATTTGGCAAGTGTATCATCGAAATCAAAAACTCTGAGGATTCTACCTTGTGGTCCTTCAGATATTATCTCTGATTCTGTTTTAAATACTTTGTTTATAAAATCTTTCTTCTTCATAATACCCTAATATACAACTTTTATTTGAATTATCCAAATATTTTAACAATTATTTTGTAAATAAGAAATTAACAGAAAGAATAATCAGGCCTGATAATAATAGTCTCATTATCGGGTCGTTCTCTCCACTAACTACTTCTTTTTTAGGTTCTTCATTACAACATGGTTCTATATTTTTAGTAGAACCACATCCAACTAACAACGTTGTACTTAGAGCTATTGCTATCATTTTCTTTTTCATTTTCAATCCTCATTATTTTTGGAATTAAACCAATAATCTACAACTTTTCCAAAGTTACCAATCATAGCACCTAACAATAACAATAGGAGTTCTTTCCAACCATCGTGGAGTTCCACATTGTTAGACATAGCAACTGTAATACCATGTATGGTAAGTAGGAAACTCACCACAATTACGATACTTAAAATTACTCTATGTCGTATCTCGTTCATAGTTTAAAACTTTTATTTCTTCTTCTTTTTCTTCTTCTTACCGATACCACCAAGTGCTTTACCAACTTTTTTACTAGCTGATTTAGTACCTTTACTAACTGAGTTACCAACATTAGATGCAGTATTAGATACTACTCCAACTGCTTTAGTAGTTTCTTTAGCTACTGTGTTTGCAGCTTTAGTAGTTGTTTTAGCTACTGTGTTTGCATCTTTTGTTACCTGATTAGCAACTGCGTTTCCGGTATCCTCTACGAACTCTTGTGCTGGTTTAGTATCAACACTTACCGATAAGTCTACATCTACTCCTATACCCAATGCAAGTTCACCATCAATACCAACAGTTGCAACACCATTATCCATTGTAGCTCCACCACCAACTTCAGCACCTACTTGTGCTCCAACCGATACTCCAGCACCTGCTTCTGCACCATTGCCATTTTTATCGTAAGTACTATTAGATGCCCCAACTCCTACTGATGCTCCTGCCATTGCTCCTGCGTGACCTTCAGCACCATCTTTACCAACTTGTCCACTTGCTCCAACATAAGCTTTTGCTTCTGCTCCTGCATGAACTTCAGTTGTATTAGTTACACCACCATACTCTACTGAATTAGATGCTCCTACTTCAGCTGATGCTCCTACTTCTGCATGTGCATCAACATATGCGTTTCTACCATCCCAACCGGCTTCGGTTGTTGCTTCAGCATGAACTTCAGCTTCAGCATGAGCTTCTTGTGAGATGGTTACATCACCAACTTGGTTTGTATTCTCTACATTTGCATGAACTTCTACATTTGCTTCTACACCAGCACTTACTGATGTGTCTGTAACTTCAGTACCGATATGAGCTTCTGCTGATGCTCCTACGTTATCGTTACCTACTGATGTTGTTTCTTCTGCCATTATATATCCAACTTTTTATCGGGTGTTTTGAAATCTTTTTTACGCATCACTGTTTTTGCGATTGCTTTGTTTGCCTGCTTCATAAATGGAATGTTGATGTTAGTTCTATCATCAACTGCCACCAGTGAATTGTATTGGTTTAAGAACTCAACGAACTCTTTCTTCTTCTTACCCAATCTCTTAAAGAATCCGATTAGTTCTGCTTTAGATATTTCTTTTTTGTTTCTCGGGTCGTTTAACCTATCAAAGAAATGTTTATCTGTAAGTACAACATCTACTGGATTCAGTTTTTTATCAGCGAATGTATCTATTTGTTTTAAATCACCCATTGGGATTTCATTGATTGTTGATTCTGTTACTTTAGAATACTGCCCACTATTATTGTTATTTAGATTCCCACCACCATCTCGTTTGATAACAGGAAGTCCTGATGTTTTGGGTTCATTATCATGCCCACACTTATGACACATATATAAATCATTACCACCTTCGGATACTTCCCAATCCCATCCACAATTATCACATTCTATTTTATCTCCGATAACTGATTCATCTACTTTAGGTAATAATCTGAATTTAAGAAGTGGTTTGTTGTTAATTGTGATATCACCCTTTTCATTCTTACCGATTGATTTAACAACGATTCGTTTGTTTTTGAACTTACCACCTAACACAGTATCTCCCACATTAATAGGGATATTTATATCTTCATTTAATGAATTAGCTATAGATTTATATAACTTAATAGCATTATCTTTTGTTAATTGTATAATATAGACTGGTAACTTAACATCTTTACCAAATTTGTAAAGACCAGCTGCCCATCGATGATGTCCATCTACTATGTAATTATCTTTAGATATGATTAAAGGTTTCATATCCATAGGTTTATCATATTTCTTAGCAACACCCTTTACTTTAGAAGATATAAGTTCCTTTTGAGATTGTTTTAACTTCCTAGCAAGTAATACAGTTTTTGTTACCTTTACTTTAGATTTGACCATATCAATAGCCTTACTCAATTTTTGAGTATTGACCTGTGGCATATCTTTTCTTTTATATAAAGGCATATTTACTATTCCTACTTATGTTAGATACTACATTAGATTTTCTTCCGAAAGATTTAGTGCCATTTAACCCAATCATCAACATCTATTTTTTAGATATCATCGAGTTATCTGAATCATTACCTTCTTCAAGGGAGTCTATGACCCTTGCTATCTCTTCACGTACTATTGTTCTAATCTTATCTTTACTCTTATCAGTAATAACCTTATTACCATACTTCTTTTCAAGAAGATTAACTAATTTTTCTATGTTTGCCATTACAACCCTCTTTGATTAAATGTAGCCACTTTGACTAGTTTATTTCTTCTTTGTTGTTCAAGTTTGAATTGACGTAACCCCTCATTCATATCTCTATTATAGAGTTCTTTATTTTTAGGATTACTAATCCAATCTTTCCAACTATATTCTCGTACCATACCTATAAGTATTAAAATGTTTTATTAAGTGTAAAAATCTTTGATTGAATAAAACAATCAACATCATCAAATTGTGATGTTATTACTAAAGTATTGTCGATTGTTGTATCAAATGATGATGAATTTATCGTACTAAAATTAGTACCATTGAACTTACCTGCTTGGTTTTCACTATACATAAACGTACCAGCTGATGTTATTTCAGCAGTACCAGCACTACCAATTTGATTTATAGAAAAGTATATTTCCAATTTCCATCTTTTGTTAGATGCATTTGCAAGAGTTATTGTTCCTGTTTCGGCTAATGTAACACCATCTGATTTAACTCTAATATCTAATGAATCACCGTTATGAAAAGTACATAATCCTGTAAGTACTGCATGAAATGCATCACCTTGTTTGAATCCATTTGCAGGAACTAAAAGTGTTCCTACTCCACCACCAATTAGGTTTTCTTCTACAATACTACCTGATATTGGAGCTGATGAACCTGTTTGATTAAACAATCCATAATTGTTTGAGGTAATATAATTTAAATTAGTAGATGTAGTATATTTAGTAACCCCATCCTGTACTACTGCAAATAACTCAGTCCCATCTAATGATGTTGCTTGAGTTAACTCTGATATTCTTTTATCGTATCCCATATCTTATAAATATATTTTTGAACCATTCTCTTGGAGTATATAGAATCCATCCTCTTGTAAAAGATATGGTAAACTACTACCACCAATTGGTTCTTTTAAAAATTGCTCTAATTCTAATTTACCCAAATAAATATGATACTTTTTCTGTACCACATTTGGACTTAGATTTCGGTTTTCATTTAAACGTTTATATTGATTCCAACTTAACATCTTATATAAGTATTAAATTATTTTTTATCACCACTAGTCGCATGCTTAACTCCCATAATAGTACCTAAAATACTGAATGAATTTGTTAATAAGATACCAAATAGATTTGACCAGGTTGATTCTATAATTTTAGAATCATGCCCAAAGAGTAGTACAAATACATATAATCCAGTTGTGATTACACCAACTCCCATAATAACCCATAAGGCAACTCTTACGATATTACCCATCAATTCGGTTTGTGTTTTCTTTTGGAGTAAGGAAAGGTCGGTTTCTGCAAGTTCTTTTGCCTGTTCTGCTTTGATTCTTAAACGTTCAGCTTCTTCCTTAGCAGTTTCAGCCTCTTCTTTAGATTTAGTAGCTAGTTCAGCTGATGCGATGGCTTCATCCAATGCCTTTTCTAATTGCCGATTAACCCTAACGTTTTCTTTAGCGGCCGATTCTAATTCTTTGTTTTGTTTCTGAACTTGTTTGGTTACCTGTAATCGTTTTCTACGAGATTCTACATCTCGTTGTTTACAGATTTTTAAATATTCTATAAATTCAGTATCATTACTATCAGGTTTTAAAACTTTTAAGATATTACCCTCTAAGTATATCTTTTTTTCTTTGGCTAATTTTAGTAATTCATCCCTACATATTTTTTTAGTATCCATAACTTACTTTTCATCTATTAACTCTTTCAATTTGATTTGTTCCAATCTCATATCAAAATTCTCTTTTTGAAGTTTTTCAATCTTAATTTCCAAATCTTCTCTGTACATTTTTGTGATATCTTCTTTTTCTCTATCACTCGTTTTTGATTCAATTTTTTGAGTGATTCTTCTAATGTTACTTAATGCACTAATTGCTATTACAACCCAACCCCAATTCATAGGAGTCCAATTAACATCTGCTGTGAAATGTATTACAACAAATATAATTGCCATTAAACCATATCCATACCCAAATAACCTTCTTCGTTCTAAGCTACTATAAACAACTGAATGAAGTGTACCATAACCAATCAACATACTAATGATAGCAACATACCATAGATTGGGAAAGAACTCAGCTTCCAATACAACTGGTGCAAAGATGAGCCATATCAATCCCTGCAGAACCTCAGTTGGTTCTGAATCGTGGTATGTTAGTATGTTAATTAATTTTTTTATCATTTATATACTTTGAACGGATTTGTTTTATTTACATACCCATTATAATCTTCTCTAAATTCTTCTAATCGTGGTTCTATATCATCTGATTTTACTAACCAAAACTGAGCTCCTGCTGCTTTGGCTTTTTCAATTTCTTGATTATCATCTGATGATGATATAATACCAATAACACATCCGTTACCATAATCGGTATTAATCTTTCTGATAAGTTCAATACCATCAAAAGAAGAGCCAATGATATTCAAATCTACGAATACACATTCGGGTCTTTCGTGGTTAACATCATCTGGAAACCATTCTTTAAACTTTTTATCGGCCTCATCAGACGAGTTTAATGCCTCTAATGAAAGAGTTATATCTAAGATACTACACGCATCTTCAAACACTAAGTGGAATAAATCTTCATCATCCACTAATAAAATTGAGTTAATCATATTGCTCATTTTAACCTTATCCTTAATTTTGTTCCTGGGTTACTTTTTTCTGCTGTTATATCAAAACCATGTTCTTTTAAGATTGCAATACAAATATTTAATCCTAAACCCGAACCACTTTCTTTTTGCTCCTTCTTTCGTATGTATGGTTTTGATAAGTTCTCAAACTCTGCTTGAGTCATACCTCTACCATTATCTTGTACACATAATGTGTTATCATTTTCCATAAATATCATAACAGTTTTCGTTCCACTATCGTTATACTTCAATCCGTTACGAATTAAATTATCAATGGCTGTACAAAAGAGTGGTTCGTTTACTTCTGTTATGATTAAATCATCAATTACGACCTGTTTTTTGTATGATGTTGATGATAAATAATTTTTAAGAATTTCTTTTAAATCAACCTCTTCGGTATCCAATTGAACATTTTCTTTAACTAAGTTTGTAAATTCTTTAACACCTGCATAAACCTTTCGAGTATGTTTTAATCCCTCATCTAACATTTTGAGTGGTGCCTCAATTCTTAACTCTTTTATTGTTTCATC
>Ga0209654_1001716_pt1 | contig 16647 bp, 11 predicted proteins | sample SaaInl1SG_22_DNA_FD_184646 | JGI IMG/M metagenome (GOLD analysis project Ga0209654, IMG submission 184646) | Marine microbial communities from expanding oxygen minimum zones in the Saanich Inlet - ESP_161SG_22_DNA (SPAdes) (version 2) | ecosystem: Environmental > Aquatic > Marine > Intertidal... | reverse complement strand
GCGTCATATTCGGCTTTCGGTTCGGCATCACGCCATGCGCGTTGCCAATCCTGATGATAATTCATCGCTTTTTTGGCAATGGCAAAAGCAGAATATTTCGGCTTGCCACCGGGTAAGCCTCTTTGACCACGATCTGGCTGGTTTGACGCCATAACACTATCCTCTGGCATGTTCACGGTGCATGCCTATTAAAAGAGCTAATAAGCTAAATAACCTGCGCTTCACAGCACAAATCACCTATCCACAAGACGACACCAGATTTGTCTCAATCGACAATCTCTGCAACGCCATCATCAAAGCGTGAAGATTATCCGAAGGGTGCCAGAATTCATAGCGATTTAGCCCCATATTTAAGGCTAAGCCCTGCGCTATCTTGACGCCATTAGGAAAATTCGCCCAGAGTATATCTAAACCTGCACAAGAATGGCGGGGCAATAGAAAATCAACGGGGTAGAATGATGGCTGTGATCAACTCGATAGCTGATCGTGAGGATGAATTGCGTGCATGGCGGCGGCTATTGCACCAAAATCCAGAGCTTGGCTATGAAGAAGTGTTCACCTCGAATTTTGTTGCCGAAAAGTTGGCTGGGTTCGGCCTTGAAGTGCATCGCGGCATGGGCAAAACCGGTGTTGTCGGTATTTTGCACGGGACTGGTACCGGCACTGGCACCGGCACATCTAGCGGCAAGGCGATTGGCCTTCGCGCCGATATGGATGCCTTGCCAATGGATGAAATGAATGATTTTGCGCATGCCTCACAGAATCCGGGGCGGATGCATGCTTGCGGTCACGATGGCCATACAACAATGCTTTTGGGCGCGGCCCAATATCTGGCTGAAACGCGGAATTTTGACGGCACTGTCTATTTTATTTTCCAGCCAGCAGAAGAAGGCGGCGGTGGCGGCAAGGCGATGATAAAAGACGGTCTGTTCGAGAAGTTCAATATGCAGAGCGTCTGGGGATTACACAATTGGCCGGGCATGGAGGCGGGTGAATTTGGCGTTCATTCTGGCGCCTGTATGGCCGCGGCGGATATGTTCGATATGGAAATTATTGGTGCTGGTGGGCATGCGGCGATCCCCCATCTGGCGGTTGATCCGGTGCCGTGCGGCGCGGCAATTGTTCAATCATTACAAACAATTGTTTCACGGCGGGTTTCACCAACTGATGCTGGTGTTGTGACTGTTACAATCTTTCAGGCTGGCTCTGCGCATAATGTCATTCCGGGGACCGCACGTCTTGCGGGCACTGCGCGTAGCTTTTCGCCAGAGGTGCGAGAATTGCTGGCCAATTCAATCCGCGAGATATGCACAACAACCGCTGCGGCCTATGGCTGTGAGCTAAAATTTAACTGGGAAGATGGTTATCCGGCGACAGTTAATCATGCGCCGAATGCGGCACGCGCCGCAGATATTGTCGCGGACCTGGTAGGTGAAAGCCGCGTCGATAGAAATATGGCGCCATCAATGGGGGCCGAAGATTTTTCCTATATGTTGGAAGAACGGCCTGGGGCGTATATCTGGCTTGGGACCGGCCCCGCGGCAAGTGACGGCATGCTGCATAATGCGAAATATGATTTCAATGACGATATGCTAACGCTTGGGACAAGCTATTGGGCCAAGCTGGTTGAATCCGAACTGCCGAAATAAATAACCTCTAGCCCCAAGCCTAAATAGACACGAGATAAACACGATTCTGTGATGTGGCTGTGGTCCGGCATTGACTCTGTTCTTGCCCTAATATAGAACAAAACAAGAACAAATAATCAAAAATAGCCGGATTACTGACTGTTCGGCAGGATAGTGAGGAGGGCGCAATATGGCGGCCACAAACCAAAACGCTTCCCCAAAATATGAGGAAAAGCGCAGGAATTTTCATAAATTACAAAGTGATGTTGCTGTTCTTGATGGGCGGTTATTGCGGCGGCGTGTGCCGCTTGGCGTTGATGATCTCGATTCGGCGCTTGCTGGTGGTTTGGCGCTCGGACGGGTGCATATGCTATGCGCGAATTGGGGCGGTAATATCGGCGCACATGGGGCACTGACTGGCTTTGCCATTTGTTTGCTACGCCAGCTATTGGCCCAGCCCGATCAGGACGGGCCTATTGTCTGGTGCCCATCATCATCGATGGCTGGTAGCGGGATACTGTATGGCGCGGGGTTGGCGGCGCTGGGGCTCGATCCCGGGCGGTTGTTGATTGTTGACGCGCCAAGCCCAAACCGGCGGCTAGCGGTGCTGGAAGATATTTTGCGGACCAAGGGGCTGAGCGCGGTTGTCGTTGAATATGATTCGATGCGCAAATCATCGGATTACTGGATGCGACTGGCACGCCGTGCCCAATTGGCGGCTGAGGCGAGTGGTACAACCGGCTTTTTACTTGGCTGGCCAGTGGCGGCTAGTGGCTTTGAAACCATCTGGAAAATCAAGCCAGCTATAGATGAACCCGCTATAGGTGACGCGCATAATATGAATATGCGGGCGTCTATGACGCTCATGCCATGGCGGCCTACATGGGATGTGGAACTGGCGCATGCGCGTGGTGGCCGTGCCTATGAAACCCGCCTTATCTGGGATGTGCACACAAATATAATTAGTAATAATACCAATAACACTATGCATGAGAGCCAGCCTGATCTGGCCATTGATACGCCCATTGATAGACACAGTAATCAGCCGATAACACCAGATCATCCGGTGTATTATATGCATGATGGGTTGCGGGTTGATGGCGAACGCCGCCGCAATGCAGGGTAATGGCGTGTTATGGCGCGGTTGATTATCTATGCATGGTTTCCGCATCTGGCGGCGGATAGGATCCGGCGAACAACACCCGCACCGAATGTTGGAAAGTCGGGTTCTGGATTAATTCTGCATACGGCCAAATATCACGGTGCGGATATTGTCGAGGCGGTCTGTGCACGGGCGCGGCGGCGGGGTCTGCATACAGGGATGCGGCTTGCCGATGCGCGGGCTATTTGTCCAGAATTGACATCATTCGACAGTAATCCGGCGGCGGATGCGGCGGATTTGCATCAGCTAGCCCTATGGGCGCGGCGTTATTGCCCACTAACCGCGCCGGATGATGGCAATCCGATATCGGGTCAAGTAGCGATAGGCCAATCAACTATGTTTCGGGCGGGTGCGAAGTCTGGCCAAAAACAGGGTGTGAATAGTGCCCGCATTGCCTTTGCCGGTGATGGAATATGGCTTGATGTGGCTGGCGCTGATCATCTTTATGGTGGCATTCGGCCATTGCTGGCGGATTTGGCGCGGCGCTTACGCAAAGCTGGTCTTACTGTTCGTCTGGGTGTTGCCCCAACATGCGGCGCGGCTTGGGCATTGGCGCGCTATGGCCGGTCTGCTCGTTATGTGCTGGCTGGTCCAAAGTCAAAGGCGGGTAGTGAAAAAGATGCAAGCCGCAAAGCAATCGGCGCGGCATTGGCGGGGCTACCGCTGGCGGCATTGCGGATTGATGATGCGCTATGCATTACAATGCGGACGGCGGGTTTGCGGGTTATCGGTGATATTATCAACATGCCGCGGGCACCGCTTGCGGCGCGGTTTGGTCCGCAATTGATCGAACGGCTTGATGCGGCGCTTGGCTATGTTAATGAGAGTTTTGCCCCGATTGCCCCGCCGCGCCCATTGCTAACGGTACAGAATTTTGCCGAACCGGTGGCGGCGCCCGATGATATCAAAGCGGTAATCCGGCGATTGACCAATGATATTTGCCTGTTGCTACAGAGCGAAGGGATGGCGGCGCGGCGGTTGCGTTTGGGGTGGAAATTACTGGATGGCGGCGTCGGCATTAAGGATGTTCATCTGTCGCGGCCGAACCGTGATAATGCCGCTTTTCACCGATTGCTGGCGGATGTAAGTGAAAATATAAATCCCGAATTTGGGTTGGAAATGGCGTGGATGGAGGCGCATGGATGTTCCCCACAAGCCCCTGTTGCGATCGGGTTTCATGACGGTATTTCACCAAGCGAGAGCCATGCTGATCTGGTTGACCGGTTGGTTGCGCGGCTTGGCTATGGCGCGGTATTGCATATGAAATCACATGCCAGCTGGCAACCCGAGATGGCGCAATATATGGCTTTGCCAGATGTTGAACCACAGGGTTTTGAGATTCAAGGATTTGAACCACAGGGATTTGAAACTAGAGGGGGATTTGAGGCCGAAGGGGGCGCAACCAATTACCTGCATAGCGAGATGGTTCCGCCGCGCCCGATACGGTTATTGGCGCATCCAGAGCCCCTATCAGTGATCGCCCTATTGCCAGATCATCCGCCAGCCCAATTTGTCTGGCAAAAGCGTATCCATAAAGTCAGCCGGGCGAGTGGGCCTGAACGCATTGCACCACAATGGTGGGTGGCGACAAAGGGCACGAAAACGCGTGATTATTTCCGTTTGCAGGATGATCAGGGCGCGCGGTTCTGGGTCTATCGCGAAGGTCTTGTTGAACGCGGTGAAGATACTAAATGGTTTCTGCACGGGTTTTTTGCGTGATGGTGGCTGGTGCAAAGAATGCTGGCAAAGAGCCCCTCATCAAGCGAGCCATATTGGGGTGTTATAGCAATTTCACCTTTTTGCATGGGGCGGCGCATCCAAGCGAAATGGTCGAGATGGCGGCGGCGCTTGGCTGGCAGGCAATTGGCATTGCTGATGTGAATTCGTTGGCGGGTATTGTGCGGGCGCATATGGCGGCGCGGGCGCATGATATCGCCTTGGTTGTTGGTGCACGGTTGCGGCCGCTAGATGGTCCTGATGTTATTGTCCATCCGCTGGATCGGGCCGGTTATGAGGCGTTATCGGTATTGCTAAGCGAGGCTAATATGCGTGGTAGCAAGGCGGCGCCGGTGCTCTATATAGCTGATCTTGCGCGCTTGCCGCCTAGCACTGCCTGCTTGGTAATCCCGCCGGAAAATCCAGATGCTGGCTATAGTGCCCAGCTTGCCCAGATCAATCAGGTGGCACAGGGGCCGGTATTTGCTGGTGCCGCCCTTTATCGTGATGGTGTGGATGATGCGCGTCTGGCGGTTCTAGCCACGGCGGCGGCGGCGAATAATCTACCGTTAACGGCGGTTGGTGATTGCCTTTATCATGTGCCGGATCGTCGTCCTTTGGCCGATGTGCTGACCTGTATCCGCGAGAAATGCCTTTTGGATAAGGCGGGTCATCTATTGTCGCGCAATGCCGAGCGGCATCTGATTACACCAGAGGAAACAGCGCGCCGTTGGCGGCATTATCCAGAGGCGCTGGCGGCGGCGGCGGATCTTGCCAACCTATGCAAATTTGCGATGAGCGACCTGTCCTATGAATACCCATCTGAGGTTACCCCGGGTGGCCGCGATGCAATGCAAGAGTTGGAATATCAGGCCTATAAAGGGGCGCATAAACGCTATCCGGATGGCATTCCGGCAAAGGTTGAGGATTATCTTGCGCGGGAATTGCAGTTGATCGCCAAGATAAAATTTGCCCCCTATTTTCTAACGGTTTTTGATATTGTTAGGTTTGCCCGTGGGCGCGGTATTTTATGCCAAGGGCGTGGCTCGGCGGCAAATTCGGCGGTCTGTTATTGTCTGGGTATTACCGCGGTTGACCCGAATAGATCCCAGCCATTGTTTGAACGCTTTATGAGTGAGGCACGCGGTGAACCACCCGATATTGACGTTGATTTTGAACATGAACGCCGTGAAGAGGTGATCCAGCACATCTATGCCAAATATGGCCGCACACGCGCTGGTCTGACGGCCGCGGTAATTACCTATCGCCGCCGCAGTGCGCTTCGTGAAGTGGCCAAGGTGTTTGGCCTTAGCCGTGATGTGCAGGCGGTTCTATCGGGCCAGGTATGGGGCCGTGAGAAAGCAGGCCTTGACGGTGATGCATTGCGTGCGGCGGGGCTGGATCCTAATGATAGGCGGTTGGCGCTGGTGATGCGTTTGGTTGCCGATATCAGTAGATTTCCACGCCATTTATCACAGCATGTGGGCGGCTTTGTTATCACCCGCGGGCGGCTTGATCACCTATGCCCGATTAGCCCGGCCGCGATGGAGGGGCGTACGGTAATCGAATGGGACAAGGATGATCTTGATGCGCTTGGCTTGCTCAAAGTCGATATATTGGCGCTTGGTATGCTTAGTTGCATAAGGCGGGCATTTGATCTGTTACGCCAGCATTATAACCGCCCTCTCACATTGGCATCGACGCCACCCGAGGATACGGCAACCTATAACATGCTATGCGAAGGCCGGTCGGTTGGTGTGTTTCAGGTTGAATCGCGGGCCCAGATGGCCATGTTGCCACGGCTTCAACCGCGCTGTTTTCATGATCTGGTGGTGCAGGTGGCGATTGTCCGGCCGGGACCTATTCAGGGCGATATGGTGCATCCTTATTTGCGCCGGCGGGCCGGTATTGAAAAGGTTGAATACCCTTCTGAGGCATTGCGTTCAGTGCTAGAGCGCACCCTTGGTGTGCCGCTATTTCAGGAGCAGGCAATGCAGATTGCCATTGTCGGGGCTGGCTTTACCGGTGATGAGGCCGATCAATTACGCCGCGCCATGGCGACGTTCAAAAAACATGGTGACGTTGGTAATTTCCGCGAAAAGATGATCAATGGCATGGTTGAGCGTGGCTATGATGTGAAATTTGCAGAACGCTGTTTCAGTCAGATTGAAGGGTTTGGTACCTATGGGTTTCCAGAATCACACGCCGCCAGCTTTGCGCTATTGGTTTATGTTTCAGCGTGGATCAAACAGCATTATCCAGATGTGTTTATCTGTTCGTTGCTAAATGCCCAGCCCATGGGATTCTATTCGCCATCACAGTTAATTGCCGAGGCCAAGCGAAGCGGGATAAAAATTCTGCCAGCCGATGTGAGCCATTCTGATTGGGATAGCCGGCTTGAACAGGATCCGCATAACCGGCGCTCTTTACATGCATTGCGGCTTGGTTTGCGTTTGGTTAAAGGCTTGCCGCGCGGTGAGGGTGAGCGCATCGCCGCGTGCCGCCCATCCGTTGCTAATGAGGCGCCGTTTAGCAATCTTGCCGATATCATGCGGCGGGCGGATGTGTCGGCGAATGCGTTGCAGGCCATTGCCGCGGCGGATGGATTTGGCAGTCTGGGTCTAAACCGGCGACAGGCCTTTTGGCAGGTGCGTGCGCTGGCCAAACAACGCTGGCACGAAATGCCGCTATTTGCCCATGCCACCCGCCGTCATGATGATATCGCCGGAACCGAGGAACAGGTGACATTGCCCGCCACTCTGCCGGGCGAGGAGGTGGCGGCTGATTACCGTAGCCTTGGCCTGTCGTTAAAGGCGCATCCGATCACCTTGCTCCAACCGCATCTGCAAGCGGCTGGATGGCAGGGATGTTCCGCTGGTCTGGATGCTCGTGATGGGCTTCGCCTCAGGCTTGCTGGATTGGTGACCATGCGCCAACGCCCGGGAACGGCCAGTGGCACGGTGTTTTTAACCTTGGAAGAAGGGGTGTTCTCGCTAAATGTGATTATCTGGCCAAAGCTAACCGAGACGTATCGCGAGGCTATGCTGCGCTCACAAATATTGGGTGTTGTTGGCCGTGTTCAAAAACAGGGCGCGGTCATTCATTTCATCGCTGAATCACTATTTAACTTAAATGGGTTTCTGCACCATCTCGATGATGTGTCCGCCAGTAAAACCAGCAATACCCGCATGCGAAGTCGCGATTTCCGTTAGGCAAAATTCCTGTTTCGGGTAATGCTGTCGATCATTGGAAACATGGCTGGGAGAGGGTGCATTATGGTTGATATAGTTGCAGGAACAAAAAACCGTATTTTTGAAGGTGGCTGTCACTGTGGGTCGGTTCGCTTTAGCGTAACCGGACCTCTGCGCAAAATACTGGTATGTCATTGTGATGATTGCCGCCGGTTAACGGGGGCTAGTTGGAATACGATCCGCGCCGTTGACGATAATATGACCATTGCCGATGATAGCACCCTTAGCTGGCATGATAGTTCTGCATGGGCGCGGCGTGGTTTTGTAATAAATGCGGATCGCACATGTTCTATCAATTAAAGAATGAAACCGAGATGTCGGTTGGCGTTGGCATGCTTGATGATTCTAGGGGGATGCAGGTTGCGGGGCAGATATTTGCCAACAGCCATCCCGAATGGGGGCCACTCGATTGCAGTGCGCTAGAGAACATGGATGATGAATTGCTGGCGCAATATGACGTGAAGCCTGATAGCTAGCCAGCGCGCTTGATTGTTTCCTGAACCGCAAAGCAAGGACTACCGTCGGCGAATAGCGCGGCGCATGCCGAGCGCGCCTGAATTTCATCCAGATTATGGAAACGCACACGCCATAGCGGCATTTCACCGCGTGTCACAAGAGTGAGCCGCGCCGGTGTCATGCCCAATACATCATCGGCTGTACGCCGCGCGCGAACGGCGGCACGATGGGCATTGGCACGCTTGGCAAAGCTGCCGATTTGCACGCTCCAGATGGTGCGTTTTTGGGCGGCGGTCGGGTCTGGCGGACTATCCAGATAATCATTCTCTATCGACGAACTCGCCAATTCGAGGTTAGAGCGCACCCGCTTTTTAGGTGGCGCCGATGGCAATGATGACGGGAACGGCACGATCGTCGGTTTTTTCTTCTTCGGCTTGGCTGACGCGGTTAGCTGGGTACGAATTTCGGTTGGCTTTACGCGTTTGAATGACGCATCCAGAATTTGCTTCATGTGTGCGTCACGGCTGCGTCCGGTTTTGCCGCCAAAAACGACACCAATTAAACGGGTGTTATGGCGTTTAACCGATGCCATGAGATTAAAGCCAGATGCGTTGATATAGCCGGTCTTGATGCCGTCTGTTCCCGAATAGCTCGATAGCAATTTGTTGTGATTGCCAAAATTCCGGCCCTTCCACTTGAAATTGCGGGTCTTGAAATAGTGGTAATGCTTTGGAAAGTCGCGGCGAAGGGCAATGCCTAGGCGCGCCATATCACGGGCGGTTGTGCGTTGCTTGCTATGCGGCAGGCCAGATGCATTGCGGAATGTTGTGCTCTTCATCCCGATGGCGCGCGCCTTTCGAGTCATCCGTTTGGCAAAGGCTGGTTCATCGCCTGAGAGATGCTCGGCAACAATTGTTGCAACGTCATTTGCCGATTTTGTCACAAGCGCAAGGATCGCATCCTCGACGCTGATCGTCTGGCCGGGTTTTAGATAGAGCTTTGACGGTGACCGGCTAGCGGCAACGCGTGATGCTTTCATCCGGCTCTTCAGGGTTAAACGCCCAGAATCAAGCTCTTCAAACAAAAGATACAAAGTCATGATTTTGGTGAGCGATGCCGGATACCGCAAATTGTCTGCGTTGCGCGAGAACAACACCTTGCCGGAGCTCTCCTCGATGACGATCGCGGCATATTTGGCGGCCTGTGCATTGCTGGCCGGTGCGCCGATCAAGGCAATGCAAAAAACCACACCAAGGCCCACACTCATGCCAATCCGGCTGGCGCGTGATACCGCCACCGATAGGGCTGCGCGGCTCTGTAATAAAAACCCGATAAAGAATGCCCACACGCCATAGCGTGCCTTATGCAATCTTTGGGTAGTTGTTACAGGCATAAAGGATGCTCCATCTGGATGCTCAATAAAACAGACCTAAAACGTCTCGGCGCACCGTAGCGGCAAAACGTCTCGGACCAGCGCCATATCACCAGCGCCATACTAAAAGCGGTAACAACGCGGCACCGTGCGAAGCATACCGTAATTGGTGTCTAGTTCAACAAAGACCACAATATTTAGCGTAAGTTTTTGTAAATTTTGACGTTGCTCCGGTGTGAGACCTCTCAAAGTCCCGCTAAATTTATTAATAAATGTTAAAGAACCGCATTTTTTTTGATTCAAGGCCTTTTTAGTCGGTGATTAATTCCAATATCCTATAGGCAGGCGGCAATTTCTGCGTAAAGTAATAAAGGGCGAAATACTAACGTCTAATTGTTGCAAAAACTGTGCCGCTCTCCTCGCCCGAAACGGCGGTTTATGAAGTAAGTAGATTATTGGCTGTAAAGACCTATGAGTGACAAAATTAGAAAAGGCGACGACGGCAATTCCCAGCTAATCGTCGAGAGACGCACAAAGACCAAAAAGCCGTCGATGTATAAGGTCATCATGATGAATGATGATTATACACCGATGGAATTTGTCGTGCATGTCCTGCAGAACTTTTTCAATCTGAGTGCAGATCAGGCGACCGCCATTATGTTGAATGTGCACCAGCGCGGCGTCGGTGTGTGCGGTATTTACACCTTTGAAATTGCCGAGGCGAAAGCCTCAAAAGTCATGGAATATGCGCGTCAAAACGAGCACCCCCTTCAGTTACAACTGGAAAAGGAATAAAGCCAATGCTGTCACGTGAGCTAGAGGAAACACTCCGCCGGGCGATGGGCAATGCCTCTGTGCGGATGCATGAATTCGCAACATTAGAGCATTTATTATTGGCGTTGACCGAGGATAGTGACGCGCTTGAGGTGCTCACGGCCTGTAAGGTTGATATCGAAGAATTGCGCAAGCGACTAAACGAATATATCGAAGTCGAGTTGGCCTCTATCGTCACTCATAGCGAAGGCGTTGACGTCCAGCCAACCGCCAGTTTCCAGCGGGTAATCCAGCGCGCGATCATCCACACACAATCATCTGGCCGCGAGGTAGCGACTGGCGCCAATGTGCTTGTGTCGATTTTCTCCGAGCGTGAAAGCCATGCGGTCTGGTTCCTGAAATCTCTCAACATGACCCGCCTGGATGCGGTGTCATATCTTAGCCACGGATCCGAGGGTGAAGTTGCCAAAGGAACCGAAAGCAATGATGAGACAACGATTGATGGTGGCCAGGATAATGATCCGCTTAGCCAATATGCGGTTGATCTGATTGCCAAGGCGTCGGCAGGCCGCATTGACCCGCTTATCGGGCGTGACCGTGAACTTGATCGCACCATCCAGATCCTATGTCGGCGGACCAAGAATAACCCGCTTTATGTCGGTGATCCGGGTGTTGGTAAAACCGCCATTGCCGAGGGCTTGGCATTGCGGATTCACAATGGTGAAGTGCCCGAAGCACTAACCAACGCGGTGATCTATTCGCTGGATATGGGCCAGCTATTGGCTGGCACCCGTTATAGGGGCGATTTTGAGGAGAGGCTAAAGGCGGTGATGAAGGCCGTTGCCGATGATGAAAACGCCATCCTGTTTATCGATGAAATCCACACAGTGATCGGTGCGGGTGCGACCTCTGGTGGGGCGATGGATGCCTCCAATCTGCTAAAGCCAGCCTTGCAGGAAGGCACATTGCGCTGTATCGGATCGACTACCTACAAAGAATATCGGGGTCATTTCGAAAAGGACCGTGCGCTGGTTCGCCGTTTCCAGAAGATTGACATCAAAGAGCCGACGATTGCCGATACCGTCAAAATTCTAAACGGACTAAAGAGCCGTTATGAAGAGCATCACAAAGTGCGTTATACCGGCGCGGCTTTGCGTACGGCGGTTGATCTCTCGGCGCGCTATATCAATGACAGAAAGCTGCCGGACAAGGCGATTGACGTGATTGATGAGGCCGCGGCGGCGCAAAACCTATTGCCGCCATCGCGCCGCAAAGTGACCATCGGCCAGCGTGAGGTCGAGGCCACCGTGGCAACAATGGCGCGGATCCCGTCAAAGCATGTTAGCCGTGACGACAAGGCGGTTTTGGAATCGCTGGAAGGTGATCTTAAACGTCTGGTGTTTGGTCAGGATGCCGCCATTTCGGCGCTATCATCGGCGATCAAACTGTCTCGTGCTGGCTTGCGTGAGCCAGAAAAGCCGGTCGGTAATTACCTGTTTTCTGGCCCGACAGGCGTCGGTAAAACCGAGGCGGCGCGGCAATTGGCCGAGGCGTTGGGGATTAAACTTCTGCGTTTTGATATGTCGGAATATATGGAGCGTCATACCGTCTCGCGGCTCATTGGTGCGCCTCCGGGCTATGTTGGTTTTGACCAGGGCGGCTTGTTAACAGACGCCATTGACCAGAACCCGCATGCGGTGCTGTTGCTTGATGAGATTGAAAAAGCCCATCCCGATCTGTTCAATATCTTGTTGCAGGTTATGGACCACGGCAAACTCACCGACAATAACGGCAAGTCCGTTGATTTCCGCAATGTCATTTTGATCATGACCACGAATGCCGGTGCCCAAGAGCTGTCAAAGACCGCGATTGGCTTTAACCGAGACCATAATGATGGCGCCGATATCGAGGCCATTGAAAAGATGTTCTCGCCAGAGTTTCGTAACCGTCTTGATGCGATCATTCCGTTTGCACCGCTTGGCCATGAGGTTATCCGCCTCGTGGTTGACAAGTTCATCATGCAGCTTGATGGCCAATTGGCCGACCGCAATGTCGAGATTGAGCTTAGTGATGCGGCGCGTGATTGGCTGGCTGAGCGTGGCTATGACAAGAATTATGGGGCCCGCCCGCTAACCCGTGTTGTTCAGGAATATATCAAAAAGCCGCTTGCCGATCAGTTGCTGTTTGGCGATCTGACATCGGGTGGCTTGGCACGGGTTGATGTGAAAAAGGGCAAGCTAGTGGTGACTGTCAAAGCGCCGCCGCAAAAGGCATTGCCTGGCAAACGCACAGCATTACCGGCGCCCGAACGCGGCTAGGATTTGATGGTCGGCGCCTTGCTAAAGGGGCCGGCCATTTCAATATGGTTCTTTTCCGCCTCAATGCCGTCGGCTTCGGCCCGCAGGAACCGCGCCACGGCTTGGCGAAACCCATCATGATCAATCCAGTGGGCCGAGAAAGTCGTGGTCGGCATATAGCCGCGCTGGACTTTGTGAAAGCCTTGGGCACCAGCCTCGACGCGTGACAATCCGCGTTCGATGGCAAAATCTATTGCCTGATAATAACACGCCTCGAAATGCAGATTTGGGATGTCGATATCGGCTCCCCAATTGCGTCCAAATAGCGTGTCCTCGCCGATAAAGTTCAGCGCGCCGCCAATGATCTGCCCATTATATTCTGCCATCACCAGCAACATTCGGTCCGCCATTGTCTGATGCAAAAGGTCGAAAACCTCTTTGGTCAGATAGGCGCTCCCCCATTTCTGGTCGATCGTTGACATGTAAAAGCGAAAGAAACTGTCCATATGATGTGTCTCAATGGCATCGCCGGTGAGTTGCAACATGGTCACGCCAGCATCGATAACTGATTGGCGTTCCTTGCGGATGTTCTTGCGCTTACGGGATGATAAATTGCTTAAAAAGTCAGTAAAGTCAGTGTAATCACGGTTTTCCCAATGAAATTGCATAGAGCTGCGGATTAGCCAGCCAGCCGCCGCCAGATCATCAGTGTCTTCTGCTGGCAGAAAATTGATATGCGCAGAAGATAGCGCAAACTGCTGGGTATATTGGACAAGGGCTCTGGCGAGTGCGTCGGTGATTTGGCGGCGGCGTTTATCATCGGCATCTCCGGTTAGAAACCGCGGTCCAGTCGCCGGGGTAAAGGGGATAGCTGATAGCAATTTGGGGTAATAGCGACCACCGGCTTGGGTAAAGCCATTGGCCCAGCTATGATCGAAAATATATTCGCCGTAAGAATGGTGCTTGATGTAATGCGGCATTGCGCCAACCAACACACCGTCGGCGTCGCGCATCAACAGGTGCATCACATCCCAGCCGGTATCGCCGCCGGTCGCCCCGCCGCGTTCCAGCGCAGACAGAAATGCATGGCACACGAACGGGTTGTTACTGCCGGCCAGCTGGTCCCATTCACTGGGCGCCACCGCGGTAATGTCGCGGCATAGTTCTACGGTAAAAGCATCCCCATCCATGCATTGAAAATGGGGCAAGAAAACGGACCCTGCAAGGGGTCCGTTCATTATTCATCGGTTATTTAGTGTTATTGGCCGGGAAAATGTGACGCAGGCAAATTCTGGACCTGTGCGGCTATTCGATTTCGAACACACCGTCAATTTCAACCAAGCATCCTAGCGGCAAGGCGTTAGTGCCAACAGCAAAACGGGCGTGACGACCAGCCTCACCAAAGGCTTCAACCATCAAATCAGACGCGCCATTGACCACGGCTGGCTGGCTGTTGAAATCATCGGTAGAGGCAACGAAAGCACCTAGCTTTACGACACGTTTCACCCGATCCAAATTGCCGCCACATGCGACTTTTAAGTTGGCTATCAAATTAATCGCACAGATCCGCGCCTGTGCCTGCCCATCCTCGATAGTCGCATTGTCACCAATACGGCCCGTTATCTGTAGCTTGCCATCAACAAAAGGCACCTGACCAGAAATGAAAACGAGGTTGCCAGTTTGCACAAAGGGAACGTAATTGGCCGCCGGTGCGGGTGCATCGGGAACGGTGATTCCCATCTCATTAAGTTTTGCTTCAACGTTGCTCATAATGTTCGCCTATCATGAATTTCGGTGGATTTGTCGTCGGGTAATGATGATCTAAAACCCGCCCAACAACCTTGCATGGTGAATATTGCTGGGCAAGGAAATTGTTGTCCCCAAAATCCAATCCTCTGTCGCGATCACAGAATGAAGCATTGCAAACACCATAAAAAAACCCCGCACCGGAGTGCGGGGTTAGTTCTGCAGATTACTCCGCAGGGAGAGTTTAGCTACAACCGGTTGTACCGCCGCATGTGTTACATTTCAGGCAGGTGCCGTTGCGAACCAGAGTGAAATTCTGACATTCAGGACAGGCCTCACCCTCATAGCCTTGCATGCGCGCTTGTTGGACCCTGTCCGATGCGCTTGGGGCAGATGATGACGCAGATGATGCTGACGATGCCGCTGAACTGGTCGATGCGGTGGCAACAACTGCTGGTGCAACGGGTGCGCTTGGCATCGCTGGTGCGGCTGTCTGCATGGTGGTTTCATTCGCCGCTGTCTGTTTCACCGCGGCATTGCCATCATTGGAATAAACCACCAGACCTTGCTTGCGGATAAAGCCGCGGCTAGTGACTTTGTTAACCAGATCAGACTGGCTATCACCGGTGCCGGTTGTTGATGTGTCCAGATCCTCTGGATTGACATGGCCAAGGTCGTGGCGGTCAAGATAGGAAATGGCCAGCTCGCGGAAGGTGTAGTCAAGAATAGAGGTCGACATCTTGATAGCGTCATTTCCAGTTACGATGCCTTGTGGCTCGAAACGAGTAAATGTGTAGGCCTCAACAAACTCCTCTAGTGGCACACCATATTGCAGGCCGATAGAAACGGCGATGGCAAAGTTGTTCATCAAAGAGCGGAAGGCGGCGCCTTCTTTATGCATGTCGATGAAGACTTCACCAATGCGGCCATCCTCATATTCACCTGTGCGCAGATATACCTTGTGACCACCAACGGTTGCCTTCTGGGTATAGCCTTTGCGGCGCTGTGGTAGCTTGTCGCGTTCAGCCCGGACAATACGCTCCACAACTTTCTCGATGACTTGTGGGGCGGCGGCGGCCATTGGCGTGTTGAGCGCCTCGACCATATCCTCTTCGTCCTCCTCATCATCGACAAGGCCGGATGACAATGGCTGGCTTAGCTTTGAGCCGTCACGATATAGCGCGTTGGCCTTGAGGCCCAGACGCCATGATGACATGTAAGCTTCGCCACACTCGGCCACTGTGGCGCTGTTTGGCATGTTGATTGTCTTTGAAATCGCGCCAGAGATGAACGGCTGGGCCGCGGCCATCATGGTGATGTGGCTATCAACAGACAGGAAGCGTTTGCCAAGGCGGCCACACACGTTCGCACAATCAAACACTGGCAGATGCTCGTCTTTCAGATGCGGTGCACCCTCAAGTGTCATTGAGCCACATACATGGATGTTGGCGGCTTCAACGGCGTCTTTATCAAAGCCGAGTGCCTCCAGCATGTTAAAGCTGAAATCATTGAGCTGTGCATCGGTAAAGCCGAGTGTTTCTTTACAGAATTCGTCACCAAGCGTGTAGCGGTTAAATACGAATTTAACGTCAAACGCACTTTCCATGGCGCCTTCGAGTTTAGCCAGCTCAGCCTCACCAAAACCCTTGTCTTTCAGAGCGTTGATCGAGATTGACTGACAGTTCTTCAAAGTGCCAGATCCAACCGCATAATTGATGATGTCATCAATCTGAGACTGGCTGTAGCCCATGTTAGATAGAGCCTCTGGAACAACACGGTTGATGATTTTGAAGTATCCACCACCGGCTAGCTTCTTGAATTTTACAATCGCAAAATCTGGCTCGATACCTGTGGTATCACAATCCATAACCAGACCGATTGTGCCGGTTGGCGCGATTACTGTTGCCTGCGCATTGCGATAGCCATGCTCTTCGCCCAGCTCTACCGCTTTGTCCCATGCGGCACTGGCGGCTTTGATCATGTTCTGATCCGGGCATGATGCACCGTCCAACGGTACTGGCAGGATGCTCAGACCTTTATAGCCTTTGCTCTTGCCATGCGCGGCGAGGCGGTGGTTCTTCATCACCCGCATCATATGCTTGGCGTTCTTTTTATATTGCGGGAAGGCGCCAAGTTCGCTGGCGATCTCGGCCGATGTGGCATAGGAAACGCCGGTCATAATCGCGGTGATGGCGGCACAGATAGCGCGGCCTTCATCGCTGTCATAGGAATGACCTTGGGCCAT
>Ga0209654_1001714_pt1 | contig 16658 bp, 20 predicted proteins | sample SaaInl1SG_22_DNA_FD_184646 | JGI IMG/M metagenome (GOLD analysis project Ga0209654, IMG submission 184646) | Marine microbial communities from expanding oxygen minimum zones in the Saanich Inlet - ESP_161SG_22_DNA (SPAdes) (version 2) | ecosystem: Environmental > Aquatic > Marine > Intertidal... | reverse complement strand
ATACGATCGGGAGTATGAGGGTGTGCTAAACTCATTTTTGCAGCAGGGCGCGCATTCGCAGCAGCACAACCACATACAGAGTTAATAACGATAAGGGTGGTGCCTTCTGCATTAAGTGCAGTTTCTACTGCCTCTGCGGTCACCACCTCTTCAAACCCAGCAACCGTTAGGTCGTGCTTCATGGGTAAAACAAGTTCTTCTGGATACATCATATCGAAATTTTTTATCAAGCTTATTTAGACTACAAAGATAGGGTTTTTCAAAAGTGTATCTTTGCCCTCATGCGTTCATTTGCACCTATTATTGGAGCCTTTATCGGCTATTTTGTACTGCGTTTTCCTGGAGCTATTCTCGGCTATTTTATCGGCAGACTGTTTCAGTCAAACGTAACCGTTAAAACCTTTAGTCATTCAAGACCCATCGACTTTGACTTTGGTATTAACCTTATTTCATTAGCGACTGCCATCATCAAGGCCGATGGTAAAGTAGATCAGGCAGAGCTTGATTATGTTCGTCAGTTTTTTATCAGAAACTACGGTGTTCACCGTGCTAATGAGGTTTTCAGAAGTTTCAAATCGCAAATTAATCAGAGCGAGATTAACGTGGCAAAAATTGCCTCCACATTTCGATCATATACTTCCTATGCGACACGAGAACAGATCTTATATTTTTTAATTGACCTTGCTAAGTCTGACGGTAGTATTAGTCAATCAGAGATCGACAAACTAGCCGAAATAGCTCGTTATTTGGGGGTACAACAATGGGAGCGTCTAAGAGCCCTATTCGAAGACAGTTCTGATCAGGCCTATAAGGTTCTAGGGATTGAGCCTTCTGCCACTAATGAGGAAATTAAAAAGGCGTACCGTAGCTTAGCTAAAACCTATCATCCCGATAAGGTAATTACCGACGATCCTGCTCTCAAAGCGGGTGCAGAGGAGAAGTTCAAGCAGATTCAAAAGGCGTACGATACCCTTCAAAAAGAACGAGGAATTAAATAATGGACACACTGTTTTTTTACTTTGAACTAGGAATCAACCACGTGCTTGATCCGAACGGATACGATCACGTACTCTTCATGTTTGCCCTTGCCTTGCCTTATTTATTTAAGTCCTTTTCTAAACTGTTAGTGCTGGCAACGGCCTTTACTTTGGCTCATTGCCTCTCACTCACCTTAGCCGCTTTCAATGTGATGAGTGTGGATGCAGGAGTCATTGAATTTTTGATACCCGTTACCATTGCGCTCACTGCCGTCCACAACTTGATTACCATTAGCAGTTCAAAAGGATCTTATGGTATTCAATTGGCCGCAACGGTGTTCTTTGGTTTAATACACGGGTTCGGATTTTCTAATTATTTCAGGATGATCATGAGTGGAGAATCGAGCAAGCTCACGGCGCTCACCGGGTTTACCTTGGGCATTGAGTTGGCTCAAATTATTGTGATTACTTCGACCTTACTATTAACACTTTTGATTGCGATTTTGGCTAGTGAACGAAAGCCTCTTATCTTACGTATTCTTTCAGCCTTAGTACTGATTCTGTCAATCAAAATAGCTGTGGGTAACTGGCCATTCTAATGGAAGCAAAAAAACAACAGAAATACGATCTCGCCTATCTCGCGATGGCTAAACGCTGGGGCGAACTATCTCACTGTACTCGTAAAAAGGTAGGAGCGCTTATTGTAAAAGATCGTATGATCATTTCTGACGGATACAACGGCACCCCCACCGGTTTCGAAAACCCCTGTGAAGACGAAGAGAACTATACGAAATGGTATGTGCTTCACGCTGAAGCCAACGCTATTTTAAAGGTTGCAAGCTCCACACAGTCTTGTAAAGGAGCCACGCTATACCTTACTCTTTCTCCATGCCGCGAATGCAGTAAGCTAGTTTATCAGGCAGGCATTAAAAGACTGGTTTACGATAAGGCCTATAAAGACACCACCGGATTAGAATTTCTTCAAAAGGCCGGAGTTGAAGTCGTGCAGTTAGATGCAGAATAGTGATGTTTGGTGAATATGTTCACCAAAAACACAGATAATTGGTGAATAGGGTCTCTTAGAGTCCTATTTTAATTTCTCTTTTACTTTCAGAGATTGAATGTTGATAAGCACGATCAGAATTACAATTAACGAGACTAAAACTCCGTAAATAGCAGTTCTAGAATCATCGGCCCACATGTTGTTAAAGTCGATGTGATAGGTATTGAATACTGCTAATCCGATAGCAATGAATAGGATGATGTAAGAGACAATCTTGTTCATAGTATTCTATTTAAAAAAGTTGTGGTGCATTTGCGGCAAAAAGTTTTACAGCGATAGCGAGTAGAACAATACCGAAAACTTTTCTAATCACGGTTAGGCCATTATTACCTAGAACCTTCTCAATATGCTTAGAAGATTTTAGCACTACATAAACCACGATCAGGTTAAGAATGATGGCTACAATAATGTTTTGTACATCATACTCTGCCCTCAGCGATAGAATGGACGTCATGGTACCTGCTCCGGCAATTAGCGGAAATGCGATCGGCACCACTGAAGCTGTCTCAGGTGCCTCTTCTCCGAAAATGCTGATGCCTAAAATCATCTCAAGCGCTAGGAAGAAAATTACAATTGCACCGGCTACGGCAAATGAATTCACATCAATTCCGATCAGGCTCAGAATTTTCTCTCCAATAAAAAGAAACGCAATCATAATAATCCCAGCAACGATAGAAGCTTTCTCAGACTGGATGTGTCCTACCTTCTGTCGTAGAGAAATAATGATTGGTACTGAACCAAGAATATCGATTACGGCGAAAAGAATCATTGACGCCGTTAGAATTTCTTTGCTGTTAAATTGAATATCCATTGTACTACGCTGATTAGGTAGTGCAAAGTTATCCCAAATTTTGAGGGTTAGACGATTTCTGTGAAATATTGTCTAGGTGTCTTCCCTACGTGTCTTTTAAACGCAGAAGTATAAGCATCGATAGACATAAACCCCGCCATTTCGGCCATTTGAATAGATGACTTGTTAGATATTAACTCAGGGTTTTTTCTCACCTCAGAAATAAGATATTCAACCCTGCAACTTGAGATATATTCTGAGAAGGAGACCCCAATATTTTTATTAAATACCTGTGATAGATAAGCTGTATTTGTGTTTAATTCCGTAGCCAAGGAAGAAAGCGAGATGTTATTATTAAGAAATCCTTTTTCAGAGGTCCATTGCTGAATAGCTTTGTGTAGTTTTTCAAAAACCTCGGACTTTTCAACGTCTATATTAGATTGCTGAATGCTAGTACTTCTAACTCGACCTTTCTTTACCTCAGTTCTTTTTAGAAAAAAATAGATCGTAAAAACCACGATAAACAGGATGACGATAAGAATAAAAATATCGCGTCTTGCAATATGGCTGCGAGTAAATTCTAACCCCACCTTATCTCTATCGGATTGATTATAGTAATACAACTTCCCAATAAATTCATTTTTTGAGTCACTCTCATTGGTGAGACTGACAAGTTCTTCATAAAGAGAACTGCCATTTGTAAATGGGGGATAATCTAGTATTTGAAGTATAGAATCCGCTTTTATTAAATATTCATAACTGTACAAAGGTTGGTCTAACTTTTTTAATGCTACAGCAATGGTATAATAAATAGTTGGTAATTTGCTTTGATGAAAAATTGACAGGTTTAGAATAAGTGAATCTTTACTCTTTGAAAAATTCCCCTCTTTAAGATCCATCAACGAACCAATAATGATATGATCATTGAAAAGAGTCTTGTCTAGTTTGATTCCAGATATAGCTAGTGATTTATAATATCCTGCCTGTGACAGATTGTTTTCGTCCAGGTAATTTTTTGCAATCTCTAGGTAAATCCAATACTTATTTGCATTTCTTTCATCTGGGTAATGTTTGTTCAGATCTGAAAGAGTATTTTCTAGGAACGAGTTAATATCTTTTTGCCTGTTTGTTTCTCTGTAAATTCCTGTTATGCCCAAGATATTATCAATCATTCCGTTCTTCCAATTAGCCGCTATAGCAGCGTCTAAAGATTCTTCGAACAGAGTTAAAGCGTTCAGATAATCTCCTTTGTAATATTCTTTGGAGGCTATTAAATAGTGGTTTGCAGCAACTTCTCGCTTATTGTTTAAAGCCTTGGAAATTGTGTTTAATTGGTTTAGAATTTTCCCTTGATCAACTTCATGTAACGAATACCAATACTTCCACCTTAAAACTTTTAGCTGTTCAATAGTATCGTTTAACTCTATTGCTTTTGAAAGATGATTATCAAAAACCGTTTTTAGAGAATCTAGGCTGTCCTTTTCTTCATAAAGATCTTCAAGGGAGTAGTATTGATCATAATTACCATTCTGGCCAAAAGAAAAGTTTAGAATAAACAGGAAAAGGAATATAATTAGCCCCCTCACTCCGAAACAATTTTAGAGAGTAATTCCAATTTACCTTTCTCAAATAGTATAGGCAAGCTATCTAATGGGGTTCCTTTAGGAGCTTTGTAGTTGTCGTAATCGAGAAATATAAAATTCCCTTGAGGTCTTTGATAGGCTTTTCTGAAGCGAACTCCTCCGTCATTGATATGAAAATCATAAGATAGGTAAGAAAGTGCGTAGGTTGCGCTATCGAAGTAGTATCGATAAGTATCCTCATGGTCGGTGCCCCCATTCTCTTTGGAGAAAGACACCTTTAGCGTAGCGTATTCTTTTCCTTCAATAAATGTATTTTCTAGAAGTGTAATGATTGCTGCATTGTCTTTTAGAGGTAAGGGTAGTTGATAAAAATAGGCCACTGAATTGAGAGAGTTAGAGAATCGTGTTTCATCTTCTTCAGTGAGCTTAAGTCTTTCACCATTAATACTTCGACTAAATTCTGTAGAGTTCCAAAGGCTGTCGATTTGAATAATCGCCTGTCCGGTTATAGAATCTTGTAGTTGAATTTTTTTCGTGTAGAGATAAGGAGATTGAGTTCTGTCGATAAGGTAAGTGTATTCTCTGAATTTAAATTCTACAGGTTCTTTGTAGAAGTTTTCAAACCCGTGATATTCAATAGATGATTCAATAATTCGGACAGCCTCTTCTTGACAAGAAGATAGTACGATGAGAAGGATCAACGTAAATAAACGGTTCATAGGGCAAATTCTTTCAATACATCGATTGAAACGAATGATAGTGTTTTTTGATGACTGGCTTCGAGCTTGATTTTTGGGGCAACCCCCGCTTCGTAGGCCTCATACCAACGTGTTACACATAGACACCAAAAATCACCGGGTTTTAGACCAGGGAAATGATAATAGGGGTTAGGTGTGATCAAATCGTTTCCTTTCGACAAACTGAAAGATAAGAATTCTTCGGTCACCGATGCACATACGGTATGGGTACCGTGGTCTTGTCGTCCGGTGTGACAGTATCCGTCTCTAAAATATCCTGTAAGTGGATCAAAGCAACAGGCTACCAAAGGAGTTCCTAAAACATTTAGTGCCTGCTCCATGCCTTTAGGAGAGTTGAGGTTGTTTGATTGCTTCGTAGATTCCATCCCAAAGCGCGATGCGAACCTCTAAAGATCGGATAGCAACCGCCTCTGCCTCTGCCCAAAGGGTATCGTTATTTCCACAAAGTGTCTCAATCATTTTGAGTGCAATTGGGCCGTGTTCGTCTCCGTCTAACTCAATGTGACGATCGAGATAGTATCTAAACTTATCGTAGTCATGACCACTGGTCTTTGCCTCCTCTAATATAGCGATGAACATGTCAGGAATAACATCTTCTCGCCCGAAGGTGAAAGAGGCAGCAATTTTATGAGCTTCTTTGGTCTCTACAATGCTAAACGTATAGTTTACGAAGTCTTGCGCTGCTTTTGGGGCATTAGCGATTTCTAGAGCCTCTCCTATAGTATTATTGTTTCGAAGCGCTGCGATGAATGTCTCCATTCCTTTTGTAGATGCGCCCAGTTGCTTCATGGCATCGAGATACATTTCGAAGTGACTCATAGGTTCACCAACTTCGTTAACGTCACTCTCTTCTCCGTGTACAATTTCATTGATAAATCGTGCTACTGCGCCGCTACCTGTAGGTAGCCAAGGCAGGCTTACACAGGTAAATTGAAGCTGTAAGGCTTTGAGTAAAGACATAAAATCGAATACGGCATAAACGTGAAACTCACTGAAAAGTTTGACGTCATCAATGCTTTGCAGACTTCTGTAAAGTGGATGACTTTTTAATGAAGCTCTAAGCGGTGTTAATTTGTTTTCTAAGGCTTCTATTCTCGAACTCATATCCTAGCAATTTTAGAGTGCAAAATTAAGAACTTATGGTTTTACGGCGTGCATCCGAACCACCTCAGTCTGACCTACATGACAATCCCCTTCTTCAAGTGAAATCACTTCTTGTTTTAGGGTCTTAAATCGGTATCCGTCAAAGTGAAGTTTCATGTCTTCGATACTGTACAGAAAATCATCTGATTTTGGGCCTCCGACTGAAGGTTGCTTGGCTTGGTACTTTAAGTGGTTTGGACTGAAACCTTCTAAAATGATTGACCCTCCAGGTTTGAGATAACTGGTTAGTCGTTCAAAATTCATGGTGCGAATGGCATTTGGAAAATGAACATAAATAAGCGCTAACGCATCAAAACTCTCAGGCTCAAAATCAAGATCAGCTAATGAGCCTATTTGATAATCGATTTTGACCTTTTTTTCCTCAGCCAATTGCATCGCTTTTTTGTAAGCATTTTCAGACCAGTCATAGGCCGATACTTGCCATCCTTTTTCTGCAGCGTAAACAGCGTTTCGACCCTCGCCTTCAGCAGGCAGTAGTATTTTACCGGGTTGCAGCAGGTCTAGTTGTTCTTTGAAAAAGACATTAGGTTCTTTTCCATAGGCGTATTCGGCACGTCCGTAGCGATCGTTCCAGAAGTCTTTCATAGCGTGATTTTGTGATGCAAAGTTAGGTAAAAGCAAATGGCCTAAAGAGGATCTGAAGGTTATGAAACGGGAAAGTTTTACTCTCTGATTGAAGTGTCTGTCGTTATTTCGATGACACCGCTAGAACCCCTAAATCCGTAGGCTGAGGTTTCTAAAAGAGATTTTAAGACCTTGACCGATCGTATGCTGTTGAGGTCGAGCCCCGGTGGAGCCTGTTCACCGTAAATGATACCATCTATTACCCAAAGCGCATAAGGATTACCCGAGGTAGGAGCATACATTCTGTCGTTTAATACAATCACCCGGTTGTCCCGAACCTTTGCAGTTCCTAAATGAGCTCTAAGGGCTTGAATTAGGCTCGGAGCATTGACATCTACCTTATATTCATTCAGATCAATGCTTGGTTTTGTTCGCTTTCTCTTGCGTTTGCCCTTTACCCTTACTTCTTTTAAGGCAATAGTGTCCTGTTTTTCTTGTGCACTGAGAGCCGTTGTGCCTACTATTAAGGCTAGTACGAATAGAAGATAACGTTTCATTTTTTCTTTGAAGAAAGGGCAACAGACATAGCGACGCCGATACTGACCCCGACCCCGACCCCGAGTGCAATGTTGTCTTGACTTACCCCAATCGCGACCCCAATGGCTATTCCCATAGGGAGTCCTATGGCGAACTTTGACTTCTTCATTTTATAGGTTTTCCTTAAAGATAAATAAGATAATCCTTACCTAAGGTTAACCTTAACTTCTCTTTGAAGGCTTCTATCCAAGTTATATTTGTAAGGTAAGAGTCATCGAGGCCAAGGGATTGCTCGAGATCCGGTCTCACGACTCTTTTTTTATCCCTCTCTTCGCAACTTCGATAAGAACTCAGGAGTGATGCCTATGTACTTGGCAATTAATTTGAGAGGAACTTCTTGTAAGAGCCCAGGATAGTTAGAAATAAACTGCTCATAACGCTCTTTAGCACTAAGGTTCAATAAATCTAGATTGCGTTTTCGACTACTGACCAGTGCATTTTCGGTAATGATTCTGAAATAACGCTCCAATTTGGGTACGGCCTCAAAGAGCTTTAACTGTTCTTCTCTGGTAATAGTGAGAATTTCGCTTGAGGTTAGGGCTTCGACTGAGAGCGTTGAGGGGGCATTCGATAGATAGGCGTAGAGATCGGTGATCCATCCGTGGGGTCTTGCAAACTGCAGGGGATTGATTTGTCCTTTACTGTCAAACGAGTAAGAATAGAGACAACCACTTACCACAAAGGCTAGCGACTGAGTCTTCCCGCCTTCTTCGAGCCAGAGTTCTTTGCGTTTTAATTTTGCACTACTAAAAGCATGAATTAGCTGTCGTTGTTCTTCGGCGGTTAGTTCGACGTGTCTCGAAATCGCTTTAATTAATTCTAGCTTCATTCTCGAACCACTTCAATTTCAGGATTAATCTCCAAAAGGGCTGCTACGAAGGCTTCATTGTCTGAAGGGCTAAAATAGATTTCATCGTATTTATTGTAATAGATGATTACCCCGTTTCGTGCGGTAGCTGGTCGTGTGCCTACCCAAAGCGTCTTATTAATAGCCACTTTCTGAATACTCGAAACAGAAAACTTTCCAAACAAAATACTTGATCGCCAACGCAGTTCATTCCCATCGATTGTATAATAGGTATGAGTGTAAAATGCAATCATCATTAGGGTGGTTGCCGCGAGAATTACAAAGGCAAAGAGTGCTTCAATTCCCGAGATTCCCGAACGAATTAAGGGCCACATAGGTATTACGCAGATGGCGATCGAAAAAATAAGCACACCATTGAAGAGCGCATCGGTTCGAGCTTTAAATACTTTAGTTGCGTTGGATGATTTCATCAGTTGGTACAGACTTTAATTGAAAGCGTTTCAGAGGGAGTAGGTGAGTAAGCAAGGCATTGTGCACATAATTGCTCTTTCTCATAAAGCGTGAAGTAAAATTGATCTCCCTCTTTGATTTCATCTGGGAACTCACAGATTGATCCCAAACGAAACGCGTTAGAGTAGGTGATTTCTTCCCAAGGGTCAACCCAGCTTTTGGCAATAAAACCTTTCTCGTACCAGTCTTGAGGTACTTCTCCCTCAACCGTTATCACGTAATTCATGCAGATTCCTTGTACAGCCAAGGTTCCTAAATAAATAGGGCCATCTTCACATGAAGGCTCATCGAGTAGTGGGTCGATACTATCGCACTGCATTAGTGGTAGTAGAATAAGAAGTATTGAGAAGAATTTCATCTCTATAAAATTAGTATTTTGCAGGCTATGAAACGAATCGTCCTTATCCTTGTAATATTAGGTGCTTTCACCTCTGTTCGAGCACAAGAGTTTGATCAGAATGAATTGCGATTGAATCTTTTAGACATGCTATCTAGAGGAACTCTTAATGCGAGTTACGAACGATTCTTAACCCCTCAAACTTCTCTAGGAGTGACTACCATGGTTGCACTCAACGACGATTACACTGAAAAGTTTGAGTTCGCCCCTTCGTTTAGAATGTACTTCAATGACGATCTCTTAGAGCTTCGAAAAAGTGTTTTTGTTGAGGTGTTTACTGCTTTTGTCATAGCTGATAGCGGATATTACCACTATAATTATGTAGAGTGTGATTATCCTACTCAAAGTATTCAGGCAAGTGCAGAACCACAAGGCTTATCAATAGCTCCTTGTGGATATTACAGTGAACCTTCACCAGAAGCGGCATTTGCCCTAGGGATGATGCTCGGTAAAAAATGGGTCAATCAAAGCAACTTCACCTTTGAGTTTGGTCTGGGCTTTGGCCGTTACTTAACGCAAACCTACAACGAGGCTTACCCCCGCATTAATTTGAGTATTGGGAAGCGTTTCTAGCAAGCCATTGATCTCTTCTTAAAACAGCATTTTCTGAGATATCCTTCCAGAAAAGATTAATGTCAAACGCGTGGTAGTTCTTGATGAAACTCATGAAAAAGCGTTTCGGAACTTTGGGCAGGGATGCCCAGATCATTCCGTCAATCATTTCAATGGTTATGCTTTCGGGATAAATCTCTTTATCATAATACAAGAGTCCTTTATGATTTTCGAAGGTGGTCTGTTGCGTATCATTCCAGGTAATTGGATTAGAGGTCACTCGTCCCTGATAATAGCTTTGGTAACGCTTTGGTAATTTGCCTGACTTATAGGTGTTCCAGCTCACGTAACCCCCAATAGATTCAGGCGTTTCAAGTGGTTTTAAAGAACTGAAATACAAAGATTCGATTCCTGCTCCAGGTAAATAAGCGGCCACAAGCTGATTTTCAAGTTCAGTGCCATCGAAGAACTCTTTAACTAGTTTGCTTCCATGCATACTTCCTTGTGAGTGCCCGGCGATGATGATGCCCTTACCTTTGTTGTAGTTTTTTAAATAATATTCAAAAGCCGCCTTCACGTCTTCGTAAGCAATGGTCCAAGTATCACCAGCAATGGGGCTTAATTTATTGTCGAATACTTTATAATGGGCCTGTCGGTAGAAGGGTACATAAAGATTAGCTGCCTCTGCAAACGCAGAAGCTTGATTGGTCACACTGAGAGAGATCACCTCTTCTCTGATGTCTGAACGATAAATATCTGCATTCCAGGCAGGATCTTTTTTATCGCTGAATAGAGTCGGATAGATAAAAAATACATCCACCGGCTTTACACTTTCATTTTCTACCACTTCAGATAATGACTTCGGATACTGTCCGGGTAGAACCGCCCAACTTTCACTTTTCGAATAATCTGGATTTTTAGGGGTGTCTACCGAGCTAAACGGAACTATCTTTGCAGAACTACAACTGAGTAGAAAGACACCAAGAACAATAAGTAACCACTTGTTTTTCATAGCTTTTGAATCGAGTAGTAAATTTAATGAATCATCATTAGAATGAAATCACATAAAGTTTTTATGACTACCTTCTTTCTTTCGTTAATGGTATCGATCATTAGCGCCTGCTCTTCGGGCACTGATCCGATTACCACCCCTGAGCCATCAACCCCAAAATCATTTACAGAGATTGTGATCTTTTCAGTGAACGATGTTCATGGACGGATATACAACTTCCCTAAGCTCAAAACACTACTCGATCAGGAGCGAGAAAAAAACAATCAAGTATTCTTTGTGAGTGCTGGAGACTTATTCTCAGGCAACCCAATTGTTGACTTTCACCCCGACAAAGGCTTTCCTTTAATAGATCTGTTATCTAAAACAGGCTTGGACGTAAACGTCATCGGTAACCATGAATTCGATTACGGACAAGAGGCTTTGACAGCACGAATGAATCAAGCAAGCTTTGATTTTGTGTGCTATAATGTAGACGGAGGTTCAGGAGCCCTAGCACAAGTACCCGAATACACCCTTATAGAAAAGGGAGGCGTTAAAATCGCTTTTGTAGGGGTTGTTGAAACGAGTAGCCCAGGGGGCTACCCGCTAACACATCCAAGAAAAATAGAAGGTCTGACCTTTGTGGATGGAAATGCGGGATTCGGCAAATTTGCCAATCTAAAGAACGAAACCGGAGCCGATTTATTGGTGGCGCTAACGCATCAAGGCGAGGTCAGTGATGAGGCACTACTTAGAGCCAATCCTTTCCTTGATCTTGTTATTGGAGGTCACACCAATAAAGAATACGGTATCGCTATCGGAGATGACTTCATGGTAATGTCTGGCGCCCATTTAGAAACCGTAGGTAAGACTACTATTAAGCTTTATGAGGATGGAACCACTGATTTTGCGTGGCAACTTATTAACCTAGACAACTTAAACATTGCTGAGAACGCAGAAATCGCAGATTTGGTTGAGGCATATAACAACAAACCAGAGTTCTACGAAGTGATCGGCAGCTCTGCCATAGATCACTCGAGAGATGAGACGGCTTGTTTCTACACCGACGCCCTTAGACAGGTCTCAGGCTCAGACTTTATTATTCAAAACAGGGGTGGAGTAAGAGCTAACCTAGACCAAGGAGAGGTAACACCTTTTGACATTTATACCATTGACCCCTTTGGAAATGGGTTTGAAACCTACAACTTCACGGTAGGTGAAATGGAGAATGTACTTGAGTCGATCCCCACTAGTTATAGCTATTCAACCCACTACAATTTGATTTTTCAAGGAGATCAAATCGAGATCGCAGATGCTATTGGGAATTTACTTGACGATAATACGGCCGTTACCCTGAGCATCAACGATTATCTTACTAACGTATTTTCTTCGCTTTTCGATGAGCCTAGTTATGTATATGAACTTACTACCGCCGATTATCTCATTGAATTTTTTAAGGCACATGCTGCAGGACCCGTCGATTACAGTGGCTGCACGAATTAGAAAAAGGGTATCATAAAAAAAGGCTCCTCATGGGAGCCTTTTTATTTAGTACTAGTTTTAACGCCTACAGTTTTAATGGTGAATCTACGCTCTCTTCGTAAGACTTGTAGTATTCGGTGATCAGAAGCGTCACGGCATTTAAGAAATCTTTTGATTCGAGTAATAAACTAAAATATAAAGTGGTATTCTTTGGGCTTGAATCCTCATTACGAATATCGGTAACGTGAGCGTTGATTTTAGCCGTAATGTTGTTTTCTAATTGATCTTTTTTATCCAGAATTTCAGTGATATCCTCTGCGCTGAAGTTTTTGATCGAGTCTTCGGTATGGATGAAAAAGTCGCGTTCAAATTGCTCCTTAATTTCTCTAAGGTCACGAAGTTGGGTGTATCTAAGCTTGTTGTGATTGTTAGCGACGTGGTCATAACACATCTTTGAAATGTACTCCAGCGATTGGCTAATATTATTCAGTTGATTCACTAACTGAATATAGAAAGCACTGGCTTTGACACTAGAATCTTCTAGGTTTTGAATGAAGTGAAAAACACTCGCCCGAACATCTTCTACCTCCTCAGACAAGGAGTTTACTTCTTTACGACCTTGTTTTAGGGCCTCAAAATCATGCTTACTCAATCCTTCTATGTTGAGATTGATAATACTCTTCGAGCGAAGAATTACGTTTTCTACGTTTTTCGCACTCTCGTTGATCACTCCTTTTACGGTAATACTTTCGGCGCGTTTGATGTCGTAGCTTTCAGCTTCTTCTTTCATTTTCTTGTTGTAGGCAAGATAATTTCGGATAATAATTGCAGCAGCAGCTACTAGAAGAACAATAATTGCAGTTCCTCTACCAAAGTAAACTAGCGTTAGAATTACAGCAGAACTTGTAAGAGCAATAATAGCGGTGCCGAACCATCCGCCGATTACATTTAAAACTCCAGCTACACGGTAAACAGCACTTTCTGCACCCCAAGCTCGGTCGGCTAGAGAGGTTCCCATAGCTACCATAAAAGTAACATAGGTGGTTGAAAGCGGTAATTTTAATGAGGTTGCTATGGATATTAGGATCCCTGCGACTGCCATATTTACTGAGGCTCGAACAACATCAAAGGCAGGAGGTTGTTCGTTGTTTTTATAAACAACATTCTTAGTTGCTGGTCGCTCAAATTGCTTGTTGATACGATTTAATAAGGGCTGTGGTACAGCCCGAGTTACATACTGACCAAATTGGATTGTAATTCGCACCACCGATCTTGAGAGATAATTAGGTTTGAATCGCTCACGGGCTTCACCTTCTCGAGAAAGGTTAATCTGTGTGTCTGCAACGTAACGAGCTTTCTTAGAAAACCAAAGGGTTAGAATCATAATCATCCCAGAGGCTAAGAGAAAAGCGGTTGGGGCTTGTACTTTGGCGCTTAGCACCTCCATGCTGAATTCACTTGGGAGCATTCCAGACATCTTCCACGCCTCAAAAGATTGATAAGCGGCAAGAGGAACACCTACAAAGTTGACAAGGTCATTACCCGCAAATGCTAGGGCAAGTGAAAAGGTTCCCGCTCCGATGATAAACTTGTACATACTGAGTTTAGCAACAATTAAGGCGAGAGAAACCAAGAAGAAAAAGACGAAGGAAATAACAGCCACTAAAACGGTGTTAGTTTCAATAAACCCGATGAGAGATAGTTCACCAGTAAAGCTGTAGGTTCGTTCGGCAAAAGCAGTTCCTTTGATCCCTTTAATTAGAATAAAATAGCTAATAGAGGCTAGTGAAATTCCGCCAAATGAGGCATTTGCGAATACTGATTGATTGCGAAAATTAAAGGTTAGCCATAGACGAGTTACCCATTGAACAAACGCTCCTATGTTGAATGCGATGAATACAGATAAAAGGATTCCTGAAATGATTTGGAGTGCCTTTTCGTCGTTGATATACTGAAGAATCGTCGATAGTTCGGCTCCACTTTTTACAATTTTGATGTAAGACATCGCCAGAGCTGCCCCTAGTAATTCAAATACGATTGAAACAGTGGTTGAGGTCGGAAGCCCGATGGTGTTAAAAAAATCAAGCAGTAAGATATCGGTGATCATTACTGCTAGAAATACGAACATAATTTCGTCGAAGTAGAAAAGCTCTGGGTTGAAGATTCCTTTTCTGGCCACTTCCATCATTCCACTAGAGAATATGGCTCCAAAAGCAACCCCTACAGAGGCTACGATCATAATTGATCGAAATGAGATGACTTTCGATCCGATGGCAGAATTCAAAAAGTTTACCGCGTCATTACTAACCCCAACGACAAGGTCGGCGATAGCTAAAAAAGCTAGTGCAATCAGCACATACAAGAAAAAGTTCTCCATAGATGGCAGCAAATATCGACAAACCTAACCACAAAAGACCGAGCTAAGGTTTCAAAATGGTTAAATCAGAGACCTTAAGTCAGTAGATTACCATTTTCGTCCCATTCTGCCTTGTCATTTCGGCGACTGACATCAAGGAATTTCGGCATCCAACTTTCGTCATAGGACATTCCGTGTTTTTGAAGCACATGATCGGGTACTCCATTCCAAACATTGGGTTGGTTTCCTTGGTAGCCTAAGTCTGTGATGCCCACTTCTGAGGTGTAATAGCCGGTCAGTGTGAGATTGCGCATCAAATTGAAGAAAGAGGCTTGGTCTTTTAATTCTTCGGACACTTCGTTCGGGTATGCAATGGGCTCTAGAAGAGCATGCTGATTCGACTCTTCAAGACTTAAAAAGTCACTACCAAAAGCTTCAGTTGCGCGCTGATTCAGAGCCGATAGGCCGTTTCTCAACGGCTCTTGAAAGGGCGGATAATCTTTGGCCATAAACTCAATAAGCTCCGGGACTTCAGCTTTTTCAATATCTCCGATTTCGTTGGCAGGCAGTATAAGGTGTGCTAACCTTGTGATAAGGGCAAGCTCTGCTGAGGTAAAGAACTGTTGGGCCAGAAGATTGTTGTCGTGAGCGGTTTCATCGGCAGTTCTTCCGTACTTGTATTTCCAGAGGCTTTTCTCAACTTCTTCTGGGTTAGACCAATCACAGCCTGAAAGAAGTAGTCCTGAGGCGATCGATCCTGCTGCTAAATATTTTAAACTTTCTCTGCGATTCATAATTAGAAGTTTTGCTGTTTGAATTGATCGACGATATAATCCGATGTTCTCCACGAAAGGGCCAAGATGGTCCAAGTCGGGTTTTTATCTGCCTGGGAGACAAAAGGCCCGGCATCGACAACGAAGACGTTATCGACATCATGTAAACGTTCGAACTCGTTCACTACCGATTGTTTTGGGTCACTTCCCATACGAGTGGTACCTACTTCGTGAATGATTCGTCCCGGTTTATGAAGCCCATAATCACTTTCTTTTCCGGGCTTATCGCCAAGAGGGATACCTCCCATATTGACTATAATTTCCTCGAAAGTGTCGTGCATGTGTCGTGCTTGCTTGCGCTCCTCGTCACTCCATTTATAGTGGAAACGCAGCACAGGAATTCCCCATTGATCGACTTTTTCTGGATCGATCTCACAGTAGTTTTCTTTGCGAGCGATCGATTCTCCTCTACCAGACATACCAACCATTGATCCGTAGTACTTGCGGATATCTTTTCGTAAGTGATCTCCGTATCCACCGACGCGTTCCCCAAAGAATCGGTTGAGGTCATTTGGATTAAATCCGAAGCCATAGCTAGGCATACCAAGACCTCCCCACACTTCAATGTGATAGCCTCTAGCGAAATCAAGGTTTTTATTATCTAGCCACCAAGGCGAGTATAGGTGCATACCTCCCACTCCATCTTCATTATAGATTTCACGATCCATAAGTGCAGGAACAAACCCCATTCGATCAGCTCCTGTCGAGTCGTGCAGGTATTTTCCAATGAGACCGCTACTGTTGCCTAGTCCGTCGGGATGCACTGCACTTTTTGAATTTAGCAGAATACGCGCTGAGCTACATGCTGAGGCTGCTAGTACGACTACCTTACCTTTAAGCTCATAGTCTTTTCCGCTAGCCTTGTCAATATAACTTACTCCGGTTGCTCGACCATTACCGTCGGTTAATACCTCGCGAACCATGGCTCCCGTGTAAAGATCAATTTGTCCTCCGTTTTTCTGAGCAGGAAAGATTAGACAAGACCCCGCTGAGAAATCGGCATATACTTGGCAAGAGCGATTGCATTGATTGCAATAGAAACAAACGCCTCGCTCGTCATTAATGCGTTTAGTGACAATAGAAAGTCTCGAAGGCATTACTTTAACCCCAGCCATTTCGGCACCTTTCTTATAGTATAGTTCGTGCAGTCTAGGTTTTGGAGCAGGTAGAAAGAAGCCGTCGGGCTCATTGTAAATACCTTCTTTGCTTCCAAAGATTCCGATGAGTTTGTCC
>Ga0209654_1001713_pt1 | contig 16670 bp, 15 predicted proteins | sample SaaInl1SG_22_DNA_FD_184646 | JGI IMG/M metagenome (GOLD analysis project Ga0209654, IMG submission 184646) | Marine microbial communities from expanding oxygen minimum zones in the Saanich Inlet - ESP_161SG_22_DNA (SPAdes) (version 2) | ecosystem: Environmental > Aquatic > Marine > Intertidal... | reverse complement strand
AATTTAAAAATGCGGATTCTTTTGGCAAATATTATAATCGGAATTTAAAAGGTCGATATCGATTAGCATTATGAAAAAAAACGTTTTACAACAATGTATTATATTAATTAATGCAAATTACCCTTATAAATAAAGGGTTTCAAAAGATTAATACAAAAAGGGTACAACATAGGTATAACATTTTAACCTAACAAGACAAGTCGTAAAAAGGCATAAAAAAACCGCTTCTAAGTTAATAAAAACGGTTTTAAATTGTATTTAAACTAAGCTATTAAGCTGCCGTACCAGAGCCTAAATACACACTATTTGATACTGTACTACCATCAGCAGAAATAAACGCCATAAATAGCTCTACTGTATCTCCTGCATAGGTGCTTGGAATTGTAATGATCTGAGAACCTACTGTTCTATCTGCACCATCAAGAATATACATTGATTCTTTTTTACTTGGATTGTAAACCAAAACCATAGCCTTATCTGTTGCATTAGCATTACCTTCAGCAGAGTTATCATCCCAAGTAAATTCTACTTGTCCTGCTGTTGCTAAATCTGTCGCTGGGTTTAATGCTCCAGACAAACTTCCTCTACTTAAAAGAGCTAATGAATAGTCGACAGTAAAGTTTGGGGCACTTCCTGTAATAGCATTGTTTAACACGTAAGACATTGCAGCATTAAATGCAGTTTTTTGTACTGCATAAGCTTTAAAGCCTTTTTGGATAAACCCTAAATTCGGTTGAAGATACTCCAAAGTAACTGTAAACTTGTTTCTTTGATTAACTTGTCCTTCTGTACGTGGATTGGCCACACTTGAAGGCTTGATTCTTAAATAGTCAATGCCTTTCCAAGATGCACCGACTACGTTTCCTACTTTACCTGATACTCCGCCCAGGATTCCTTGCGAGATAACTCCCATAACATATTAAATTTAAAATTACACTTCATTCGGACTTGGTACGGACTTGGTATGGATTTTAAAACCATTTTCAACAATTAATATAACTAAAATAATGCCATTTTGTTACTGTTTTAAGGCTCTGTGATGCCTTTGCGTTACACTTCTTCATTTTGCATTAGTTTGAAACAATTTCGGATATATGCCACCTTTAAAACTGCCATTTTTTCAATGACATTTCGCAACTCCTTTTCTTTTTTACTGATAACCTCAACCGCTTTAATATGCTTTTGCATCTGTTCATTAATATTTGAAGTAGATTTCAAACCTTTTTTAAGCGTGTTTCTGCAATCATCTACGGAAATAAACGGAATAACACTACCTTTTAGATAGTAGGCGTAAAAACCGCCAATTTGCAACATCATCGACAAGTGAAACAATGTGTTTTTTGCTTCTTCGGTTACGGTTGTTACTACAAAACAGTTAGGACAAGGATTTGAGAGTGGTTTACCGCTGTTAAGTCCTTTGTTTAGGATAAAAAAATGAGGTTGCGAGTAGGCTCTTCCGATTTGGTGTGTTTTTAGTTCAAAACTTGACATAGCTATCCAATTTAAAATTGCTTCGCTACGCTTCGCACCATTAATTTTTTTGAAAAGAAAAAAAGATAGCTTCTATTGTTGTGGCGTGGATGAGGCTGTCAAGGTTTTTGGATAAAAGTTTTTTGAGTTAAAATGTTTAATGAAATAGAAGAAATAATTTGAAAAAAGTTTTATTCAAAACCCGTAGGGCTTGACCTTTATAGCCTGGCGCGTTGGCTGTGGTAGCCACATATATTTGCTACCTTTTTTTATTTTAATACTTAAATATTATGGAAAATCCTTTTGAAATCATCAATGATAAATTAGAACATATTGAAACTATGTTAGAAAATATCTTTACAAGCATTGGTAAAAATGAAACTACTACCATTACACCTAAAATAATGGATATAACACAACTGACTGAGTATTTAGGTTTATCGAAATCTCATATTTATAAATTAACAAGCACACATAATATACCTCATTCAAAACGAGGTAAACGCTTATATTTTGATAGAGAGAAAATCAATGAATGGGTTTTGGAAAATGAAATTTGGACTCAAAAAGATATTGAGCAACAAGCTGCTGATTACTTGATAAAAAAACGAAAACACTTTTAGGGGAATTAACTCTTAAAAAAATAGGTTTTAGTTCTTTATTGAGTGTTGGATGAAGCGTTTGTATGGGTAGCGTTTTAAATAGTTGTTTGGTAAAACAGCATTTAAACAAGCTACCTATACAGGACTTTTAGGCAATAGCTTTTTGTTTTTTTGAGGTACGAGAAAAAGCAATATGCTATGGCGTATTACTACATATTATGAACCTATTTTTTTAAAACCGCTGACTTGGGTGGTGGGGAAAAGTGGACTAATATATTTGTTAACGAAATGAAACAAACAAAGACTTGAGATAAGGAATACTTGGACTTAACGATGGTTTTGTGCAGCTTGAATGAGATAACGAATATGCATCATTTTAAACTAAAATTTCAAAAGACTATTGTTTCAATTTAGTTCGGATTTTTATTGAAAGTTCGGATGTGAGCGTGGGAAAAGCGGCTATTTTACATAATGGCGTTATAACTACAGCTTTGGTGATGTGGTGGGTGTAGCGGCTGCTATTATAACTACCCGTTATGTAAACATAGCTTGGGGTGGTTTTTGGTGTGCGCGTTGGCAACAGCTCTTTACTTTTTTATTGTACCTTTTCTTAAAAATATTAAAGTTTAAATAAAATAAGTAATGTGCTGTGTGAGGGATGGCAACCAAAAACTACAAGCGCATTGGCGAGCGGAACAAAACAAAAGACAGAGGGTTTTGAGGCACGAAAAAACTGGGTTTTGTTTTGTGGGGAAACTAAATAACCAAAATTAAAGTTTTGAGTATTCTGAATAAAGCCAATCAATGAAAGATGACAATTTAGATTTTATTAAAACCTCATCATCATATTCTACCATTTTCAAACCTTTATCCGTAACATCAATCCTTTGTTTCTTTTCTATTGAAGAAATAACATCGTGATATTTATCATATAACCAATCTCTACAAAAAAGATTATCATCTGGCAATTTACCATTTGATGGATTATGTTCAAGACCGTTTAAAACATTAAAATCATAATCAAGAGTATTATCTTTAGGAAAACCCACAAGATCAAAAACAACATCTGAATTACGAACAGTTATTTTAGTTAAATCAAGACCTTTTTCTTCAAGTTCATCAAAAAGGCATATTTGCTTATATTCTTCAAATAACAAGGCTACTAAACTACTCTTCATAAATTAATATATTAAGAGTTTTCTTTCTTTTGAAGAGCTAACATTTTTTGAGGTGATACCACAGGTAGAATCATACCTTGCATATTGGTATTTGAAAGTCTTTCAAAAATAATACCTCTTGCTGTTGAAAAACTAATACCTAAAAGCGTTGCGATGAGCACTCCTGTAAAGATTGGTGAATTATCTTCTTTTAACTCGTAGTAATTGGTTAATTCCTCAATTTTAAAATGAAAATCAAAAACAAAATGAGCTTTAGCATCTGACGTTACTTCGTCGTGAATTAAATCTATAAACAACCCTATTTTAACCCTTTCATCTTTCAAATTATGCATTGTGGTTTGAGCAATATTTATTTTAAAGTTGTTGTCTCCTTTTTGAGCAACATCTTTAATAGAGCTTTCCACAATATTTATGTGAAATAGGTGTATTTTTTCTGGGTCTATTTTAACCTCTTTATTCATTAACTTGCTGCACTATAGTTTGTTTCTTCATAATCATTGATAGCATCTTCCATACCACCACCTGGAATAGAACCTAAATAAACGTATTCAATTTCTTTTATAGGTTCAATATTAATTAGATTAATATCTAAAACCTCTTCCATTTTTGTAATACTCTTTAGGGTGAGATTATGCAAACCAGACAACCACTTTGATACTTCAGAAGGCGATTTACCTAACATTTCTGCAAATTGCTTTTTCTTGATACCACGTTCTTTTAAAACAGCGCATACCTTTTCTGTTATAGCCAAGTTTCTTTCAATGAATCTGTCTATTTCAGTATTTTGATTAGCTTCTAACCAATTGTCTAATATGTTGTTTTTTGGAAATTCCATAGTTAATAATAGAGTTTAAAGTTTTTATCACAATCAATTAAAGTACAATCATCATTCCAAACTATGTCGTGATTTTTGAATGCTTCATCAATTGCTTTTGTAAGTTTATTAGCCAATAAGAAATGTGGTTTCACATTTGGGCAGTCTTGGGCATTGTTAGCCGTTTTAATATCTCCACTAAACAAAAAGACTACGCCTTCACTGGCTCTTAAACAATACAATCTTAATGTGTTGTTTTTCTTTTTGCCATTTTCGATATAATACGGTTTTCTGTCTTTGCCCACAGGTGGTAATGCTGAAGTATCTGCGGTATAAGCTTCATTTCTGAAAAAACGATTTTGTGCTCCATACTTTTTTCCAATTACTTGTAACCATTTTAAAATATGGTAAAGTTTGTTCTTGTTATTTAACTCGTGCTTTTTAACAAACTCTTCGTACAAGGTCTCTTTATTATCGTTTAATACAACAGAGTAATATGCTACTTTATTATATTTAAACAATGGTTTTATGTGTGCAAAGTTATTCACTTATAAGTTAATTTACAAATATATTTCACTTTTAAGTTAATTTTATGAAATCAACTGTATTTATTATACAACTTAAATAGTATCCAAACCTAATTCTTTTAAATAAGAGTTATGTTCTTCTCTACTTGCATTTATTCTTTTTTCAACATCTACTATTTTAGTGTTAACCTCTTTTAAGTTGATGATTGGTTCTGGTTTTGCTGTACTAACGTATCTTGAAATATTAAGATTAAAATCGTTTTTCTCGATTTCTTCCATCGATACGCTACGTGCATATCTTTCTTCTATTTCTGGTCTGTTTTGGTACGTATCAACAATTCTCTTTATATCTTTTTTGCGTAAAAAGTTTTGACGTTTTTCTTTTGCAAAATTCTCATCGCCACTTGCATTAATAAACAACACATCATCTTCTTTTTTACATTTCTTCAACACTAAAATACATACTGGAATACCTGTTGAAAAGAACAAATTTGAAGGCAAACCAATTACTGTGTCGATATTACCATCTTTCAATAACTTTGTGCGAATACGTTGTTCCGCACCACCTCTAAATAATACACCGTGTGGTAATATAATAGCCATCGTACCTTCATCACTTAAAAAGTGAAAACCGTGTAATAAAAATGCAAAATCTGCTGCCGATTTAGGTGCTAACCCATAGTTTTTAAATCTAAAATCTTCCGCTGTGGTTTCACTTGGATTCCAACGCAAACTAAATGGTGGATTTGCTACAATAGCATCAAACTCTACTTTTTTAGCTGGGTTCATTTCATTTAATATATCCCAATCATTTTTTAAGGTATCACCGTGAAATATTTCAAACTCAGAATCCTTAACACCGTGCAACAACATATTCATACGTGCTAAGTTGTAAGTGGTTATATTCTTTTCTTGACCATATATTCTACTTATTGTACCACCACCTTCTTGTTTTTCTATTTTATTCTTTACGTTTAATAGCAATGACCCAGAACCACAAGCAAAATCTAATACCTTATTGATTTTTTTCTTTTTACCTGCTTTTGGGTTTTGACTGTCTAAACTTACTATTTCAGAAAGTACGGTAGACAATTCTTGTGGGGTATAAAATTCTCCTGCCTTTTTACCTGAACCTGCTGCAAACTGACCAATTAAGTACTCGTAAGCATTACCTAAACTATCGGTATCTGTATCGAAACCTTCAATACCTTCTGCGATTTTTTGGATGATAGTACAAAGCTTTTTGTTTCTAGCTTCATAATTTTTACCCAACTTTTCTGAATCTAAATTGATTTCTGAAAACAACCCTTTGAAAGAATTATCAAACGATTCGTTTTCTATGTATTTAAACCCTTTTTGTAAGGTCAATAATAGTTCGCTATTCTGTGTTCTTGCTAATTCTGCAATGCTATTCCATAAATATGCTGGCTCAATAACGTAGTGTACTTTTCTACGCATTTGCTTTTCAAAGTCTGCAATAAACTCTGGATTGTCTTGATACCAAACCGATAACGGTGTACGACTATCTTCTTCATCTAATTTTGGATAATCAGACCCTAATTCTTTTTTAACTGATGTTTCGTAGTTGTCTGATAAATACCGTAAAAAGAGAAATGACAACATATAATCACGAAAATCATCCGCATTCATTGCTCCTCTTAAACTATCTGCTATATCCCAAAGTGTTTGACCTAATTTGTCCTGTTTTTGTTTTGCTGTCATTTTATGCGTGTAAAACGAATTTATATTTTTTCTGTATTGCTTCAAATATTTCTATTATCAGCTTTTTATTATCCGGTACTGGCTCTCTGAGTTCATATCTAAATACTGATTTATGAGCCATAATATTGACTATTTGAGCTTGCTTTTCTGCATCTGAAAAACCTATTTCCTTTAAAACGTGTGAAAAATTCCTAACTCCTAGAAAAGAACTAATATTTTCCAATATTTGCCTTAACAAAGCAAAGTGATACACATATATTTCGTCTTTATCTTTAGCTTCTTTTATTACCCTTAATAATTCTAAATGATATAAAAAGACTTCCTTTCTTGGGCCGACTAATTGAATTGTACCGTTATTGTTTTTTAACTTGTAAATATCTACTTGCTCCTGATAGCGTGATGCTTTTTCTCCTCTCGTTAACCAATCCGCCAACACAGAAAAGAAACCGATATGATGGGTTGTTATTATTATTTTTCTCTTTTTGAAATGCTTATCTATTAAATCCACAAGAGAAGATATTGTAACAAAAATGTTATGGTCGTCTAGACTAGAAACAGGATCGTCAATAAAAAAGTGTGTCGATTGATTATCTTCTCCAGTCCATCCATCAACTTCAAACAGAGCTAAAAAGAAACACCAAACGAATATTTGTTCTTCTCCTCTTGAAATTTTAATTGGTCTTTCCTCTTCCTCTTTCTTCTCTTCCTTCTTTTGCTCTTCTCCCTCAGGTTCTTCTAAAGGTTCTTCATCTTCTTTTTTATTATAAAACCTAATGTACTTGATACCATCATTTAACTCATCGAAGTACTCAAACCTATAATCAAATTTAGGCTGATATGAAGCTAATTTATCTTGTAGGTTAATTTCATCTAGTAAAGGGTGGAATTGATTTAAACTGCTTTTGGCAAGTTTGAGTTTTATATCTGCACCATTATTTTCTTCATCATTATCCCAATTAAATAAATCTTCACTATAAGCATTATAATACACACCAGAATGACTGCCACCATTATTAGTTTTAGTAACATCTTTATACGCAACAGATAGCCTAGTTTTACCCGTTCCATTAAATGCGTAAATAAGGTTTATATTTTTTTCTAGACCAACTAACTGATTTGCAATATCGCTTATGTTTTTTTCAAACTTTTTACTCATACTGCAACATCATTTAGGTTAGGAAATAATTGTTGCAACAAGCCTTTTTTATGAGCTTGTAGTCTTCTTATTTTTTCTTGTTGTTCTTCTATTAATGTACTTGCGGAAGTAAGCGTATTTGCAATTTTATCTTGTTCTTTTGGGTTTGTAGGCTTTAAAATTGGACAATTCAACACATCATCTTTTCTTAAGTTTGTCTGTTTATTACCATCATCAAAGCGTAAAAAGTATTTATTTCTATTAAGTTGATAGAATAGAAAAACACTATTGATATTGGTTGATGTTATTTTACATATTCGCTGATTTACTGTATACGTATCGTTTTTATCCACGTAAAAACATTTCGACAATGCTTTACCATTTGGTATATCGCTTAATACCATTAAAATATCCCCTATTTTGGTTTCTAAGTTTACAGAATCACTAAATTTCACAACTTCTCCTTCAGTTGAAATGAATTTAGAGTTGACTACTTTATATTTTCCTGTTTTAGAAATCTCTTTTTCGTGAGCTTTCCCATTTTCATAGTCGGCAACCGCATCTAAAGTGGTTTCTTTCCAATCACCATCATTTCTATACTCTGGAAAGCGGTATTTAGGCTGTGTTTCTCCTTCTTGTGGGAATAATTGTTGTAATAAACCTTTTTTATGATCTCGTAATAGCTCTAATTTTTCGGTTTCGGCATTAATAACTTCGTCTAATGATGATAAACACTTAGCTATTTTTTGTTGTTCTTTTATTGATTTAGGCTTACCAATTTTTATTGGTTCAAGATTAACATAATATAAATTTTTTACATTTTGACCTTCAACCACTTTAGCAAATTGACTACTTAAAGTATTGAAATAATATGCATAAAAGATAGAATCTTGTTCTGTTTCATATACGCTTATCATTTCTCCAATTGCAATGTTTGGAAAAGGTAAATATGAACAATTTGAAAATGCAAATGGGTCTTCTCCTACTCGAGGGACAAGAATTTCACCCCCTTTGCTAAATCTTAAGGTTTTGGGGTCTATATTAGTTCTAGAGTACACTTCCTTAATTATTGTGCCGAATTTAGTATAAAGCTCTCCATACCTAACACATAGTGTTGGCGCATCCTCTGACAAAGACCACTTTGGCGCACTTTTACCGTAATAAAAACTACCCATTTGACCAATGGTTGTAATTTCCCATTTACCCTCCTTGTTAAACTCAGGAAAACGAAGTTCTGGCAATACTTGTTTTTCTTTATTCATAAGCATTTAACCCTGCTATTTCACGCCCTTGGGCTAGTTTATTTAATAATGGCACTAAGTCTTCCATTAGTGCTAATTCTTTAATTCTTCGGTCTTTCCACCCTAATTCTAACGGTGCTAATAAGTCGGTTAACTTTTCACCATCAAAGAGCATACGGTTCATAATTTCGGCAATAAAGGCTTTTAAGCTATCGGTTGTAATACCGTGCTTTTCAGCAATTGTACGTAGTTCTTTTTCTGCCTTTTCGTCTTTATATTTTTGATAGCCTTGTCTTATATCTTTTTCGGTTAAACCATTGCCTACTTCTAGCGTGTTAATGTATTCTATAATATCATCACGTTCTTCAATTAAATTGGCACTAGAGCTTAATAGATTAATTAACTGATGACGTGTCATTTTTTGTTTAGAAGGTTTGTCTTGCGTGTATTTAGCAATTAAACCAATGATATAATCGTAGTCAATTACCGCAGAAGAAAACAATACGAACTCAAAATCTAATTGCTCAACTTCTGGTGGAACGTTATCACCACCTTTGTCTTGTTGTGCTTTTAAACGTTTAGCCGTATCTAAATACACCGATTTAAAGGAACGTAAATCATCAATAGGCAATAATGCTTCTATAGCTTCTGTTTGTTGTTCTTCAAGGTCTGTATATTGGTCTAACTGTGTTTTTAAACGTTGTACTTCTTTAAAGGTATTGATAAACTCTGCTCGTGCTTCATCACCGCGTAAATTACTAACTTCTGAAGGTGTACAGTCTAAGCCTTTTGATTGCATAAACTCATTTAAGTTCTGTACTGCTTTTTCGTACTTTTCAATCACCTTTGGTGCTGCATCAACTAACCAGATTTCTTTAGGGTTGTCTACCTTTTCGCCAGAGAATAATACCATTGCTTTATCCACACTTTCTTCTTGATGTCTAAAGTCTAAAATATTACCGTAAGGCTTGGTATCGTTAATTACCCTATTTGTACGTGAAAAGGCTTGAATTAAACCGTGGTATTTTAAGTTTTTATCTACATATAAGGTATTTAGGTATTTAGAATCGAACCCTGTTAAGAGCATATCTACCACTATCATAACATCAATTTTGTTTTGATGCGGATAATCTTTGTTAGAGTACTTTTGGTCTTTTATGCGCTGTTGCACATCTTGATAATATAAATCGAACTCTGTTATAGTATGATTTGTACCGTATTGTTGGTTATAATCTGAAATGATTTCTGTTAAGGCTTCTTTCTTTTTATTAGGCTCAACCTCATTATCTTTCTTTTCTTGCTCTAAATCTTCTTGTAACTGTTTAATATCTTTATTGCCCTCGGCAGGTGGTGAGAATACACAAGCAATGTTTAAAGGTTTATAGTCTTCATTTTCTGCAATTAATTGAGCCTGTAATTCTTTAAAAATAGTATAATATTGAATTGCATCGTTAATTGAAGCTGTAGCTAAAACACTATTGAATCTTCTATCGTTTGTAGCCTTATCGTGTTTATTGATTACCGCGTTAGCTACTGCTAATTTATGTATATCGCTACCAATATTTACAACGCCATCAGGTTTAAAATAATCGATATGAAAACGTAATACATTTTTATCTTCTATAGCGTGCGTAATGGTGTAAGAATGTAATTCTTGTTGAAATACATCTGTAGTTGTTTTATACGAAGCTTCGTTACCTTCAATAGTTTTATAAGTAGCGTTATCTTCAAAAATTGGTGTTCCTGTAAAGCCAAATAATTGTGCTTTTGGAAAGAACTCTTTTATTGCATCGTGATTGTCGCCAAATTGTGAGCGGTGACATTCATCGAAAATAAAGACTACTCTTTTATCCCTTAACGGTGCTAATCTATCGTAATAGGTTACTTTTTTTTCTTCTCTTTGCTGTACGTTACGCTTACTATTTTGATTGAGTGCTAAACCTAATTTCTGAATAGTAGTTACAATTACTTTATCGGCATAATCGGTTGATAACATACGACGTACCAAAGTTTCGGTATTCGTATTTTCTTCAACACTGCCTTCTTGGAACTTATTAAATTCTTCGCGTGTTTGTCTATCTAAATCTTTTCTATCAACTACAAATAAGCATTTTTCGATATTTGGGTTTTCTTTTAAAAGTGTAGATGCTTTAAAGGATGTTAATGTTTTACCACTACCTGTAGTATGCCATATATAGCCATTTCCTCTATTTTGGTCTATACAATCTACAATTGCTTTAACCGCATAGATTTGATAAGGTCGCATTACTAGCATTTTTTGTTCACTAGCAACTAATACCATATAACGGCTTATCATTTGACCAAGGGTACACTTTGATAAAAACTTATCTGTAAAATCGTCTAAATGACTTATTTTTTTATTGTCTTCGCTCGCTAATTCATAAACAGGTAAAAATTGTTCATCTGCATTAAAAGCAAAATGTTGATTGTTATTATTCGCAAAATAAAACGTTCTTGTTTTGTTGCTCACAATAAACAATTGCATAAAACACATTAATGAATTGGTGTAACCATTACCAGGATCTGTTTTATACTCAACGATTTGTTGCATTGCACGATTAGGACTAATCTGTAAGGTTTTTAATTCTATTTGAACAACAGGAACACCATTGATTAATAATATAACATCGTAACGATGGTTACTGTTATCTGTGTTTATTCTGAGTTGATTAATAACTTCAAAGTCATTTTTGCACCAATCTTTAATATTTACAAGCGTATAGTGTAACGGTGTACCATCTTCTCTTGAAAATGTGTTGGTATTTCTTAAATAGTTTGAAGCCTTGAAAACATCAGGGTTTACTATTTCTTCTCTAAGTTTTTTAAATTCGGAATCTGTTAAATTAACTCTATTTAACTTTTCAAATTTTTCTCTGAAGTTTTGTTCTAATGTATTTTTATCACGAATATCAGGACGATAAGTGTATTTTAAATCGCTTAATCGACTAATTAATTCATTTTCTATTTGTTGCTCCTTGGTCATTGGTTATAGACTGCTTTTTTAAAATGTTAAAAATATAAATATATCTTGGTTTTACATTAAGGTTTTTCGTATTTCACCATTACCCCTTTTTTAGGGTATATTACAAGTTGTAAACATTCAGTTATTTATACAGAAGTTTACCTGTGCTTTTAACTTCTCGTAAATGTTATTCTCTATTTGAGAATCACTTAAAGTTTTTAGATGTTTTAAATAGGCTTGTCGTTCTTTTTTATGCGTGTGCTTATGGTACTTTTTTAAGCCATTTGCCCAAAACGAATTACCATAAGTAGCCATTAATTTAATTTGCTCTGGCGTTAAGTTTTCAAAATCTATTTGTTTTCGCTTCTTGATGTTGGCATATGCCGATAGTAATTCTTCACCTAATTGCTGAAACTTTGAAACATCAACTAAATCTGAAAACTTATAAATTCCTATACTATCTTTCCTTTGGTTGTAATACCTTGAATTGGCTTCTATTTCAAAACGAATAACATTGTTTTTGATGTCTATCCTTGTATCTTGCTTGACTTGATAGGTTTTATCATAGCCTTTGATTTTGTAATTGGTTGCCTTAAAATGGACACCATAAACCTTAGCACCGTTGCACATAAATTGAGGTTGAACAGTTTTGTATTCTTGCCACATTTGAAAGGTGTTTTCAGGCACTTCGTAAATCACTAAACCTATTGCTAAACGCTTGACTTCTGCATCTAATAAAACATTACCGAAATAGGTGTTTAAAGTATTTACAGCTTCAACCACTTGCGTATAGGTAAACGGTTGATAGTTATTACCCATATAAAACTTTTGTAAACTGTTGGTAATAGTTAACTCGTTTCCTCTTAGCCTTAGTTTTAGATTTTTTAAGTCAGCAGCATAAGATACCACCTCGTTAAAATTATTAAAACGTGGTTTCCATAGACAATTGTTCCAAATAAATGTATCTCGGACTCTGGTAACGGCTTCTTTTGGTAACTTGTCTAAATACTTTACTATTTTAATAGTATCGTACAACAATTACCTTTTTACTTTTTTAAATGCTTTGTTGTAGTTTTTTTCAAGTAGCTTTTCCACATCGCTCATACGATAGTAGATTTTTGAGCCTATTTGCGAAAATGATACGACACCTTCATCCCTCCAAGTTTGAGCGGTGCGTTTGCTAATATTCATTAGTTGTAAAAACTCTTGATTGTCGACAAAAATATCTTTAGGGTTTTTCTGTTTTTCGTCTAATGATGTTTTAACTTCATCAATTTTCTTTAGAAGTTCGTTGTACTGGTTTTTTGATAAAATAATTGCTTCCATTTGCTGAAATAATTTTTAGATTACTCCAACAAAGCTGAAAAAAGCTTTAGGGGGTAAAAAGGGTAATGGTGTTACCCCCTTATAAAACCCTTATCTTTTATGAATATTAGTGCAGAGGATTGTTTTTTATGTACTCTATTGCAGTCTTTTTATAATCTTCGGATGTATTGGATTCATCCAATTCTGATTTCATTGTAGCATTTATTTTGTTAGCAAACATTACACTAAGTTTATGCAGCCCCATATGTGATATGATTTTCTTTTCCCTTAAAGCTTCAACTACACCTCTTATAGCACCTAATTTTTTTGGTGATAACGCATAATAACCATCAATCGTAATTGCCAAATCTTCTAACATTTTTAGTACATAAGTTTGTTTTTCAGCAGATAGTAACTCTTCAAATCTTTCAATCTTTGGTTTGTCAAGCATTATCTTAGGATTTTCTGGTAAATAGGTTAATGGTGCAACTATAGCTGTTTCTTTTATAAATTCGGCTTCAATAGTTAAAAAGTCTTTAAACAGCTTAGGATATTTATCTTCTTTATTTTTAAAGCCTTCACGCTTCTCAATCAACGCTCTAAATTCTAATTCACGGTGTTTCAACTCTTTTAATCTTGATTGGATATAGAGCACCTTATTACTTGGTTCTGCGCTATCTAAAATTCCTTGAAACCTTGCCATACTTTTCTCAAATACTCTAATGTATGTTTCTCGATGGTTTATGAAATGTATATCTAAAGGCACAGAATCACGATGAAACCTTTTAAAAAACGTATCTAAAGAGTCCTGTAATTCATTATACAATTTTTTATCAACCACCATTTTATTCATTAACGATTGAATAATGATATGAGAACCAGAATCGTTTTTAAAATACATAGTCCTACTGTCGAATAGTTCTTGAAAAATAAACGTAATCTCCCAACTTGTATTTTGGATTTTATAAGCTGTTTTTATTTCCTGAAGGACTTCTTTGAGTTTATCATTAATTATATAATTGAATTTTACATTTGCCCTTTGAAGTGCTTTATTTTCTTCTCGAAGCAGAAAAAATACTCTATCGTCTTTTACTTTGTTATAGGCGTCAATTTGTTCTTGAAATTTATCCCTTAGATATTTTTTAATTTGCTTGTCTGTTTTGGCTACATCATTAAAACAATAGTCATTTATTTCATCTATAACCTTTTGGTTTTCTTCCTCTGCTTCTTGAATGGCTATTTCCAATTCTTTATCGGTATCGATAAATTGAAAAGGCACATCTAATGAATGTCCTTTTATAATTTTTTTCATCCATTTTTGTAAAATATCAAGCGAGTAAAAAATAGTAAATTCATTGCCAATAACACTTTTAACATTGGCGGCTATTTTACTTAAAGGGTCTTTTAAGGTTACAGGGTTTAATTTTCTGAAATTATTTTCATCATTATAAAACAGTGGGTGATTTGCCAACAACAACTCATCGTTGTAAGTGCTAAAATCAAAGTTCTTAAATAAGTGTAGTTTTAATAATAATTGTTTTATGGTTTTTGCTTCACTAATATTTTTAGACAATTTCTCCTCAAGAACAGTTAATTGCTTTTCAATAAATTCAAGTGGATTTTCTAAAGACCCACAATGCTCTTGGTATGATCTAATGATATTGGTTGTGTCATATTCAACAATATCCAACACAGTCTTCATCTGCCAATCTGCTATTTGATAATAGTCTTTTTCATCAATATGGAATTGCGAATCAAAATTTTCAAAATACTCACATCGTACACCTTTCAAAAAGCCTTTGTAAGTCACTTTTGGTATATCTTCACCTAAAACCTTAATATGATTATGAATTAATTTACTATAATCACCTAAATAAACGGATTGTATAAACTCCTCACTTTCATCCACATTTAACAGAAAATGTCGCGTTGCAAATTGAGTTAACAACCAATCATCACCGTTATTAATATAGTATGGATGAGGGTCTTCTTCTTTTAGTTTTTCAATTCTCTCGTCCTCAGTAACACAAAACGCCACTTTTTGAAAATGGTCTAAATCTTTAATGCTTTCAAGTACATTAACTTTAAAATCGTTTTCAGCTTTCTGTTTGGCCGCATTTCTTATTTTGGTAAAATGCTCTTTAACTATATTGTTGATTGGTTTGTTTAGCATTATATTTAATTGATGTATTTATCGACAGCGTTATCTAACTCACTACTTATAATTTTCGCATACACTTGAGTTATACCAATATCTGTATGGTCCATTAATTTTGAAACGTGTTCAATACGCATACCATTGTTTAAAGCTCTGGTAGCAAATGTATGTCGGCTAATATGAAACGAAAGATTGAAAGGTAGCTCTAATTCTTCACCCATTCTGCTTAGATACATATTGCTTAAAGAAATTGCCCTATTGGTTATTAAGCTTCTGTGTTCTCTATCTTTAAAATATAGCTCATCGACTTTAGCAAACGGAAAAATTATATCGTTTTGATTTTGATTTTCGGTTGCATACTTTTCTAAAATATCAACCGCTTTTTGACCTATCCGAATACTGTGCTGCCTTTTGGTTTTACGTATTGTTTTTGTGATACGGTGGTTTTTCTTATCGTAGTTTTTCCATTGTAACTCGATAACATCGCCAAACCTTAAACCACCAGAGAAAACAGAAAAGATAAACATATCTTTAATAACCTGTGCTTTGTGCTGTTGTGGAACCTCTAAATTGATAAAGGCTTCAAATTGTTCTTCGTTTAAATAACGCTTTGTAGTCTTGTTTTTCTTTACTTTAAACTTAGTAAATGGTACAAGCTCATTTGATATTAAATCTTCTTTCTTGGCTTCTCTAAACATTAAGTTTAGGATTCTAAACGCATAATTTATAGTAGTGTTATTATTACCTAATTTAGAACTGCAATGTGACGCATATTCTTTTAAGGTTGTAGCTGTAATATCATCAAACATTATTTCACGATGCCCTATAAACCTTTCAAACTTTTCTATGTTGTTTTTATAGCTTCTGTAAGTAGATAGCGTAACAGTGTCTTTAAGCTTCTCGCATCTATCATAGGCAAATTCAAAAAAGTTAATTAAAGGCTTGCCCTTTATTGCTTCCTTTATTCTTCTTGCTGAGGTAGATTGATTTCTTCGTTCTAAATCTGCTATTTCTCCCTCTGCATCTGCAACCTTTCGAGAAATGTAAGCATTTAACCTGGTAGAGCTTTTGTGATTTTTCTTCACTTTTTGTTTATCTTCATCCCATTCATTAGGGTTTAGTTTTAAACTCAATGAAATAAATTTAGTTTTACGGTCTTTGATTACACGTAGGTAAAGAGGTGCTTCACCTGCTTTATCAATTTTATTTTTCCTTAAAATTAATTTTATTGAGGACATAAGACTCTGGTTTTAGGCTGTGCAAACGGGTGCAACTGAATACTAAGGTACAACAATAGGTACAACAAACCTAACTTTTAGTAGCATTTTATTGCGTTAATTTGCATTACACAAAAACACAAAACTCTTATAAATAAAGGGTTTAAGAGTAATTTAAAGAAAATGAGTATTGATACTATATAACAATGTATAACCGCAATTACGGCGGATTCGACTACGTCCGAATCCACTCGGAATTGCTAACGTCAGTTCTTAACCGAAAAACATTAACTTTAAATCCGTAACTGACGGTTATAC
>Ga0209654_1001711_pt1 | contig 16692 bp, 10 predicted proteins | sample SaaInl1SG_22_DNA_FD_184646 | JGI IMG/M metagenome (GOLD analysis project Ga0209654, IMG submission 184646) | Marine microbial communities from expanding oxygen minimum zones in the Saanich Inlet - ESP_161SG_22_DNA (SPAdes) (version 2) | ecosystem: Environmental > Aquatic > Marine > Intertidal... | reverse complement strand
AACAATGCTAACTATGCTAGAATGAAATCTAAAACAGAAGTAAAGTATATTGATAGTTCTCGTAATATAACAAATGAGGTTGTAGACCAAAACAACAAAGAAGCAAAATCAGATTTTATAGACCATTTTACAAAATATATAGATTACCATTTATATACGTTGTTCTTAAAAGATAGAGATAGAGCTATAGCAGATTCAATAAATGAACTATTTAAGAATAGATTAGACCTTTATTCGTACAATAAGAAAGCACTTTACATACTTATTAGAGAAAGAACTGGCGTTCATACTCAATATATTACTAAAGTAGTTGGTAAGTTAAAAGGTATTTACGCAGAATTATATATAGAATACAGTAGAACGGGGCACCTTTCTGTTGGATATAAATTAAAGGATAGTAATGGATAAAGATACTGAATTATTTAAAGGAAAAACATTTTCTGATATCATGTCTGATGTTTATAACAATTCGAAAAAGAAGGATAGACAATTAAAACTTCTTATCGCTCAGTTAGAACCATTAGTTAAGAATCTACAGGATGCTACAGTGATTGTTCCTTTGATTAAAGAGTATATGGAAGTGTCAATCAAAAATGATGACCAGATTGTTAAGTTAGCCGCAATCGTACAAAGAATGATGAAAGATGCTAACTCAGGTGATGATGGTGGGTTTGGATTAACTGATGATGAAAAGAAACAGTTGATGGCAAACGCAGAAGCTATTGATAAAGAAATAGAAGCACTTGATAAGATTGAGGGAGATGAATAATGAGTTCATTTAAAATTGGTACAGTTCAAAGAATCAACCTTAAAGATGATGATGTAAATGAATTGTTTAGTATTGAGATATTAACATCACAAGGGCAAGGTCAATTTGAAAAATGTTATCCTACTGATAGTAATATAAAAAGAATCCCACTAATCGGTGAATCCGTATTAGTGTTTGCTGGTTTAGGTCCTGAAGCAAGTGGTGGTAGTAGAAGAGCTAAACAATATTATTTTGCACCAACATCAGTACAACTCAATGTACATAATAACGCATTACCAAAAGGTTCTATAACCCAAAATACTAAAAGTGTTGGGGCATCGATAGCAGCAACATCTGCAGGAAATCCAAATACATCTGGTGGTTCTGAAGAAGCTAATTTGGGTGAAGGGTTTACTGAAAGAACTGATGTAGGTTCACTACAACCATTTATTGGAGATGTAATGTTTGAAGGTAGATTCGGACATTCTCTAAGATTTGGATACACTCCATCAGGTGCTGAAACAACACAACAACCAACTTGGAGTTCATCTACGGATAACGACCCAATTACTATTTTAGCAAATGGTAGAAAAAGTCCAGGTGAATATAATAAATTTATTATAGAAACTATTGATGATGATTTATCATCTATATACTTAACCTCATCACAAAAACTACAACTTAAAACCGCTCAATCAAATTTAGGTAGTGGAGTAAAATCACAATCTTCATACAAAGACCCATCGGTAGTAATTACATCAGATAGAATATTACTAAACTCAAGAACTGAAAATGTTATATTAACATCTAAGAAGGATATAATAAATGCAACGCCAGGTTGGGCTATGGAAATGGATAAGTTCTTTACATTAGTAGAGAAGTTAGCACAAGAGTTAACAGATTTAACATCAGCTAAATCAACCTATGCAACTGGAGTTGGACCTACTGGACCTGCTACTAATGCTAGTAAGGTGGCATCCATACTTAGTGATATACAGGCGATGAAACAATAAAAGGAAACAACTATGCCAGCAGTTTGGCCAGGATTCATATCAACAGTAGGAAGTTTTTTAGATGATAAATCTGAAAAGACTCATACAGATACCGCTGAAAAGATTTCATCGGAATATCATAAAGCAGTAAAAACTGCTATGACATCACTTCATGCAAATATGGTATTATCGCAACCACCATATGCTCCAATCAAAGGTGCAATAAAACAATGCTTAGATGATATCAGAGAATCCGAAGGTGTTGCAAAGATATATCATTTTACAAATTGGGCAAACACAACCTCTGCATATTGGTTATCTGTAATAATGTCCCCAACTCCATTTCACCCAATCAATATGGGATTATCAACTGGAACGGCTGGGATACCTGCTCCTATAAGTCATATAATAAACAATGGTGGAGTTATACCAGCATTACAAAATGATTTGTTAACGGCATTTACACATCCACCAGCACCAGCATTGTATGGTGTTCCATTTGCAACTAAATTAGCAACGGCATTTACAAATCACTTAACAACAGTAGGTGGATTACAGACAGAATTTGTAACAGGTGGTACACCTGCAACCCCAGTTCCAGTAGGACCTGTGCCACAAGTATGGGTTGGACTAGTATAAAAAGAAAGTTTTTAATATTTATATATAAAGTAGAAAATTATGAAGGCAAAGCAATTAGCACAATTAGTAGAAGTAATCGTAAGGAAGGTAGTTAGAGAAGAACTAAAACCTATTATTGCGGAAGTGAAAAATGCTTCTAAACCAATTATAAAAGAAACGAAGTCTAAACCAAAAATGAAAGTTGAAACAGACCCGTTGGATATTGATATGACAACTATTTTATCAATGGAAGAAAATAAAAAAACATCTCAATCAAAAACGTTTACAAATAATTCAATGTTAAACGAAATGTTGAATGAAACAATGCAAGATGGTGAGTGGAGAAATATGGATGCTCAGTTTGGTTCTAATCAAGCACAAGCATGGAGTGGTAGAGAAACTACTACATTAGCACCAACACAAGATATCGATGGTAGACCTGTTGATATATCTAACCCTGAAGTGGCTAATGTGATGGGTGCTATAACAAAAGATTATTCTCAATTGATGAAAGCAATTGATAAGAAAAGGGGAAAGTAATTAAATGGCTAAACCAAGAAAAGAATATTTCTACAATCCAATAGATTTTGAAAAAGATGTTGCTGTTGGGATTAAACTACCATTCTCTAAGAATAGTGGTTTATTCTCTCTTTCATACTCAACTGAAGAACAGGCAATATCTAATTTAAAGAATCTATTATTGACTAGAAAAGGTGAAAGAGTATTTCAACCTACATTCGGTTCTCAAATTTATGCTTTACTATTTGAACCAATTTCATCAGATTTAAAACAAAAAATGGAAGATGGTATATTAGTAGATATAAATTTCTGGTTACCTTATATAATTATTGATGAAGTTGTAGTTACGCCTGATGAAGATAGAAATCACGTTGGTATCACATTAAACTTTAGAGTTACAGAGCAAGGTGCTAACCAACAAATAATATTATTTGTAGATTCCGCTGGAACTGCAACAATAGAATAGGAACTTATGGCAAAAGCAAACAAATCAGATTTAGTCCAAAAGGATGTTAAACTTATTGGAAAGGATTTCGGAGAGTTAAGAAAAAACTTAATTGATTTTTCTAAAACTTATTTCCCAAATACTTTTAATGACTTTAATGAATCCTCACCGGGTATGATGTTCATTGAGATGGCATCTTATGTAGGTGATGTACTATCCTTTTATACAGATACTCAATTAAGAGAATCTTTATTATCCAACGCAGAAGAGAAAGTAAACCTTTTCAATCTAGCAGCAGTGCATGGGTACAAACCAAAAAATGTAGTACCAGCATCAGTTTCATTGGATGTATTTCAAATATTACCAGCCAAAGGTAGTGGTGATGAGGTAAGACCTGATTATGATTACGCATTGAAAGTTGCAAGTGGAATGATAGTCAGTTCTGATTCTAATAGTGATGTAGAATTTTCAACAAACTTCGATGTGGATTTTGCAGCATCATCGTCATTCAGTCCTACAGATGTATCGGTGTATCAAATTGATGAAAACACCAACGAACCTATCTATTACTTATTAAAGAAATCTGTTAAGGCATCAAGTGGTAAAGTAAAAAAACAACAATATGTATTTACATCACCTAAGATATATGATAAGATACGAATCTCTGATGCTAATATTATTAAAATAAAATCCGTAATAGATGATGATGGGGATAGTTGGACTGAAGTTCCATACCTTGCTCAAGATACTGTATTTGAACAGATAGAAAATAACGAAGATAACTCTACTAACTTACAACCATATAGTGGGGAAACTCCTAAGTTGTTAAATTTAAAGAGAGTACCTAAACGATTTATAACAAAGTTTGAATCTGAAAAAGATTTAGTAGTTCAGTTTGGAGCCGGTGTATCAGCAAACGCTGATGAGGAAATAATTCCAAATCCTGATAATGTTGGTTCAGCGTTATATCAAAACACTGGAAACATAGACCAAGGGTTAGACCCATCCAACTTCTTATATACAAAAACGTATGGAGTTGCTCCAGCTAATACAACATTAGATATTGAGTACTTAGTAGGTAATGGTGTTGAAGATAATGTACCTGCGAAGGATTTAATTAATGTTGTAAGTAAAGTATATGAAAATGATAACACCATAAATCTAAATCAAGAAACTCTAAGATTCGTACAGAACTCATTGGCAGTTACGAACCCAGAAGCAGCTGTTGGTGGTAGGAGTAAAGAAACGGATGATGAAATTCGTAATAACGCAATGGGTTACTTTGCAGCTCAGAATAGAACTGTAAGTAGAGAAGATTATATTATGAGATGTTACGCACTTCCACCACAATTTGGTTCAGTTGCTAAAGCTTATTTAGCACAAGATTACCAAATAGAAACAAAAGGTAATGGAAGTTTTTCACCACATGCTATATTACCGGGCGACCCTATACCAAAGATAGTTGAAACGGAATCACCGAATCCGTTAGCTCTTAACTTATACACATTGGGTTATGATAAGGATAAACGGGTAACTCACCTAAATCCTGCTACTAAAAACAATTTAAAAAACTATTTAGCATATTATAGAATCTTAACAGATGCAGTTAATATTAAAGATGCATATATTGTTAATATTGCTATTAATTTTGATATTGTAGTATTACCTGATTATAATTCTAATGAAGTTCTTCTTAGATGTATTCAAGCATTAAAAGATTATTTTAACATTAACAATTGGAAAATTAACCAACCAATTAATGTATCACAAGTATATATTTTATTAGATAAGGTGGATGGTGTTCAGACAGTACCAAGACCTAATTCTGATGGTGAAGGTGGTTTGAAAATTATGAATAGATATAATGGAAACTACTCACCAAATAAATATGATTTGAGTGTGGCCACTAGAATGGGTATTATATATCCACCTAAAGACCCTGCTATATTTGAAGTTAAGTATCCTAATGTAGATATAAGAGGTAAGGTTGTAACTCAATCTTTCTAAGGAGAATATTATGATTTATAGAATATACGGACAAAAAGATACTACAATATACGAACAAAACAATCGTAACAACCAGAATACAGGTAAGGATGAAATCTTAGAAATTACAAAATTCTACGATGAAGATTCTAATAATGTTTGGGTTGGTAATAGTAGGGTACTAACACAATTTGATTTAGCACCAATATCACAATCTATAGTAGGTGGTGAAATTAGTGGTAGTATAAAGTACTATCTTAATTTAACATCAGTAGCTGAAACGGAAGTTCAATCAGAATATGATTTAGATATATTTCCAGTATCTCAAAGCTGGGGTGAAGGTAGTGGTAAGTATATCCATACGCCAATTTCAACAGATGGGTGTAGTTGGAAATCAAGAGATGGTGTATCCAATTGGAATGCTACATCTGCAAGTGTATTTAACGGATTCAGAAAAATTGATATTCCTACTGAGGGATTAGTACTATCTCAAACATTTACAAATGGTACAGGTTCCACATTCTTAACAGAATCAATCAACGATATTAATGGTAACTCACCATTTATGTTTGTTGAAAACGAGAGGTTGGTTATATCCGCATCTAACTTTGCTGGAACGACATTAGTATTTCCACTTGAATTAGAAAACTCTTTAAACTATAAAGTACAATTTCAAATAGACCCAAAAGATTTCACCGATGTTCAATTTAGAATTGAAAACCCAAATGGGTTAATTCAGAACGAAGATTCCTATGAAAATATGGTTGGTAATATTACAACACCATCTACACAATCGTTTCTGATAACAGCCGCATCATCAGGTCAATATAATTTAAGATTTACATTCTTTGATAACGATGGAACATCATCATCAACTACAGGTACGTTTGATGAAGTATATGTTACCGAACGTGCTGGTAACACTTTAGTAAGAGAAACATTCTCAGTTAACGAAGGAAAATTCACACAAAGAAATGTTATTAAAAACACAAATGGTGTAATGCCAAAACAATTTGTATCAAGCTCACAATTATTTTTCCAATCAGATAACACTGGTGGGGCTACTGCCGAATACAAAAAATATTTGGATTCATCATTAAAATATACAATCACAAATGAATTAAAGTTGGGTAACTACCCATCATATGGATTTGCTGTATTCAATCCAAAAGGTATAAAAATGAATCCAAGTCAGATTACAGGTCTAAAAAGTTTATATACAGCATCTGTAACTCAATCAATGCAATTTACTCCACCAATGAGTGGTGATTATAGATTTAACTATACATACTTTGCGACGGGTAGTAGTAGAGCAACTGGTTCTATAGATAATTTTAAAATAGTATATTCGGGTTCATTAAAAACTCCACCTGAATCTGAGGCATCATTCTTTAAAAATATTGGTGGTGGTACTTGGTACACATCATCTATGAATAGTACAAAGGTATCTCAGAGATTCAACAAATATACAACCAATTTAAATGCGAATGTTACTGAGTATGTAAATGATTGGTTAAATGGTTCAAGACCAAATAATGGTTTCCTTATTAAACGACCAGTTTTACAAGAGAGTGGTTCGGCTAGATATGGTTCGGCTAAATTCTTTTCAAATGAAACCCATACAATCTATGTTCCTACATTAGAAGTTAGATGGGATGATTCCACATTTAATACAGGTTCATTAAGTGCACTAACATCAGATGATATTGTAATCTATCCAAAGAACTTATCATCCGAATATAAAGAAAGTTCAAAATCCAGAGTTAGAGTAGTTGGTAGAGAACGATATCCACAAAGAAGTTTTTCGGATTCTAATCCTTATACTACAATTAAATATCTCCCACAGAATACTTATTACCAAGTAAGAGATGTTGAAACTAATTTAGTATTGATACCATATGATACAACTTATACAAAATTAAGTTGTGATTCAAACGGAAACTATTTTGACTTTTGGTTCAATACTTTACAACCTGAAAGATTCTATCAATTTGAATTCAGAGTTGATAGAGGTGGAAAACAAGAATACTTTGGCGGAAACGTATTTAAAGTGGTGAGATAATGGCAGTAGATAAAAAATCCATACAAAAAGCAAAAGCAAGGGCCGTTGATAGCGCAAAACGAAATGCCATTCCAAAAAAGATTGGTAAAACATCTGATGATATCGTTAAATCTAAAATCAAAGGTAAAACTCCTGATAGAAGAGAAATCAGAAGAAACACCTCTGGTCAAATAATATCCTATGATATTCCTAAAAGTGGTGCTGCTAGACCTTCAACCGATGCTGTTGTAAAAAACGATAATGGTAAGGTGTATAACTATGGTACGATAAAGTTAGCCGGTGTACGGAACGAATACATAAAACAAGAATACTTTAAAGCAATTGATAATGATATTGAGCAATTCACTAGAGATGTATCAGCAAATAAAACTGCTCAGATTAATAAACTAAACGCCGTATCATTTGCACCAATAGAAGGTATCATAACTTCTGATTCTGTATCCAATCTTAAATTTACAGGAGAAATTGTTAGAGTTGGTTCTTCAAACACTTCATTTTTTTATATTGAAGAGGGTATGTTTTACACAATCACAGGACAAGGTACACTTTGGTTTTTAGCTGAAAAACTTAAACTTCCTATAGGATTTAGAATTAATGATGAATATGATTATGGTGGGAAGTACAAAACGGCATTAGGTGAACAATTAGATTATGGTCAAAACCAATATTCATTATATGATAAAGAGAGTTACAATAGACAATCAATCGCATATGTAGAATCAAATGAGTATGGTGGTGAAATTGATAAACGAAAAGTGTTAGGTGATATTGCAGATGATGTTGTATTGATAACTTATTATGTTGATAGAGAATTAGTGGGTGTAAAAAATGGTAAAGCAGATAAATTTCAACAGATACACGTAGTTGGAGATGAAGCTACAAAAGTAAGTTATGTACATTTTTTAAGTAAAGATAAGTTTGTAGAAGCTAGAAAACAAATAGCAACCACACTTACAGAAGATTTAAAAATAAATACAATACAAAAGAGAGGTATACATGATTTAACTGCTAGAATTGATATTGAGATACACTATTGGGGGCAAAGTAGCCCTACAGTAATAAGAGTGGAACCTGTAACAACAACAACTGATTCACAATCAAAAGCTGGATTAGTTCAAAGAACATATACTATTACTGGTGATAAGATATTACCAACACTTAGAAAAATAAATTTAAACTACTTTGATGGATATGCACCATTCGGAGCAGCCGGTACTGATGGTGAATATAAGTGGAAAGTTAGAACCGATTTAATAGTAGGGGCATCTACTATTATTTCAAGCGGTAATATTGGAAGAACAACAGTTACACTTCCAAACAGTAGTAGGGGTGGAAGAAAGATTATTTGTAACGAGCTATACAGACAGGGTTACTTATCAGAACAGATGTGGGATGCTGATGAAAGATATGGTGATATGATGTTTGAATCAGACCCTAAATTGGTAATCGGATATCAGATGTGGGCTAGAAGTGTTGTTAAATTTATGAGAGAGAATCCACAAAATACAAAGTTAGCATATAAGTTGTTCAAACCTTGGACAGAGTATATGGGATACAAAATGGGAGTTGTTGAGAAACCAACTCTTATGGGTAGATTAACTAATTGGTTAGGTACACAATTCTCTTATATGGTATTTGATTTGTATGGTGGAAATCGTTTATTAGATAAGTATAATCAAGTAAAGGTGGAGAAATAAGTTATGGGTTTTTTTAAAAAAATAGGAAAAGGTATTAAAAAAGCTACACGTACAGTTACCAGAGCTGCATCAAATGTAGTTCGAACTGTAACGCCAATTGCTAGTAAGATTGTTAGTAAAGTTCCTATTGTTGGTCCATTGGCAGGTGGTATTATTAGAACTGCTGGTACTGTTGCTGCAGACATACTAAGAAAACAAAGAAATCAAACAATACTAGGTGTACCACAACCATCAGGACCAGTACCAGCGACAGCACCCACAGGACCATTCCCAGATGGTACTATAGGTGATGGTGCAGACTTATACAAGTTTTCAAAATCAGAAGATAAATGGAAGAAAGTATTGGGAACACCAAAGAAAGTAACAGTAGATGGTGTAGAGTATGATTGGAAAACCACCAGAGGTATCAGTTACTATGCAAAACCAATTCCACTACCACCAACTCCTATTGGTAATACGGCTGGTGTTGGTGTACAATCAGGAAGACCACTAACTAAAGAAGATACACAAATATCATTCGAACAATTAATTTCAGGACTTCATTTTTACTATGAAGAAAGTAATTTCAGAAGTGGTAGTAGAAAATACAATGGTATTAACAATTACGCCTTCTTAGCGTATTTAGCTGCTAGAGAATTATTTGGAACTGAAACTCCTATAATAGAAGGACGGGGTACAACGAAAAAGCTAAGACAATGGGAAGCTAAAATTAAATTAGTATCCCCAAAACAAAAAGAAGATGATATTATTAGAGTACTTAATATTATCGGTGAAGATATATTAGCAGGTGGTACTGGGTATCTGAATACTCAGACTAAAGTAAACGGATTAAGAGGTGGTTTCTATGGAAGTAATAGAAATGCAAAAAACTTTAGGGAAGATATAGAAACTAAAACGGGTCCAATTAATAATGGTAACATACTTATTAACTACGATGACCTTTTAACAAACATTTCAAGAATGGATGCCAGAAATGAGTTTATTATGACACGAATGACTTCTGTGAGAAATGTTTTAAGAAAAGCATGGACAGACTGGCGAGGTGGTAGTTTTTCACAAGAAAAAGATAGAACTATAGCTCAATGGAAAAGGGATATAGATAGAGTAACTAATAATAATGGTATCTCAAAACGCAGACAATTTGGGGCATTTAGTTTTAACAATACAGCTAATAATAACTTTGGAAACTCAGGAAGTACAAACCCAGTCTATGATGAGACATGGATGGACTTAATGATTTTATTAAACGCATCGGCTAGGGCTGAGCGTAAGACCGGAAATTCTTTGGTTACTAATCAATACGGGAAGCAATAATGAGTTTAGATTTATATAATAACGGAAGTGCACTTTTAACATCTAGAAATCCCGTAGATGCTCCACAGATATATACGGATACTGATTTAGATAAAATTACAGTTGAACCTGTCCAAGTTACTGCAGCCGATTTACAACGTAGAGAGAGTGGGTATCCTTCAGATATACCACGTACGGCACAAACACATTTCCATATTTACTCTGGAGAAAATCTATTATATTCATATCAGCAATTAGCACGAAACGGAATTAACTCTGTATTAGAAAACAATGCAGATACATTACATGATTATGATATTGAAATAAGTCCTGAAAGGGATGTAAGAAGAGCCAACATATCAAAAGGTTCATTTACATTAGTATATAATTTCTTAGACCAAAAAACAGATAAATTAAAAGTAGAAGAAGTATCAGGCGATGGTACAGAAATACAATTAACACTTGGTCTTGGAAAGGGAGAAGTCAATACTGTAGATGGGTTAACCGATATTTTTGAAGAGTTTTCACTTCTTAATAAAACCGATTTAGGTAAACCAAGAGATGGTGATGGTTTACAATCACAATATGTATTAAACTTTGGTAATAACGATTTAGCGGCAATTACTAACTTTGATTTTACATTAAATCCAAGAAAAGGACATCGACGAGTTGAAGTACCATTTCCCGAACAAACATTCGAAGGTAACCCTACTAGATTTTATCCAATGGCAGGTACTGATAATCTTTGGATTGAAGTATTCACTGGTGGTAGTTTAGTAATTAAAGGTGAAACAATTACAAGTGAGGGTGGTTCTCGAGAAGAGTTGGATGAAAGTTATACACCATTATTAGCAGATGTTACTATAACAGAAGAAGAACAAGAAGTCGTAGTTCCAGCATCTGAAGGTAGTGCAGCTACTACTAAGATAGAAAAAGTACAAGTAGCATCACACTATCCATCTACATCACCACCAAATGGAAATCCTGCTGTAAACAAGGGTAAGTACTCAACTACAACTTCTGATATAAACATATCTTTAAAATTTAAAGCAACTGGTAGAGCTGCTAAATTTACAGCAGACCCATTATCATCTACTTGGGTTCAAGTATCAGGAAAAATGGTTACTGAGAATAATAAAATTCTACAAGCACCTATATACTATACAAATGGTGCATCAGATGATGCTAGAGCATTTCCTATAGCTAAAATGTCGCCTTACAACAAACAATTAACTGGCGTACCCACTTCATCTACAATTGATATTTACGACCCAACCTTACAAGCAATTCAAACTGTAACTGTAAAGTTGTATAAACCATTAAGAGGTGATTTACAAAACGGACAACCTACAATTGAAAAAATAGTTAGAGATTCTTATATTGAGAAAGTTTTAGTATATCCATACAAAGAACGGAAGCTTCAAAATAACTTCTCAGAACCTAACTTTAAAATTGATATGGGTACTTATGGGAAATCCGTAGGTACTGATTTAAAAAATTGGAATAGTTTATTAGATGCAAATCTAGCTACATCCCAACAAATAATCGATAAATACATCAGTGCTTCATCAGCACCAAATATAAATGTAAACTATTCTGATTTTTCAGAATTTGTACATTACTCATCTGCCGTTGAAAGAGTAAATAACTTTAAATATAAATTAGAGTTAATCGAATCATATGATGGTAGAATAAAAACATTGAAACAGATTAGTGGTTCTGAAGCATTAACAAATATATCACAATCTATTGTTAGAAAAAATAATGTTGTAAGTGGAATGGACGGGTTTGAAAGATGGCTGTACACCGAACCATCAAGTTCATTGTATTCACATTATAGTGGTTCTAGATTTACATTTGGTCCGTGGCCAAAAGTTAAAACACAACCACCAGTATTACATTCACCTACTTCTTCAAGAGCAATAAAATACTATAATAATCTAATAGAATCCGCAAGTTACTTTGATGCTATGAATGATGCACGACTAACAAAAACAATTCCAGCATCAATCGTTGAGGACCCGTTAAACAGAGATTATGTATTGTTCATTGATATGGTAGGACACCACTTTGATATTACATGGGCTTATATTAAAAAACTAACTTCTATTCATACGAGAGAAGAACACCCATTTGATGGTATGCCAAACAATTTACTTTATGATGTGGCTAAATCGATGGGATGGAAACTATCACATGGTAAGGATAGGGAAGAACTTTGGAATTACGCATTGGGTACTGATAAGTTTGGTAACCCAGCACAATCAGGTTCACTAGCATCCAAACCAGTAGAACAATACACTCATGAGATTTGGAGAAGAATTGTAAACAATATTCCATACCTTTTAAAAACAAAAGGTTCAGCTAGAGCAGTTAAAGCATTGATTTCAACATATGGTATTCCACAAACATTCTTATCAATAAGAGAATATGGTGGGCCTGTAATCAAAAAGGAAAGACAATTTTGGGAGCATGATAGATTTGTGTATCATCAGAGATTTGATACCGATAACTATATGGAAGTTCCATTTGGTAAGGTAAATGATATTGACCCAATAACATATAAAAACAGAGACCCGAACCCTATTGATACTATAGAACTACAAGTTCAACAAAATATGAATAGAGATACTGCTATCTTTAATAAGGATAGTAAGTTCGCAGTACGATATGAAAATTTATCTGTCGCTAGAAAAGGAGTTAGGGGTAACATACATTTTTATCTAAGTGGTAGTAGTGGTTATAAATCCGCATCTATTAACAACATAAGTTTATTTGATTCTAAGATGGGAACGTTAATTGTTCAAAGAGAAAAATCAGTAGATGATATCACACAAGATAATGAGTATAAATTAATCTATCGTAGACATCGTAGAGATGATATTACTGTATCTCATTCGGCAAGTATATTTATTACAGGTTCTACTGAGCCATCATACAACGCAGCTTGGACTGGTAGTGGAACATTAACAGTTGGTAAAACATTACCTAATTCTTTTCCTGGCTCTGCATTATATATGAGTGGTTCGATACAAGAGTTAAGATATTGGGCACAACCACTAAAGGATATTGTAATTGATGAACATACATTATCAAGAGAATCATATCATGGTAATTCACCATCTTCTTCTTACTTTGATTTGAAGTTTAGATTTTTACCTGATTCACGATTAAAAAATGTACAATCATATGACTCACAACCATCACAACATCCTAATCAAAAAATATCAACAGTATTGGATGGTAGAATATTATCTGCTTCTTTATACAACTTTGAGCCGGATGATTTAAGAGGTGTAACTGATGAGTATCATACAAAAGTACCATCAGCTGGTGCAAACAACATTATGAATAATAAGGTTAGGATAGAACCTAATCGATTAAGAGGTATGTTGGATGTTGACCAAAGAAAAGAAACATCTAAGTTTGATTCAGCTCCAAACGATTCTAATCAATTGGGTGTATATCTATCTGCTACAAAAATGTATAATGAAGATATATACAACCATACAGGTTTCTTTGAAGTAGATGATTACATTGGTGACCCAGACCAAAGAGAAGGGTTCACAGAACAGAACGAACAATTAGATTATTTAAGAAGGCAAGTATTTAAAAAGTATAGTACTAAGAACTTAATCAATAGTACTATCGATATATTGGCAAGATATGATTTCTCTGTATTTGAACAGATTAGACAAACTATACCAGCTAGGGTTGATTACAACTCAGGTATTATTATTGAACCACATATCTTAGAAAGACCTAAAGTTAAATCTAAATCTAAACTTACTAAAACAGAACCATTTTATAAAACAGTAATTAAACAAGTTGATAAAGAACCTCAGATGTTCATCACTCCATTAGAAGTATCTATGAGTGCACGACCTGAACAAGAGTGGACTTATCCAACTTACGAAACTGAAATAAGTGGTGGAGCTGCACCAGATATTAGTATGGAAACAACTCCATTAGAGGATAAAATATTAGTTAGGCCAAGACCATCTATGACTTATCCAACATATGATAATTTTGATAGTTTGGTTATACCAAGAGCAACTGCTAGTTTTGATGCTGCATATGTAACTCATAAAACTCAACTATTCTTAACACAATCATTGGTTGGAAATGGCGAGTACCCAACATATGATACAAAGTTGTTCCTAACACAATCTCAGAATTTAATTGGTGATTACAAAGATTACACAACTAAAATTAGTATAGAAAATCAAAGAAGTGCTTCGGCTGATTATACCAACACTCCTGATATTTTACTTACTACACCTGATAAAGTAGTTGGTGATTTTACATTATATAATACATCATTAAAAGTATCACATTCTATAGAAGTTACTAAAAAGGATTTAGAAGATAAAGGTTTGATTACAGCTAAGATACCTTACGCACCATCACAATATAAATTTACAATCTTAATCCCATCACAATCAGGTGATGTTGGATTTGGATTAGGGTGGATTACAGGTTCTAATGGTAAGTGGAATTACGACCCTATTGGAACTACTGTTCTTAATAAACGACCTGCTAAGTACGCACGAAGTATAAATTATTTTTATAGTTCATCATTATCAGCATCGTTGGGATTATCGTATTCATCATCGTATTCCCCATCACAAGTATCAACTGATGAATTACCATTAGCTGTATTTAATTTAAGACACTTAGGATGTAAGATGAGTTCGGATTCATTAACAACTAATTCACCAGATACGCCTGATGGTAAACCTGTAATTGAAGTATTCCAAGCAGACCCTAATGTGTTAATCAATACATCTCAAACTGCAGAAGAAGGTAATTTAGATGTTGATGTATTAACAGGTCTTACAACTCTTAACATCGATGAGCTATTTATTTCTAAAGAAGTATTATATCAAAGAAGAACAGACTATATGAAAGAAAAATCTGAATTCCGTAGAGAGATGCAACGATTGATTAATATTGAAGAACGTAGAAGAGCTGAATTTGATTTAAGAAAACAAAACTCCGAAGATATTAGTATCAGAGAAAAGGCTAGACAAGAGGAGTATGATATCGTAAATAACCCTGAAGTAGTTAGAAAAGAAATAGAAGAAAGAGAAGAAGAGAACTTTATTCAACCAGATTTACCAAGAGATGTTAGATTCTTAGATGGTCAACAGGTTAATGTTGAAAGAAAAGAAGAAGTTGAAAAAGAAAGATTTGGTGGACTGGCTCAAAAATTAAGTGAACTTCCTGAAAAAGAAAGAGAAGAGTTTATAGAAGATAGAGGGTTGGATAAAGAACTAATTAAAAAATTAGAACTCCCTAAACCGAATTTAGATGAAATTAAAAAAGGAAGAGAAATTAAATCAAAAAGGAGAGGTAAATAATGGCTAAGAAGAAATTAAAAAAGCAGAAAGCTAAAGCACCAGTCGGTAAGCTATCTCCACGTCCAAGAGGTAAAGGGGAAACGAAACCTACGTTTCCACCACCACCACCTAAACCACCTAAACCAAATGAGTTTGTAGGTGATGTTGGTTTGGAAGATTTTATAATGCCAGATTTACCACCTAAAGAAGATGTACCTGTTAAAGATATAGGTGAGGTAACAAAAGAACTACTGAAGAACGAAAAAGAAATTCTAAATGTTAGACCTTTATCACCAGTTAAGATAAAATCTGAAGAAGAAGAGTTAGAGGATATCATCAAAGTAGTTGAAAAGGAAGTTGATACTCCTAAAAATGTTAAGGGTGGTGGTAGAATTGATGATAGTGATAAGGTATCAGAAGAAGATTTCATTGATAAGATTACTAAACAAGAAGTAAAAAATGTAATCAAAATAAAACCTGTGCCTGTTAAACCTGTCCAAGCTTCTCTATTAGATGAAAAAGAACGAATCCGATTAGAGCAAGAAGAAAAAAGACGTAGAGAGCTTGACTTAGAACGTGAAAGAGAAATAAATGAAGCGTTTAGAGATGAGGAAAAGAGAAGAATTTTATTTGATGAAGAACTCAAACAAAAACGAGCTGAATTTCAATTGTATTTAGATGAAGTATATCCTGAGTTTAGTAAAGGTAATTCTAAGAATCTTAAAAAGTTTTCTAAAACAGAACTTGAACAAAGAGAAGTTAAACGTATAGAGGATAAGAGAAAAATAACAGCCAATAAGGATATCATTAAAACGCAAAAGAAAGAGTTGCAAATAAAAAAGGTCGAAAGATTAAAGAAAGAACAAATCAGAAAAGCTGAGGAAACTAAATTTAAAGTAAACTTAGTTAGAAAATCAGAAGTTCATACGTTCTTTGAAGGCGATATCTTATTGGAACAGAGAGAGAAGAAAGAACGTAATCGTGATATAG
>Ga0209654_1001704_pt1 | contig 16764 bp, 16 predicted proteins | sample SaaInl1SG_22_DNA_FD_184646 | JGI IMG/M metagenome (GOLD analysis project Ga0209654, IMG submission 184646) | Marine microbial communities from expanding oxygen minimum zones in the Saanich Inlet - ESP_161SG_22_DNA (SPAdes) (version 2) | ecosystem: Environmental > Aquatic > Marine > Intertidal... | reverse complement strand
AGGATCGTTACTTTGGAAAACGATTTCTTATTGAATCCCCAGATAAAGAAGAGCAGTTTATACAAGAAGGTTCCAAAATCAAATTAGAGTGGTTTTCTGCCGATTGGAGACCTGTATGTACACTTCATTTTGTAAAGCCACGTGGGGGCGAAGCAAAAGAAGCACAACAGTTGGAGTTTGAAGACTTTATTGCGCCAAAAGGGATAAAAGCCATTGGAAATCAGCTTACAACAGAAAAGCTAAAAAGCATTGAGGCTAACGATCCGTTGCCATACACACCAGAACCTGAAACTGAGGCAGTTGATATTGAAGCAGAAGTGGAAGAAGTAAATCCTACAGATATCGATGAAGGCGAAGGACAGATTAGTTTAGAACTTTAATGTGTTGTTTTGCGTTTTCTAAAACGCATATTCAGAAATTCCACTAACAGCGAAAAAGCAATGGCAAAGTATAAGTAACCCTTTGGAATAGCACCAACACTTGTTCCTAGCACTTCTAAATGAGAGAGGTGTGCTCCCTCAGCAATAAGCATAAATCCTATCAATATTAAAAATGAAAGTGCTAAAATCTGCAATGACGGGTGTTTGTGTACAAAGCGCGTTACAGGGTGTGCAAACCACATCATTGCTACTATAGAAATGACCACAGCGATAATCATAATCCAAAGTGCACCATCAATACCGTTGGTCATTCCAACAGCAGTCAAAATAGAATCTACAGAGAAAACCGCATCAATTAAAATGATTTGCAATAAGATTTTCCCCATTGTATTACCTGATTTGTTTTCAATCTGTTCGCTTTTTTCTCCGGCATAATCAATCTTTTCATGAATTTCTTTGGTGCTTTTGTAAAGTAAAAAGAGTCCGCCTGCAAATAAAATAAGCGATTGCCCATTTACCGCCGCATGAATGACTGCATTGGAAATCTCAAAAAGTGTGGATTGCATGGCGATTAGCCATGAAATAGCAAAAAGTAAGAGAATACGTAATACCAGAGCAAGTAAGAGACCAATATTGGTTGCGTTTTTTCGTTTTTCTTCTGGAAGTTTTCCAACAACTATAGAGATAAAAACGATATTATCTATGCCCAGAATAATTTCCAAAAATGTTAGGGTCAGCAACGATGAAATCGCTTCTGTAGTAAAAAGAAAATCCATCTAATTAATAAGTTTAGTTACCACACCACGTTGTTTGTTACCACTATCGCCAACTAAATTGTACTCAAAGGTGTAGGTATTGTCTTTAGTCGTAAGAATTTTCATATGCACTGCCTTTGAATCTTGATACGTGAGCGGTCTTAATTTTTTCACAATACATTCGCAATCATTTAACCATCGTACAGATGAGCTATCCACTCTGCTTAGGTAATAATCTACCTCAATGCTGTCGGTGCGAGTAAATATTGTAGTCAGTGTATCACCCAAAACCATAGAAGTAAAGGAAAATGTACCAGTGTGAAAATCGCTACAATTGCGTTGTGGCGAAAAACAAGCGGTAACAGATAAAAATAAAATACTAATTGTGGCAATTCTCATACCCCAAAAATATCATTTTTTATTGATGTATGTGCTACAAGTGCCATCGGAATAGAAAACCGTAACACGTTCCACTTCTTGGGAATTATCACTGATTTTTTGTGTGGAACTATTGTGTTGCACAAGCTTTTCAGGCTGCTCAATTTTAGGTTGCTCTGGATGTGGATCTTCTTTGGAAGGAAATAATAAGGGTGTGTCAGCTATAATTTTTGTTTGCGTAGCATCTTTACCTAAGAGCAACCAATCGGAATGAAGGGTAGGGAAGGCGTGAAGTACTTTCATGATAAAATCTAAGCTTGGCTTATTTCGTCCAGAAAGGATATGAGAAATAGAAGATCGTTGCACACCAATTTTATCTGCAAATGCAGCAGAACTGAGTTCACTATAGTCAATTACTTTTCTAATACGTTCAATTAAATCCATGGTTACATTTGTATATTTAGATTTGTAAACTCCCTGTATTTTCAAATGTAAGCATTTATTTAGATACTATAATATTAAACTAAAACTCTCAATAATGAAAACTAAAATATACATTCACAGTGTTTTAAGTAATTTTAGCACAAAAACAATTAGAAACGTTTCCATATGTAAACATTAAGCAGAACAAATTGTTTACAACATTAACTTTTACAAGTATATAATTGTAAACATGTTAAAGTTTACATTTGCAAACGATGAATGATTATTTAACCATACAACCAAAATTAGAATCACAAAAAATGCAAGGGCGTTATATAACCCAGGCGCACATGGATTCATTTATAAAATCATTTTCTGTAAAAACAATTGGAAAAAGTGTGGAATCTCGTCCAATTCAAGCCATTGATATAGGAACTGGTCCTGTTAATATTTTGATTTGGTCTCAGATGCATGGTAATGAATCTACTGCTACCAAGGCATTATTAGACGTTTTGTGTTATTTAGAGCAAAATCCCTCCCTTTTAACGGCTTTTACGCTTAAAGTGATTCCTATGCTTAATCCGGACGGTGCAGCTGCTTATACGCGCTTTAACGCCAATGAAGTGGACTTAAATAGAGATGCGATTGAACTATCACAACCAGAATCAAAGTTGCTTATAGACTTGTATCATGAATTTAATCCTGATTATTGCTTTAATCTTCATGATCAGCGAACGCTTTTTGGTGTAAATAATATAGCGTGCATGCTTTCGTTTCTATCACCTGCCGCTGATGAAACCAAAAAACACACAATTGCACGCGAAAAGGCGATGGGTATTATTGGTTATATCCAAAATGCCTTGCAAGAACACATTCCAAACCAGGTTGGACGATATGACGATACTTTTAATCCAAATTGCATGGGTGATTTTTTCACTCAGCAGGGCACGCCTACGCTATTGTTTGAAGCTGGACAAGTAGGATTAGACTATGGACGCATTGAAACACGAAAATGGTATGGTTTTTCTATTTTAAAAGCGTTAGAATGTATTTCTCTGAAGCTACACATGCCAACGACCTATCAAGACATTCCAGAAGTAGCAAAGTCTTTTGTTGATGTTTTAATTAAAAACCTAAATGTTGATCAAACAACTACTGACATTGCACTACAGTACGTTGAAGTATTAAAGAATGAGAAAATACATTTTGTTCCTATTGTTCACAAAATGGGAGAGTTAGCGGATATAAATGGGCACAGAACAATGGATTTTTCTGGTGAAAACATTGTGTTTTCCAAAAAAATAACAGTTGGTTCAAGTGCAATTTGGTTGTCTGATTTGTTAAATTTAACACAATATTCACATTAGATTTAGCATTTAGACGCATAATTTTCAACGATTTTTTAGTTTCTTTGCTAAAAATTTAAATTATGACTAAATTTAAGCTAGACGATATAGATCATCAAATTTTAGATATACTAATCGATAACATGCGAACTCCTTTTACGGATATCGCAAAACGTTTGTTAATTTCTGCAGGTACGGTTCATGTCCGTGTGCGTAAAATGGAAGAAGCAGGAATCATTAAAGGATCTTCACTTGCGCTAGATTACACCAAAATGGGCTATTCTTTTATTGCTTATGTGGGTATTTATCTTGAAAAAACACATCAAACAAAATATGTTTTAGAACGCCTTCGTGAAATTCCTTACGTAACCGTTGCTCATATTACCACGGGTAAATTTAACATTTACTGTAAGCTTCGCGCAAAATCTACAGAACACGCGAAAGAAATTATTTTTAAAATTGATGACATTGATGGTATTTTGCGCACAGAAACGATGATTTCCCTTGAAGAAAGTATCAATGATAAAAGAAGATTAATGCATACAATTTTTAACGACTTGTAAAAAACCTATGAATTCACGCACCAAATTGGAACGTTTTGAAAGCAGCGTTCTTTCAAAATTTAAGCTGTACGATAGTATATTCTCAACCTTACCTTATTCTAAAATCACAAATACAGCAACATTATTGCCGCTTTTTGCGTCAAGCTGCGCTGATGGTTATGAGGAAGAGCAAGATCCTAAAACTATAGTGGAAGGATTTTTTTCTCGTTATTTTCCTGATTTAAATAAAAAGGAGCAGATAGATTTATTGTTTCGTTTTATTCAGTTTATAGAACGTCGGGTTGTACTTTTTGATGCTGTCGAAGATGCCGCCTATAGCCGCATCAATAACATGAGTGGGATAGGTACTCTTAGAAATCTTAAAGAAGAGGCGCAAGCCAAACAAAAAACCTCCGAGCTTAAGCAATTACTACAAGAAATTAATGTGCGTCCGGTATTAACGGCACACCCAACACAGTTCTACCCTGGATCAGTATTGGGAATTATTACAGACTTGGGGAAAAGTATTCAAAACAACAATCTGCAAGAAATTAAACAGTTGCTTGCCCAGTTGGGACGAACGCCATTTTTTAAGAAACAAAAGCCGACTCCTTTGGACGAAGCACGTAGTTTAATTTGGTATTTGAGTAATGTTTTTTATCCTGCTATTGGGGAAATTCAATCGTATGTGCAACGACACATTTTTCAAGATGAGGTATTGTCTAGCGAAACGGTAAAACTTGGATTTTGGCCTGGTGGTGACCGAGATGGTAACCCCTTTGTAACCACAGAAATTACACGAAAAACAGCGCAGTTACTTCGCAGCAGCGTTATTCGCAATTATTACCGCGATATTAGAAAACTCCGAAGAAGACTAACCTTTGCTGGTGTAGAAGAAAAGGTGTTAAGCGTTGAAAAGAAACTTTACAACAGTATTTTTAAACTTGAAGAGGCACCCGAAATTTCTTTAGCTGATTTAAAAAAGGAATTAAATAGTATCCTTGACAGCGTTGAAACGAACTATCATGGACTTTTTGCAAATGAGTTGCGAGACTTTATTGCCAAAGTAAATGTATTTGGATATCATTTTGCTAGTCTTGATATTAGACAAGATTCTAGGGTACATCACGATGCTTTTTTAACGTTGCTCGCACATACCAATGATACCGGAATTACTGACGCAGCGTTTGATTATATAAATGCTTCTGAAGAAGATAAAATTTCATTTTTGACTTCGCTTCAAGGAGATGTTAATCCTGATTCGTTTGAAGATGAAACGGTTCGCAAAGCCTTGGGTTCTATTCGTGCCATGAAAGAAATCCAACACACAAATGGAGAGGCCGGTAGTAACCGATATATCATTAGTAACAACCAGACAGCGCAAAATATCTTTGAAGTTTTTGCTATGATTCGCTTAAGCGATTGGGCAAGCCCAACGGTTGATGTAGTTCCCTTATTTGAAACCATCCCAGATTTGGAAATTGCTTTAGAGGTAATGGACAAAGTGTATTCAAATCCTGTTTATAGAGCTCACTTGGCAAATCGAGGAAATAAACAAACTATTATGCTAGGTTTCTCTGACGGTACCAAAGATGGTGGTTATTTGATGGCAAACTGGAGCATTTTCAAAGCCAAAGAAGAACTTACAGCGATCTCCCGCAAGCATGGAATTAAAGTTGCGTTTTTTGACGGACGTGGTGGACCACCAGCACGAGGAGGAGGAAATACGCATCAATTTTATGCCTCTATGGGCTCTGGTGTAGAAGCTGATGAAATTCAGTTAACCGTCCAAGGTCAAACAATTAGTTCTAATTTCGGAACCTTTGATTCATGCCGTTATAACTTAGAACAGTTACTCAGTTCGGGTATCTCCAATCGATTATTTTCTGATAGAACGATTGATTTGGATGAAGAAGACAGGGCTACCATGACCAAGTTGGCAGAAATCAGTTACGATACCTATAAGGACTTTAAAGCACACCCGAAGTTTTTGCCTTATTTGGAGCATATGAGCACACTGCAATATTACGCGAAAACCAATATTGGCTCTAGACCATCTAAACGAAAATCAAGTAAATCATTGGATTTTTCTGCATTACGCGCTATTCCGTTTGTGGGTAGTTGGAGCCAGTTAAAGCAAAATGTACCTGGTTTTTATGGCGTTGGTACGGCTTTGGAAACATTAGATAAGGCTGGAGATTTTGACAAAGCACTGAAATTGTATAAAAACAATGCTTTTTTTAGAGCACTTATTTCAAACTCCATGATGAGTTTACAAAAATCATTCTTTAAACTTACAGCATATATGGAGCAAGATCCTGAGTATGGTGCGTTTTGGAAATTGATTTATGAAGAATTTCTTCGTTCAAAAAAATATATTTTGATGCTAACGGGAATGGAAACTTTAATGCAAGATCAACCTGCTGGTAAAGCATCCATTAAAATTCGTGAAGAAATTGTACAACCACTGCTTACTATCCAGCAGTACGCATTGTTACATATCCAAGAAAATAAGTTGGGTGACGCTGAGCGCGAAGTCATGGAAAAAATGGTTACACGCTCCTTGTTTGGAAATATCAATGCGAGTCGAAACTCTGCTTAAGAAGCATAAAATTCAAATGACTTTAAGATAAGCTCGTCCGAAACCGATTGGTTCCAGACGGGCTTTCCTATACGCTCTAGCAACACAAAAAGCACATCTCCATTTTCATTTTTCTTGTCATGTGTAAGCAATGAAATGATTGATCTAATGGTTTCTTTATCAAAAGAAATAGCTGGATAAATTTTTCCAAAAACTGATTTTATACGATGGGCATCTGCTAACGGCAAGCCCGTAAGCTCGGCAGATAAGAAGCCCTCTAATACCATACCAATCGCTATAGCTTCGCCGTGAAGCAATCTTGTCTTATTTGGAGAAACCAAAAAGTGTGATTCTATTGCATGACCCAAAGTATGCCCAAAATTTAATATTTTTCGAAGTCCATGTTCATAGGGATCTTCTTTTACCACTTTTGCTTTTACTTCAACAGAATGGTGAATATGTGGCAATATTGCATCGCGATCTAAAAAATTACTGAGCGTGTCAAAATATTTAGGTTCTTGAATAAGTCCGTGTTTTAACATTTCTGCATACCCACTTCTGTATTCCTGTTCTGGAAGCGTATCTAAGTAAATCGTATCAATCAATACCATTTTGGGTTCTTCAATGACACCCACTTGATTTTTTAATGGCCCTAAATCTATCCCAGTTTTTCCTCCCACGGAGGCATCAACCATGGCCAACAAAGAGGTTGGTATGTTAATAAAGTCTATGCCGCGTTTAAATGTACAGGCCACAAAACCGCCCAAATCAGTAACTACACCACCTCCAAGATTGATAAGTAAACTCTTTCTGTCTGCACCCAATGCTGAGAGAGAATCCCAAAGTGAAACACAAGTGTTGATGTGTTTGTGTTCCTCGCCAGCTGGCATATTGAGGGATGTAAATTCAAAATTTGCCTCTTGTTTAAAGTGCGGGAGACAATGGGATTGCGTATTGAAATCCGTCAACACAAAAATAGTAGAGTAGTGATGTGTGCTTACCCAACGATTTAGTGTATCCATGCATGCATTCCCAAAAATGATTTCGCTGTGTTTTGTTTTTAGTATCATAAGAGAAAACGAAAGTACTGCTTTTGTGTTTTATTTTCCTAATTTTGATTGGGTGAACCTAAATAAAAAAGTAAGTCATTGTCGATTAAATCCTCATATTATCCACATAAATCGTCACAAGATTTACGCGCTTCATTGGTTTTATTTCGATTGCTTTCTTTTCCCTTGCTTGTCAGGGTCGCATTTGTTTTTTGGAGATTCATCACTTTTTTTCGTTTTCCCATCACGCCTTTCATTCGTTTTACTGGTTACTACCAATTTTGTGCAGGGAAAGATGTAGCTACATGTACCGCTATTACATCTCACATGGCAAGTTTTCGTGTGAAAAGTGTATTGGATTATGCGAATGAGCATGCCATTTCAGAATCTGATTTTGATCAAAATTTAGAAGTTATTTTAGAAACGATTCGTGTAGCAGCAACAAATGATGCGTATCCTTTTGCAGTATTAAAGCCTACTGCTATTGGTTCATTTTCTCTGTTCGAAAAAAAATCAATGGGTTTTAAATTAAATAACACAGAAATGTCTGCTTGGAAGCGAATAAAAAACCGCTTGGAAAGTTGTGCAGCATTAGCAGCACAATCAGAAATTGTGTTGATGATTGATGCTGAGGAAAGTTGGATTCAACCGGGAGTAGATGCACTGATTTTACCGCTCATGAAACGCTACAACAAAGAAAATGTGGTATTGGCTATTACGCTTCAGCTTTATCTCAAAGACACATTGAGTAAATACATGACCCTGAGTCAAAACGCGCAAGATTATTTTTTAGGCGTAAAGTTTGTCAGAGGGGCTTACATGGAAAAGGAAAGAAAAAGAGCTAAAATTTTGGGACTTGATTCTCCTGTTTGTAACACAAAAATGCAAACAGACAAACAATTTCGACAAGCACTTGAATTTGCTTTGCAGCATTTAAAAAAACAGCTATGTATTGTGGCCACCCATAACGAGGCAGATATTCAGTGGGTTAAAGAAACTTGTAAGCAAAAGGGCATTCCACTACATGATGATAACCTGTGGTTTAGCCAGTTATATGGTATGCGTGATTATATATCTTTCTCGCTTGCTGCCAAGGGCGCACATGTATTTAAATATGTGCCTTTTGGCCCACTAAGACAATCCATTCCTTATTTAATGCGGCGTGCATTAGAAAATAGTTCGGTTAAATCACAAACCGAAAAAGAACGAAAAATGCTAAAACAAGAGCTCGTTTCTAGAAAAATTAACGCTTAAAATAAGCAGTGTCATTACAGTTTTCTACGGAGAATACTTTTTCGTCAACCTCCAACACATATACATTACAAGAATCAACGCCAATAACGCTTTCACTAAAGCGTACATCGGTATTTTTAAACCATTGAACTGTATCATTGATGGCATAAAAGCCCTCTTCAAACACCCATTTTTTATGTTGAATATCATTTTTCAGTCTGGCAGATGGTGCGTAATTGCACTGCGTTCGTTTTCCATTGAAAAAGAAAAATAAAAAAATTAGACCGACAGAAAATCCGCCTAAATAGTAACCCAAACGTTTTAAAAAGCTCATATAAATGTTATTTTTCGTGTAGTAGCGTCAATGGATTCAAGCGTAATAAGATGATGAGATTCTGGTATATAATCCATGGCAATTTTTGGCCACTCAATAAAGCAAAAACCACTCGAGTAAAGATATTCCTCAAAACCAAACTGCGCCAATTCTTCTGGATGTTCAATGCGATATAAATCTAAATGATATGCGGTCTCAGTGGGTAGTTCTACTTCGTTAGCAATGCCAAAAGTTGGGCTTGAAACGGCATCTTTTGCGCCAAGTGCTTTGAATATAGCTTTTACAAGTGTGGTCTTTCCAGCCCCCAAATTTCCTTCTAGCAGTACAGTTTTATGTATAAAAGCAGCTGCAAGCTTCTCCGCAAATGCATCTATATTATCAAGTGTTATTTCTTGAACCATAAAGCAAAAATACGCTACTTAGGAGAAAAGACTGCAAAAGGAATACACATCTCTTCTAATGAAATTCCACCATGCTGATAAGTGTTTCTAAAATAATTAACAAAGTGGTGGTAGCGGCTAGGGTAAACGAGGTAATAATTGTCTTTAGCAAAGGCAAAAGAACTACTCATATTAATTGTTGGTAAGCCAATACTGTTTGGCTCTGAAACCATAAAAACATGCTTGTCATCGTCTGTTTTTAGTCTTCTTCCTGTTTTGTATCGAATATTGCTACTCGTTTCCCTATCTCCAATAATTTTGGATGGTTGCTCCACGTTAATTGTTCCATGGTCCGTAGTAATGATAAGCTGATATCCTTTTTTTTGCGCTGCTTTAATGATTTCTAGCAACATGCCATTTTGAAACCAACTTTTTGTTAGGGAGCGATATGCTTTGTCTGTACTTGCAAGCTCTTTGATGACTTCCATTTCTGTTTTGGCATGTGAAATCATATCCACAAAATTATATACCACAACTTTGAGTGCCATGGCATTTTCTGCTTTCAGAGTATCCAAAAATTTAGTTGCCTCATGGGGTCGATTAATCTTATGATAAGAGTGTGGTGCGCTTATGTTTAAGCGTTTAAGTTGATCGGATAAAAAATCTGCTTCATATAAATTTTTACCTCCTTCGTCGTTGTCATTTTTCCACCAATTTGGATGTTTTGACTCCATTTCAGCGGGAAGTAAGCCCGAAAAAAAGGCATTTCGTGCATACTGAGTTGCTGTGGGTAAAATACTGAAGTATTCCGTTTCATGGTCCAAACTGTAATAAGGCGAAATGTTTGGTAATATGCATTTAAATTGATCATATCGAAGGTTGTCAATCATTAAAAGCAAGGTGGGTTTTGATTCTAATCTTGGAGCAACCAAATGCTGAAACGCCTGATGAGAAAAAACACGTTCATTATTTTGATAAAGAATCGATGCGTAATTCTTTTCAACAAACCTAGAGAATGTCAAATTGGCTTCTGTTTTTTGATAGCGAAAAATTTCTTGTAACTCTGGTGAATCAATAGCATCTAACTCCATTTCCCAAAAAAGAATTTTTTGGTATAATTTGCACCAATCTTCTAATGAGTGTGCTTGCATGAGCAGGCCGTTTAATTCTTGAAAAGAGCGCTGGTAACTTGAAATGGTTTTTTCTGTTACCAATTTTGTGGCATCTAAGTTTTTCTTAAGTGATAACAAGATTTGATTTGGGTTAACAGGCTTGATTAGATAGTCGGCAATTTTAGCACCAATAGCTTCTTCCATGATGTTTTCCTCTTCACTTTTGGTAATCATAATGATGGGTAGTGATGGGGATAGTTGTTTGAGTTCTCCTAAAACTTCCAGTCCTGACATGCCTGGCATGTTTTCGTCTAAAAGAACAATATGAAAAGGACGCTCTTTAACGAGTGCAATGGCATCTTGGCCACTGTGTGCTTTATGGATGTTATACCCTTTTTGAGAGAGAAAAAGAATGTGCGCTTGGAGTAAATCTATTTCATCATCAATCCATAAAAGTTCAATCGTCTGCATATGCTTATCTTTGGGCGTAATTTTATTAAGTTGAAGCTCACCCAATACAACGACCCAATTTACGGATTTATTACAATCCCGACTCCTTTTATTGCCAAACTTGTCAATCATCCCTATGTGCAACGGCTTCGCCGTATCAAACAAATGGGTTTGTCGTTTTTAGTGTTTCCCTCAACGGAACATACCAGGTTTCAACATGCTTTAGGAGCCATGCATTTGGCAACAAAAGCAGTTTTTGCCTTACGTCAGCAAGCGGTTGAAATCAGCGACGAGGAGGCAGAGGCTTTATATGCTTGTATGTTGCTTCACGACCTTGGTCATGGTCCTTTTTCCCATGCCTTGGAGCATGTGTTGTTCCCCAAAAATACACATGAAGATATGTCGGTAGCAGTAATGGAAAAATTAAATGTTGCGTTTGAGGGAAAGCTCGACATGGCCTTGCAGATGTTTACAAATACATACCCCCGTCAATTTTTTTATCAATTGATTTCCTCAAACATTGATCTCGACCGGTTAGATTACTTGAAGCGTGATAGTTTTTATTCAGGCGTAACAGAAGGTAACATCAATTCTGAACGCCTTATTTCTATGATGCAAGTGCATGACAACCAATTGGTTTTTAACACAAAAGCGGTCTATTCAATTGAGAAGTTTTTATTGGCAAGAAGAATGATGTATTGGTCGGTTTATTTACACAAAACAAGTTTTGTAGCAGAGGAACTTTTGGTGCTATTTTTTGACCGAGCAACCAAACTTATTCAATCAGGAAAAAAAATACAAATGAGTGAGGCTCTTGCTTATTTTTTGCATCATCTAGATGTAAACATTAAAGCAAAAATAAATTCATTTATTCAGTTAGACGATGCCGATGTTTGGATGCTAATAAAAAATGCTGTTTTCAATGATGATATAGTGTTATCCTCCCTAGCTAAAATGCTTTTAAATCGAAAGTTTCCAAAAATTAAATTGGGATATGAACCGTTTTCTGATAAGGAAATAGCTTTACGTAGATCTGAAATTTCAACAAAATACGGTTTATCTAAAGAGGAAGCGTCTTATTTTGTTTTCTCTGGGAGTTTAGAAATTCAAGGGTATAAGCAAAAGGAAAATCCAATTCAATTGTACAGCCAAAACGGAATGTGTTCTTTATTTGATACTTCACCAGATACAGCACACCTACACACACTTACTAAAAAAGACACAAAGTACTTCTTGGCTTATCCAAAGGGTGACGGATATTTTTCTTAATTTTGCACTTATGAATTTCACAGCCTCTCAAATAGCCGAGTTAGTATCTGGTACGGTTGAGGGAAACAATAATGCTGAAGTCAATAGGCTTTCCAAAATCGAGGAGGGTGAGAAAGGCAGTTTGTCTTTCTTGGCAAATCCAAAATACACCTCTCATTTATATACCACTGATGCTACGATAACTTTGGTTCGTGACTCTTTTGTGGCTGAAAAAGAATTTAAAACCACCCTTATTCGTGTGGAGGACCCTTATGATGCATTTTCAAAATTATTAGAGCATTATAATCAAATCCAGCAGCAATATCCATCTGGTATTGCTCAAACAGCTATCGTTTCACAAGATGCAACGGTATCGGCAACTGTATTTATTGGAGACTATACGCAAGTGGGTGCAAAAACTACTGTTGAAGATCGAGTAGTCATACAACCAAACGTATATGTTGGTAATAACGTATTCATTGGTGCAAATACTACAATACACACTGGTGCTAGAATTCTTGACGGCACGATAGTCGGAGAAAATTGTGTTATACACAGCAACGCGGTAATTGGTGCTGACGGATTTGGGTGGGCGCCAAATGAGAATGGCACTTATGAAAAGGTACCGCAAACAGGTAATGTCATTCTTGGCGATCATGTTGACGTGGGTGCAAATACTACCATTGACCGCGCCACATTAGGATCCACCAAAATTGGAAAAGGGGTAAAATTGGATAACCTGATTCAAATCGGACACAATGTAGAGATTGGCGCCCATACTGTAATTGCTGCCCAAACGGGTGTAGCTGGTTCAACTAAAATTGGAACGCATTGCCAAATTGGTGGTCAAGTTGGTATTAGCGGACATCTGACCATAGGAAACCATGTAGGTATTCAAGCCAAATCAGGAATTTTAAAAAATATTAAGGACGGTTCAAAAGTAATGGGATATCCTGCTTTTGATTACGCTGCATTTAGCAAAGCATATGTCCATTTTCGTAATTTACACACGCATATTTCAGATTTACAAACCCTAAAAAAGAAGCTTGACCATGAGTAAACAAACCACGATCACAAAGCCCATTTCTTTAAATGGCGTAGGTATTCACACGGGAAAAGAAGTCACATTAACCTTTAAACCTGCTCCTGCAAATCATGGATATGCGTTTTGCAGGGTTGACCTAGAGGGTAAACCAATTATAGAAGCGGATGCTAATCTTGTTGTAAATACCCAAAGGGGTACCAATTTGCAAAAAAATGGGGTTAATATCCAAACATCAGAACACGTTTTAGCTGCCCTTGTAGGCTTAGAAATTGATAATGTTTTAATAGAATTAGATGCATCAGAGCCGCCAATTATGGATGGTTCTTCCAAATTTTTTGTTGATGCATTATTGCAAGCTGGTATTGCGGAGCAAGACGACGAACGTTACGAATATGTAGTTCACGAAAATATTTCTTTTGTTGACGAAGAAACAGGAAGTGAAATCACTGTCATTCCTGCCGAATCTTATCAGGTTACTACCATGGTAGATTTTGGCACTAAAGTTTTGGGAACCCAAAATGCAACGCTAAAGCATATTTCTGAATTTAAGGATGATTTTGCTCACGCCAGAACATTTAGTTTTTTACATGAAATTGAAATGCTTTTGGAAGAAGGACTCATAAAGGGTGGTGACTTGAATAACGCCATTGTGTATGTTGATAAAGAGCTTTCCGAGGAAACCATGCAAAAACTATGTATGGCTTTTAACAGGGATTCAATAGCTGTTAAACCAAACGGTATTTTAGACAATCTTACACTCAAATACCCAAACGAGGCTGCACGGCATAAACTGCTTGATGTTATTGGGGACTTGGCTTTGGTTGGTTGTCGTATTAAAGGAAAGGTTATAGCAAACAAACCCGGTCACGCTTTAAACACCAATTTTGCAAAAAAATTGGCCAAAATTATAAAGCAGGAAAAAAGAAATCGCATTCCAACATTCGACCTTAATGCAGAACCGCTTATGGATGTTAATGCCATTATGGACGTTATCCCACATAGACCTCCATTTTTATTGGTAGATAAAATTCTTGAGTTAAGTGACTCGCACATTGTTGGTGTGAAAAGTATCACCATGAATGAACCTTATTTTGAGGGGCATTTTCCAGGACAACCTGTTATGCCAGGAGTGCTGCAAATAGAAGCAATGGCACAAGCAGGAGGTGTTTTGGTTCTTAGTACGGTTCCAGACCCTGAAAATTACCTTACCTTTTTTATGAAAATTGAAAATGCCAAGTTCAAAAAACCCGTAGTCCCAGGTGATACATTGGTATTTAAAATGGAATTATTATCCCCAATAAGACGTGGAATATGCCATATGCAGGCCACAGCTTACTCAAGAGGAAGAATTACAACAGAGGCCGAAATGATGGCTCAAATTGTGCGAAAAGATCAAGTTAAAGTATGAATCAGCCGTTAGCGTATGTGCATTCTAATGCCAAAATTGCCAAAAATGTGGTTATCGAACCCTTTACAACAATAGATAAAAATGTTGTTATTGGGGAGGGTACATGGATTGGTCCAAATGTAACCATTATGGAAGGTGCCCGAATTGGAAAGAATTGCAATATTTTTCCTGGTGCTGTCATTAGTGCTGTCCCACAAGATTTAAAATTTAATGGAGAAAACACCACCGCTGAAATTGGTGACAATACAACTATTCGCGAATGTGTTACCATAAACCGTGGAACCAATTCTAGGGGGAAAACAAGTATCGGTAGTAATTGCCTTATCATGGCATATTCTCACGTAGCCCACGATTGCTTCGTTGGAGATTACTGTGTTTTTTCAAACAACAGTACCTTAGCTGGGCATATTACTGTAGGTACACACGTTATTTTAGCTGGAATGACTGCAGTCCACCAGTTTTGTTCTATTGGTGATCATGCATTTGTAGCTGGAGGTTCTTTGGTTAGAAAAGATATTCCACCGTTTGTAAAAGCTGCACGGGAGCCACTTTCTTACGCAGGTGTTAATTCAGTAGGATTAAGACGAAGAGGATTTAATTCTGATAAAATAAAAGAAATTCAGAGTATATACCGTATTCTTTATCAAAAGAACTTTAATAATTCACAGGCTACTCAAATAATTGAGGCAGAAATGGAAGCCTCAACAGAGCGTGATGACATCTTACAGTTCATTAGACAATCACAACGTGGTATTATGAAAGGATATTTACAAAATTAATTATGGCATCAACATCAGACATACGCAAAGGACTTTGTATTCATTTTAACAATGACATTTATAAAATCATTGAATTTTTACATGTTAAGCCAGGGAAGGGCCCTGCCTTTGTTCGTACAAAATTAAAAAGTGTTACGTCAGGCAAAGTGGTAGATAACACCTTTTCAGCAGGGCATAAAATTGAGGATGTACGTATTGAAACACGAAAATATCAGTTTTTATATGCTGAGGGAGATATGTATCACTTCATGAACACTGAAGACTACAATCAAATTGAACTTCAAGAAAGTATTTTAGACCAACCGAAATTGATGAAAGAAGGGGAGGTCGTAACGGTAATGATCAACACCGAAGACAGCAGCCCTCTTTCTGTAGAAATGCCAGCCAGTGTTATTTTAGAAATCACACACACTGAGCCCGGCGTAAAGGGGAATACGGCAACCAATGCCACAAAACCAGCTACTGCAGAAACAGGTGCCAAAATCAATGTACCTCTTTTTATCAATGAAGGAGACAAAATTAAAGTAGATACCGAAAAGGGAACATATATAGAACGAGTTAAAGCATAATATGAGCGTATTAGTAAATAAATCATCAAAAATAATTGTACAAGGATTCACAGGAAGTGAAGGAACTTTTCATGCCGGTCAAATGATTGATTACGGCACTAACGTTGTTGGTGGCGTAACGCCGGGAAAAGGTGGTCAAACACACCTTGGAAAACCAGTTTTTAACACAGTTGCAGAGGCAGTTAAAAAAGTACAAGCAGACACCTCTATTATTTTTGTACCACCAGCATTTGCAGCGGATGCTGTAATGGAGGCTGCCGAAGCAGGTATCAAAGTAATTATCACCATTACTGAAGGTATTCCCGTAAATGATATGGCTAAAGTAATGGAGTATGTCAAAGGCAAAGATTGTCGTGTCGTTGGACCAAATTGTCCTGGGGTTATTTCTCCCGAAGAAGCAAAAGTTGGAATTATGCCTGGCTTTGTGTTTAAAAAAGGAAAAGTTGGAATTGTTTCAAAATCGGGAACCCTTACGTATGAAGCTGCTGATCAAGTGGTAAAAGAAGGTTTTGGTATTACAACAGCCATTGGAATTGGTGGTGATCCTATTATTGGTACAACTACAAAAGACGCGGTCCAGTTACTTATGGAAGACGACGAAACTGAATGTATTGTAATGATTGGTGAAATTGGTGGACAACTAGAAGCCGATGCGGCAAATTGGATAAAAGCGCAAGGAAACCCTAAGCCTGTTGTTGGTTTTATTGCTGGTGAAACAGCACCTAAGGGGCGTACAATGGGACACGCTGGGG
>Ga0209654_1001696_pt1 | contig 16864 bp, 9 predicted proteins | sample SaaInl1SG_22_DNA_FD_184646 | JGI IMG/M metagenome (GOLD analysis project Ga0209654, IMG submission 184646) | Marine microbial communities from expanding oxygen minimum zones in the Saanich Inlet - ESP_161SG_22_DNA (SPAdes) (version 2) | ecosystem: Environmental > Aquatic > Marine > Intertidal... | reverse complement strand
CAGGAACTACAGGGGCATCATTTATTTTAAAAGCATCTGAAAGACTTGGAGTGTATGATTTTACAACAGAAACCTCCTGCGTTTGTAGCCCCTCCTTTTCCTTAACTTGCGCCATCAAAAGCTGACCCACAAAAAAACACAAAATCAAACTAGAGAAATAGCTATTAATTTTCATTAGCTGAAGGATTAGTTGTTTCTGAATTATTCTTATAAATCTCTAAAAGTGATTTCGATTCTTCTATTTGTTCCGGGTAGCCATCAAAGTTTTTAATAATTGATTCTAATACGAAAACAGCTTGGAATGTATCCTCAAGTTCAAAATAATTTTTAGCCAATAACAAAAGTGCTTTCACATTCCATACACCTGTAGAGCCGCCCAATTGTGCAATCTTATCTATTAAGGAATTTGATTCTTCATATTTTTTATTCTTATATAATTTGAACGCTCTGAAGTAAATAGCTTCTGCTGCAGTAGAAGACAATGGAGCTGTTTCCAAAATTTTGTAGGTAGACTCAGCAGTCAAGGAGTCATTAAGAGCCAAAGAAGATTTCGCTTTTATAGTAAGCGCATCCCATTGAATACTTTGCTCGAGATTAGGAATATTTAACACCCGTTCAGTAAGCTTGAGGGTTTTTGGATAGTCGGGAACTAAATAATAAGCTTGCATTAAATTAAATAACGCAAATCGCCTATTCTCAGAAAATGAAGCGATGGTATCAAGCTTTTCCATGTAAGGGATAGCCTGGACTATTTGCTCCTTATTTTTCAAAAGACTTATTAATCGAACTAAGGCTTTTTCACTGTAATTATTTACAGAACCTTGGGTTAAGTTCGAGTAAGCTGGAATAGCATTTTCATAATCTTGTTTCTCGTAAAGTATCTCTGCTAGATAATAAGTTGCGGCCAAATAAAAAGTTCCTTCTGGATAAGCTTCTAAATATTCTTTCATCAATTTTTCAGCGCTATTCAAATTCCCTTCTAAAAAACGATTTTCTGCAGAAGTAAAAGCTGTTTTTTCAAGTTCTATGTCTGTAAATGTTGTCAAGTTCTCCGAACGAACCCATTTACTGAAACTAGCTACAGTCCCTTGATCTATTGCAATCTCTCTCAATGTCCTTACAGCCTGCTGTGCCACTGCATAACGCTTATATTTTATAGCAACCTCCTCCAAAACCTCTCGTGCTTGGTTATATTTTTCTGTATTGTAAAGGATAAGACCTTTATTTAATGCTGCCTCTGCTAAATAGGGGCTATTCATAAAACCGTTAATCAAAGTGTTGTATGCTTGAATCGCATTTTGGGTATTTCCCTCTCTACTGTAGGCAGATGCCAATTCAAAAAGAGTGTCATCTAGAAGAGGATCCTTTGCATAATTTTCACTTAAATCCAATAGCGTCTCTATCTTTTTTAGATTCCGATCAACAAAACCGTAACACATTGCTTTTTGAAAAATGGGGTAAGCTCCGTCTCTTTCATTAAATGCTATGGCAGTATTGTAATATTCCATAGCAGGCCAATACTTTTTTAATGCAAATGAACAATCTCCCATGCGAAGAAAAGTGTCTCGTTGATAAGACACCTCATATGAACTGTTTTGTACATTAAAACGAAGGTATGATTCCAGTGCTGAAGTGTACTCGGTTAATTTAAAATAAACGTATCCTATATCGTAATCAACTCTTTTATATTGTTCCACTGACTTAAATTCAGGATGTTTTTGAAACTTCTTATAATACTCTAGTGCATTATCAAATTGATTTCTTTCATATTCCGAGCGTCCAAGCCAATAGAGAGCATAGGCTTGTAAAATATTGTTTTCATTTATTTTCAAAACACGTTCAAACAAATCACTAGCTTGCCTGTATTTACCATTATCAAATTCCTTGATCGCTTGAAGTGTAAGAACACGCTCTAATCTTTCATTATTTTTATACCCATTTTTTCCTTCAAGGATTTCGATAGCTGCTTTATAATTTCCGTCTTTGGTGTACGAATTAACTAAAAGCTCCCCAACTAATTTTGCTTGACTATGCTTTGGATAAGTTTCTAAAAAATCAACCAAAACCTGAGGAGGATTTTGATATGGATTTCCAATTTCATAACTCAATTTGGCATAATTAAAATAAGCATCTTCTTTGACTTCTAAATCAAAATTCATCTCAGATGCACTTTTGAAAGCATTTTGAGCTGCAGCTTTTTGATTGATTCTCAGATAACAGTCAGCGAGAAAGTAATAGGCGTTTTGAGCCAAAGCATTTTTGGAACTTTTTATTTTATTAAACTGTTCAACTGATTTTTCATAAGCTCCTGTTTCGTAGTAAGCAAAGCCCAATTGATAATAATCTGTATTTTCCCAACCTCCTTTTTTGCCTTTATACGCCTCTAGAAAAGGAACTGCCTCTTCATATTGAGTCAAGTTAAAATAGCTTTCCCCAATAATTTTAGAAATTTCAGAAATATCTTCAGGAGTGTTGGCCTCTTTCAAGACTTCTTTTCCAAGGAGAATCGCTTTTTCAAAACGACCAATACGGAAATTCATGTCTGCTTGAAAATAATTTAAATTTTTCTTTTGAGAAGGGTCGGATATGTTGCTAAACTCTGAAGCAGCTGTATCAAAATCTTCCAACTGATAAGCTATATGACCCAAATAATAATGTGCATCAGACTCATAGTCCTTGATGTTTTTTACTTTTTCTAAAAAAGGTTTAGCTTGCTTGTAACGTTTGGCTGAAAACAAAGAATATCCTTTGTTAAAATTATATAACGGTAATTCTAATTTAGGAATTTGATTTTCAGAAACCCTTAAAAACCATTTCAGCGCATATCGATACTTTTCATTATTGAAATAGTAATTTGCCACATCAAAATCAACGGTTGCTGATTCTCTGAAGTTTGGATATTCGCTTTTAAATTGAAGTAGCATTTTTTCAGCAGCAGAATAATTTAGTCTAAGCGCATTGGAAAGCAAATTAAATTGATTTTCCTGTTCCTTATAAAATCCGCTGTATTGATCATCTGCAAAAACACTTGCCTGCCAGGATGCTGGATAATACTCCAACCCGAAGAAACGAAATGCGAGTTCTGATGATCCCTGAGAATGATAAAGCTGGCCTGATACCATCATGGGTAATAAAATACCCAGCATACATTGCATCAGTTTCGTTTTTGAGGAAAAAATCATTGGATTAAAGGTACTTCTTTCGTCATGTTTTAATAACGATAAAGTTTAGCTAAACGTATAAATTTATCAACAAATTATTAAGGTATTCTCCAAAAAACATACCTTTAACTCAAATCAAATTTAACATGCAAAACAATGTGGTTTATCTTCAAAATGCAAGTATAACCAATGAGAATAAAGTTGTGTTATCCAATGTCAATTTTGAAGTCGCTTCAGGAGATTTTGTCTTTTTAATTGGAAAAACGGGTGCCGGAAAAAGTAGCCTCCTTAAAGTGCTTTATGGAGACCTCTCTCTTAATAATGGCACAGGCAGTATTGTTGGTTATGCTCTAGAAAAGTTAGAGGAACGAGAGATCCCTTCACTTAGAAGAAAATTGGGTGTTGTTTTTCAGGATTTTAAACTACTTCCAGACAGGACAGTATTTGAAAACCTCGCTTTTGTTCTTAGAGCTACAGGTTGGAAGGATAAAGTAAAAATTAAAAACAGAGTTAATGAGGTCCTCCAAATGGTAAATGTAGCTTCAGACCTGAATAAGTTCCCTTTTGAGCTTTCTGGCGGAGAACAACAGCGAATCGCTATTGCACGATCTTTGCTGAATCATCCCGAACTTATAATCGCAGATGAACCCACTGGAAATCTTGATCCTGAAACAAGCCAAGAGATTATGCTTCTTTTTAAAGAATTACACAAAGGGGGGATCAGCATCATTATGGCTACGCATGACTACAACATGATTTTAAAATTTCCTGGTAAAATTTTTCAGTGCAGCGAAGGCAGACTTCAAGAAGTGATTGCTAAAAAATAGACTTAAGACTTCTGACGTTTTCTTTCATTTTCGTCTAAGAAAACCTTTCTTAATCGAAGTGAATTAGGCGTAACCTCTACATATTCATCCTTTTGAATATATTCAAGAGCTTCTTCTAAAGAAAATTTAATCGGTGGTGCCAATTTTACTTTATCATCAGTACCAGATGCTCGGACATTCGATAATTTTTTCGTTTTGGTTATATTAACGACTAAATCGTCTTGTCTTGAATTTTCACCAATAACTTGTCCTGTATAAATTTCTTCATTAGGAGCAACAAAAAACTTTCCTCTCTCTTGGAGTTTATCGAGTGAATAAGGAATTGCTGAGCCTTTTTCCATGGAAATCATTGAACCATTAATTCGGCCAGCAATTTCACCTCTGTGCGCACTGTATTCTTTAAAACGATGATTCATAATTGCTTCTCCTGCAGTAGCCGTAAGCAACTGATTTCGTAATCCTATAATCCCTCTAGAAGGAATACTAAATTCACAAACCATTCTTGTCCCTTTGGGATTCATACTGAGCATTTCTCCCTTTCGTTGGGTAACCATCTCGATAGCTCTACCAGAAACTTCTTCTGGAAGATCAATGGTCAACTCTTCAATAGGTTCCATTTTTTTACCGTCAATTTCTTTTATGATAACCTGTGGTTGTCCAATCTGCAATTCATACCCTTCTCGACGCATTGTTTCAATTAAAACAGAAAGATGGAGAACTCCTCTTCCGTAAACAATAAACTTATCAGCACTGTCGGTCTTTTCAAGACGCATTGCAAGATTTTTTTCTAACTCGAGCTCTAAGCGTTCTCTGATGTGACGAGAAGTTACAAACTTGCCTTCTTTCCCATAGAAAGGAGAATCATTTATTGTAAACAACATACTCATAGTAGGCTCATCTATAGCAATAGTAGGCAGAGCTTCTGGAGCATCAAAATCCGCAACGGTATCCCCAATTTCAAATCCATCTAAACCAATTACTGCACACAGATCACCTGCATCCACACGTTCTACTTTTTTTCGTCCTAAACCATCAAACAAGTGAAGTTCTTTTATTTTGGAAACTATTTTTGATCCATCTCTTTTTATAAGATTTACTTTCATTGAAGCTTCCAAATGGCCACGCTGCAATCTCCCGATGGCAATTCTCCCTGTAAAAGAAGAAAAGTCTAATGAGGTAATCAACATCTGCGTATTTCCTTCTTTGATTTCAGGACTTGGAACGTATTCAAGAACCATATCCAAAAGAGGCTCAATAGAATCTGAAGGATTTTTCCAGTCTTCAGACATCCAATTATTCTTTGCAGATCCGTAAACAGCAGGAAAATCCAGTTGCCATTCTTCCGCACCCAATTCGAACATCAAATCAAATACTGACTCATGCACCTCTTCTGGGGTACAGTTTTCTTTATCAACTTTATTGATAACTACTATAGGTTTCAGTTTTAAATCCAATGCCTTCTTTAAAACAAATCGTGTTTGTGGCATCGGTCCTTCAAAAGCGTCAACTAAAAGTAAAACACCATCAGCCATATTAAGGACACGCTCTACTTCACCTCCAAAATCAGCGTGACCAGGGGTGTCGATGATGTTAATTTTTACATCTTTATAAATCACTGAAACGTTTTTAGAAAGAATCGTAATTCCTCGTTCCCGCTCCAAATCGTTATTATCTAGAATTAAATCTCCAGTACTCTCATTGGATCTGAAAAGATTACAATGATGCAAAATTTTATCTACTAGAGTTGTTTTCCCATGATCAACGTGGGCAATGATGGCAATATTTTTGATGGATTTCATAGCTTTGTTTAAGCGATGCAAATATATTATTTATTATGAGGTATGAACACATTTATTTGCGATACTATTTCGAGGTGAAAAAAACCCCAAAATTTTCGTAATTCTAAAAACTTTTATACACCCAAATTATAAGTAATACCTAACAAGGTTCTTATTAAAAAGCTTTGTGTTGATGTCAGAAATATAAGATGAATAATATAAAGTACCTTTCTAAATCATCTTTGGCGCAATAATTGTAAATTTGCACCCTAAGTTCATTGAAACTCATGGGGTCGACTGGTTTTGACAGCAGGACGCATGAAAATGTAAGCAAGTCGAGCGCTGAATTATAGCTCGTAAATCTCATTTTTCACATTTTTAAATGGCGAAAATAACTACGCTCTAGCTGCATAATTAACAGAATTATAGTACGTTAATGCCAAGTTCCGGCAAGGCCGGAAAGCTGGATGTCTCTGGATAGCCCTTGTTGACGGCGATCTATATTGAGGCACCATAAATGTCAACATCGAAACACGAGGGCATCGTTTGTGTTTTTCAATAAAGATGCTAAGGTGTATATAGACTGTTTTCGGTCAGTATACACTCTAAAATTAATCGAAAACTAAACTTGTAGAAAGCTTTTTGATCGCTTGTTTGGACGCGGGTTCGAATCCCGCCGACTCCACTCTGATAATCCCTATTACGTTTAAAATCAATGTTTTAGGGATTTTTTATTTTATTTTTGTACGGTATTTGTACGGCTACTCTATTTTAAAAGCTAAAAGTTTCCACCCAGCATTAACCCAAACTCAGGGGCATGGGTTTTAGAAAATGGTTTTTCTATTGGAACATGGGGAAGGGATTTGATATGTAATCGATAATCCATATATTGAAAGGAATACTAAATCCACAACAAATGAAAAAAATTACAATTTCTCTTCTGCTTTTAACTTTTTTAATTCCCAAAATTCAATATGCCCAAAAAGGCGATGGTTTAGCTGCTGCTGCTGGAATTGTAGCAGGAATTGGAGCAGGAATTGCTGCAGTTGAAATATTAAAAGAACAAATGGAACAAGCTGCTGTAGAATATGCATTAAACAACTATCCTGATATTGTTGATTTTCAGTTAAAAACTAACTCACTTGATGGAACAAAAATGAAAGATCTTTCAAGTGTTTCAATAGTAACCTTCGAGTTGGAAAATTTAAAAACTCAAGAAAGATTTATAATGTTTGCTTTTACAAGTGGAGGATGGATGAATGAATTTGGGGTTGATTTGTCTTATGTTACTTGGAGAAGGTTTAATACTAATGAATGGAATGATCTGATAAAAGTATATGTTGAAACAGCCTCAAAAAATTCTATTTCTGTGAATGATATTGCATCGAGTACAATTGTAAATAAAGGAGTGAAAAAAGATAGAGACTGGTTGGTTGAATTTGATAAGCTTAATGGTGACACATACTACACAAATAATTACTCCGATGAGTTTAAAGTAGTTTTTAATGAAAAATCATTAGGGATTTTTGTTAAAGAGACTTCAGACTTAGTTCAAATATCGAGAAGTGCTTTAATAAAAGCTCACGAATTTTTAAATAGACAAGATTAATTTAATTGAACTTCAATATTTATATACCCTCCCAAGCGGAGGGTTTTTCTTTTACACTAATGCCTCCAATCCAAAGCCCTTCTAATCCATTGATTTCATTGCCTTAAGATAAAATTTCCTTGTGACAAAAAGGGGGTTGTTTGTTAAAGGTTTGTGTGGTCTTAAATAAAACCAACCAAAAAGTATAAGATATTCGAAAATCTGTATAAAGATTATTATCTGCTATCAACCTACCTTTATTTAAATAAAATATATATAGGAATGGAGACAAATGAATTTGGTAAATATGGATGGTTGCCTGATCGAATTGCTAATCTGAATGGCAAAGTATTTGTTATAACAGGTACCACAAGCGGAACAGGATTTGAAGCTGCAAAAATTCTTCTTTCAAAAGGAGCAAAAGTTGTAATGCTTAATAGAAATCCAATAAAAGCTAAAAAGACCGTTACGTTACTGAAACAGCAATTGGATAGCGACATTGATGCAGTTAACATTCAAATGGATCTGTCTAAGCAAGTCTCAGTGAAAAAAGCAGCTGAAGAAGTTCTGAATATAGTTTCACAAATCGATGCCCTTATCTGCAATGCAGCAATAGCTCAAGTACCAAAACAAAAGAAAACTATAGACGGTTGGGAAAGTCAAATGGGAACGAATTATTTTGGAAATTGGACTTTACAAGCATTATTATTTCCACTTATTGAAAAGTCAAAAGGACGAATAGTATCGGTAGGAAGCATGGGATATGATATGGGTATAAAAACCATCAAATTTGATGACCTGAATTGGGATAAAGATTATACGCCTAACAATGCTTACAGTCAAAGTAAACTTGCGCAGATAATGACAATTTACAAATTACAGGATAGACTGAAAGAAGCGGGAAAATACGATATTAAAGCATATGCTTGTCATCCTGGTTCATCAAGAACAAACTTGATAAATACAAGTGGTAGTTTTTTGATGAAACTCATTTTTAATTTGATGAAATTATCCCCACTAACACAATCTGCCGAGAGAGGTGCGTACCCTCAATTAATGTGTGCTACTGAACCATATCTTGATCAAAATAGTTTTTATGGTCCAACAGGAAGAAGCAATTGGGTAGGTCCAGTTGGAGCACATAAAATAGAGCCACACGCTAAAGATAAAGCAGTAGCTTCAAGACTTTGGGAGCTTTCGGAAAAAGAAACAGGAATAAAATGGAATATTTAAATTAGTGAAATGAAACACTTCAAAACCTTATCATCCTATTTTGAGTATTTAGAGTTGCCTCGTCCAGAGCATCCAATGTTGAGCGTTTTCAATTCAAAAGATGATGGCTACTTGCCTTGTCCAAAAGAAAGTTCACCGCCAATTACCAATGACTGCTATACCATTAGTTTTAAAAAGTTTATTGCGGGCAATTTAAACTACGGTCGCACTCAATATGACTTTACCAATGGTGCATTATTTTTTATTTCACCAAGACAAGTCTTGCAATGGGATAAAAGCTTAATTTTTGAACAAAAGGGGTTTTCAATAAACTTTCAAGAGGATTTTCTAAAGGGAACGGAATTAGCACAACGAATAAAAAAATATGGTTTCTTTTTATATTCCGTAAATGAAGCTTTGCACCTTTCGCCTAAAGAAGAAAGTCAATTAGAGTCCATTGTAGAAAATATTGAAATTGAATATCAAAACAATCAGGACGAGTTTAGTAAAGACATTATCATTTCTCAATTAGACACCTTGCTTAAATACGCAAACCGTTTTTATGAAAGACAGTTTTTAAATCGAAAAGAATTATCTAATAATTTATTGGAGCAGTTTAATCATTATTTGGGATCATATTTTGAATCGGGTAAACTACAAGAAAATGGCATTCCGAACATAGAAAAAATAGCAGATGAATTATCTGTTTCACAACGTTATTTAAGCGATACACTAAAAAAAGAAACAGGTAAAACCACAACCGAACATATTCACTTGCACCTAATCGATGAAGCAAAAAACATTTTGCTGCAACCTAATAAAACTATATCAGAGGTTGCTTATGAATTAGGATTTGAATATCCAGCCTATTTTTCGAGACTGTTCAAAAAGAAAGAAGGTATAAGTCCATCTGAGTACAGAGGAAAATATACGCTAAACTGATTTTTAATATGCCCACCCAAGCGGAGGGTTTTTCTTTTACACTAATGCCTCCAATCCAAAGCCCTTCTATTCCATTGATTTCATTGCCTTAAACTAAGATTTACTTACGAGAAAATGGGGGTTGTTTGTTAAGGGTTTGTGTGGATACGTGATGGGGATTACTCCTGACTCTCTGGACCTGTTTTCGTTGTTTCGTCTCCTTGACCTAGATTGATTCTAAGCACAATTTCATGTGTTTTAAGGTTCAGTTGAGATAACGAACTCACAGTAGTGGTTTCATAGGCATAACCTATATCAAATCCTCCAAGAGAGATCACTGAAAGTATAGCAAACGAACCACTTGATCGATAAGAGATCCCAATATCAAATTGGTTTTGCCAACTCAGCATTCCTGTAAAGTCTGTTGTCACAGGAATCCCTTTTACCTTCCTAAGCATTACTGATGGTTTTACTAATAAACCATCTCCTACGGGAAGATCAACTCCTCCACTAAGATAGGAATGAACTCTATCTTTTGCTGTAACGGCTAGATTATCATTTTCTCTTTTAACATTAAAGAGTCTAGGAATAGAAAAAGAAGCCCAGAAAAGTTCACCTTTTAGAAAAGCTCCTGCTCCTACATTGGGATTAAATCTTGAGAGCTGTTGTTGAGCTGGATCAGAAGAAGTATAAGTTGTTAATCCTCTCGGATCAGCATTATAAAAATTACCTCCTGCTTTAAGTCCCAAATAGAGCTGAGTAGATTCCATATCGAGTTTGTATGAAAAATCCACATAAGCAAAAGTCTGCTGTTCTATAAATACTTTATCAGAGACCACAGAGAGTCCTAACCCTACATTGTTTGCTCTCTCCGAAGAATAAGAAAAGGCAAGTGTTGAAGGTGCATCTTGCATAGAGGACCACTGTCTTCTTGAGGTAAACGCAAAAACGTTCTTTCCTAGAGCTCCTGCATAAGCAGGATTGATCACATTCATGTTATAACGGTACAAGGTGTAGTAGCTTTCTTGCTGACTAAAACTAATTAGTGGTACTAGAGCTAAACCAATAAAGAATAAAAGTCTTTTCATCATTACCTTGTTAAATAAAGCCATCCTTCAAAATCTATTGTATTATTCCCGTCAAGGTCAATACGATAGTAATAACTTCCTTCGGGTAGGGCTGTGCCGTTTTGAGTCCCTGACCAGTCGTTTCTATAGTTCAGAGTGTTGAATACCTCGTATCCTGTTCGGGTGAAGATCCATACCTGATTGTTTGGATAACGGTCAATCTCTTTTACCTGCCAGGTATCGTTTATTCCATCACTATTAGGTGAGAAGAAACTTACAATATCAATAGAGGCTCTAAGAGCAGGGTTTTGGAATGCTTGTGGCAAACTGTTAGGATCCAGTGGATCAGAACCTGCAATGGTCTCATCAAGGTTTGGATACCCATCTCCATCTTGATCGTTGTAGGGATCATCATCTACTGTATCAAACTGATCTACCACTCCATCTTCATCCTGGTCTAATAAGGAAGATTCTAGATAATTAGGGATTCCATCATTATCCGTATCATCATCTCTTGGATTACCATTACTATTAAGATCCTCATCAGTGGTGAGTAGTCCATCTCCATCATCATCGCTGTCTAGAGAATCAATAATACCATCCATATCACTATCTAATGGATTACCAGAAGCATCTAATTCAAACAGAGTAGGAACTCCATCATTATCATCATCTGTATCATGATAGTCTGGTGTGCCGTCTCTATCAGTATCCTTTAAACCTTCAACTTTAGTTGAAAGTCCATCGTTATCGTCATCTGTATCTAAATAATCAGGTGTTTTATCCCCATCAAAGTCTAAGGCATCTGAAGGGTTTCCATCATCATCTTGATCAGCACGTTCATTAAAAGAATCAATACCGTCTCCGTCATCGTCACTATCTAGGTAATCAGGGGTGCCGTCACCATCACTATCAATTGCATCATCAGGCACTCCATCTCCATTAGGATCACCTTGTTCGTATAGAGTAAAAATTCCATCATTATCATCATCAGGGTCTTGGAAGTCAAAAAATTCATCTCCATCTGTATCGAGAAGAACATCTTCTTCACTCAGAAGTACATCTCCCTTTTCATATAATGAGAGTATACCATCACCGTCATCATCAGGATCAAGAGAATTATTTATTGAGTCTGCATCCAAATCTGAAGTAATCTCAAAGCTCTCTGCTTCTTCCAGTGGAATTGGATTTGACTTTAATTCAATAACGTTCAATTCAAAGCCATTAACTTTAATTTCACCTTTGTTTTCTGGATCTGGAACTCTCTCATCACCACCAATGGTATTTATGTAAGAAATTTCTACCTCATAAATATTATCTCTGTTATGATCGTTTGGGTTATTTATATCAGGAGGATTAATAAAAACTAAATAACCTTCAGATTCATCTGCTTTTTGCTGTGCAGTCTCTTTTGGAGAGGCGGGTTCACCTCCTTTAATTGTGAATTTATCTCTATCAGCTCCACCAGAAACCTTTTTGCGTATTTTCCATTTTCCTACATTCTTTCTATCAATTGGAGTTTTAGGAATAGGGACAAAAATGGATTTATTGCTCCCTTGTACTTCAATGGTATAAACTTGCTTAATTGTTATAAATTCATCTTCAGCAACATCCATTATACCATCTCCATCATCATCCGTATCAGCATTGTTCCCAATTCCATCTAAATCTGTGTCTTCATGCTCGGTTCCATCCAGCGGGAAGATATCTTCCCCATCATCATAACCATCCCCATCATCATCAGGATCGATTAAGTTGGGAATACCATCATCATCTGTGTCTTTACTGTATCTGCTATCTAAAGGAAAATCATCCTGATCATCTGGAATACCATCATTATCATCGTCAGGGTCATCAGTATCTGAAATTCCATCTCCATCATTATCTATGGCTCGTGTTGGGTCAAGAGGAAACAAGTCAATATCATCATTATAACCATCACCATCACTGTCTTCTAACGCATCAGGTATGCCATTACCATTAAAATCAGAGGGAGTATCATTAGGGTCTAATGGGTCTGTGCCAAGCTGAATTTCATATACATCGCTAATACCATCTCCATCATCATCAAGATCAGTATTGTTACCAATACTATCGTTATCTGTATCTATCCATTCTGTTGGGTCATTTGGGAAGGCATCCTGATAATCGAAGAACCCATCACCATCAGTATCAATTTCATCATCAACATTAGTAAGGGTGACATCATCAACAACTAATCCATTGTAAGAAGTATCGTTGGAGGTTGTATTAGCTGTAATAAGTTGGTAGGTTACATCTCCATCTGTTAACCCATCATCAACTCCATTAATGGTTATGGTTTGTACGGTATTCCAATTATCTGGTGTAAAGGTAAGTTGGGCTGCACCTAAACTTCCCTCAGTTGTATCTGAGAGACTAAGTCCAATGATAACGTTTGCCGAAGGTTGGGTAATTAATACAAAACCAATACTAGCGGTCTCACCCGATTCAGTGGTTTGAATATCAGTTTGGGTCACTTCAACCCCAAAAGTATCGTTAAGATCATTGATTTGTATATTGACTGTTTGGGTTACTGTGAGTCCAACTGCATCAATGGCTTTTACAATAATTTCATAGGTATTATCTGCTCCAGTATCAATAGGAGCTTCATAATCTGGAGCAGTGCTAAAGGTTAAGACGCCTGTTTGCTGATTAATAGAAATTAAAGCTTGATCTGCTCCACCATCAATGGAGAAAATTACCCCTTCACTCGCTGTTATTGTTGGTCCAGAAGTAGTATTTTCATCTGAGTTTAGATTGGCATTACTTGTTATTGTAGGTGCAGTTCTGTCTATTCTAATTCTATCGGTAAAAGCCTCTTCAGTAAATACTCCTGTTGGGTTTCCAATTGGTACAACAGTAGTTGTTACTTGATCGGTAGCACTAATGTCAATTTCTACATCACCCTCTGGGAAGGTACTTGATACGGTAAATGATAATTCATAATTATAGGGACCAGACCCGCTTACTGTTTTTGTAACTGTAGTTGTGAACCCTGTAAATGTAACCGTTAGGCTACTTAACAAAAGTTCTTTGTCAGATTGAAAACCAAAAGTTGCAATGTCCCCATCATTTACTGAAGTGGTTGATATAGGTGCTAGATTATTATTGTCTGAAAGGCTATAATTAGAAATTGTAGGATTTTTTGCATCAATAACGATATCTTTTAAATCTGAGAGATTTGTTGAGTTTGATGTAACATAATCAAGTGTTAAACTAGCTGTATTTGAAGCTAAATCAACAATTGTTCCTCCATTAAGTTCAAAAGCACTTATATTTAGATCGTCAGCCTTTACCTCTTCAAAAACTAAACTTCCAAAAGTTAGTGTTGCTGTTCCTGAACCATCAATATAATATACGTAAGAAGCAGGTGTTGTGTTTAACAGCAGTCTAGGGCTTCCATTAGTTGTATCAACAGTTACCGATTCAGTAAAGCTAACTGTTACGGAAATGGTATCCGATAGTGCATTATTCCCATCGTAATCTGTATAGGTTCCGTTTGCCATTGAGCTTGTTATCTGGTTAATAGTTGGAAGTGATGTATCAATGTTATAAGTATAGGTTTTTGAAACAACATTTGACGCAAGGTCAGAAGCTGTGACAGTTACAGTAACTACACCTGTTAATCCTGGAGGATGAGAAAAAGTTCTAGACCATGAAGTATCTGTATCAGGAGAATATGAATTTGTAAAATTATAAACTGGATTAGGATATTCAGCCGAACCCGTTACTGTTGCTGAAAGTGTTTCAGTTGTTGTTAAAGTAAAGGTTACTTCCTCACCAAAGGTAAACACATTATCTGCATCATCTTCTGTTAATGTAAAATCAAAATAATTATCAACATCAAAAGTTATTGAATCTGTTCCAGCATAATAGTTGCCAAACAGGTCCGTTCCAGAAACAGTGGCAGAATAATCACCATTTTTAGTATCTGGAACATTCCAAGTATACGTCCACACTGATGAAGATGTTGCCGTCATCGGTTCTCCATCAATATCATTTTCATTTCCCCCTATAGAAATCGTTGGAGACGAGGTCATATCTTCACTAAATGTAGCTGTAATTATAACAGTTTCATCACCATTAACAATAAGATCATCATGATCATGAGTAAATGAGGATAGGGTTGGGGAAATGGTATCAACATTGAGGCTCAACGTTGATGAAACGTTACCTGTAGATTGACTGTCAGTAAATTTATTCGATCCAACAGTAAGTGTTACTACTCCAGTATAATCAGTTGGAGGAGTATATATTGCTTCGTATAAAGTGCTAGAAATTGTTGTAAAATTTGATAATGATCCTTGAGTTATATCAATATCATCTTGGACAAAATTAGAAGTGGGAGAAGAGACATTAAAAGATAGAGTTGTTGTTTCAGAAATATTTAAGTTATTATCATTTGATGATATTGTAACAGTAGGTATTAATGGTTGATTAAAATTTGAAATAAATATACCAACACCACTGATAGGTGATATTAATCTATATGATGTTGAGGTACCATCATATGTTGGGTAATTAAAATCTCCAGCAAAAAATATCCAATCGTTATAACTCGAACTCACGCTACTATTATAAAAATATATTCTAAATCTAAATTTATTATTAGCAATACGAACAGATCCAAAACTTGACAGATCTATAGATGTTCTTCCGTAATTGGATGCAGGAAAGGTAAATTCACCAAGATTTGAATTAAAATCATCAATATCCCATCTAAGCTGAATTTTAGTGGATTCTGCAGCACTATAGTCAGCTTTATTTTTTGCTAATGCTGCTAAAACAAACCGATCAAAATTAAAAGTCTGTATTGAACTTTTGGTAGTAACAGAAAATTCAAGATATGGGGCAGAATCAATGTCCAATTCACTTGAAGTGTTTAAATTAACCCAAACAGCTCGATTATCATTATCAAGCCCTAACCCATTATAATTTAGAGTCCCCGAAACAATGTAACTTGAATTATTAGAATTCGAATTCATTGGAAAAGCTTGAGTAGAGGTATTATAACCACCTGACCAGGTAATTATTTTAGTTTGACTAAAAATTATGTTCGATTGAAGAAGAATCAATAAAATAGGTAAAACGAAAAACTTATAAAGATTGTTATCAATCATAAATCCAAAGATGAAAAATTATCCGCATTTTATTTGGGAATTTGTTAAGTCATATTGATATTTATCAATATCTTAATGAGTAATTTTTTCTTAACCATTAGATTCTATTTTTAGAATAATAAAAAAACAATTAGAAGATGGACAACGCACATATTTTGAGTGTTTTTGAACTCAATACAATTTCACCCTTATCTCCAGATACTTTATACTTTATCAAGTCAAATTTTCAAACGTTAAGTCTTTCGAAAAATGAGTTTTTAATTGAAAAGGGAGATTTAGCAGATAAAATTTTTGTTATTCGAAAAGGATTGGTTCGGGGTTTTGATGTTATTAAAAATCATGAAATTACTTATTGGATTAGTGTAGACGGTGAGATATGTGCCTCATCTACATTCTTCACCATTGAAAAATCAGAGGAATATATACAGGCTCTTGAAGATACAATTCTTGATTACCTCACAATAGAGGATTTGAGGAAAGCTATAAAAAATTTCAAAGATTTTAATGAGCTATATATTATAAATTTAGAAAGGTATTACCAGTATGCGCAAAAGCGTGCTCTGGTTAGCAGAATACCAGACGCAGCAACCCGCTATTCCTATTTTTTAAAGAATTATGATGAAAGAATAATAAAACGCACTCCTGGTAAATATATCGCCTCTTTTTTAGGCATTAAACCAGAAACATTAAGTAGACTAAAGAATAAATAACAATGTATTCATACACATTCACTTCTAGTTTATTTGCATTATTGCCTTAAGCTAGGATTCCTGTGTTGTGGTTTTAGGGGGATTTGTTTGGGGTTTGTGTGGATATATGATGGGAGACTATTCTTTAAATTGTACTTTTTCACCCTTTATATATACTGTGAATCCCTACACCAAGCAATCAAGCGTATCCAGCATCACATCCTTTACCTGAGCTTGTATTGCGCAGGTGTTCCCTTCCATTAGTCTATATAACTTCCTATGGTGATAGTTGTAGCTTCTTTCTTTAGATATTCCTCTCCAAAAGTTGACGTTGGCGTATTCTAATGTTTTTTCTTCTGTTTGTTTATTCATTGTTGGATCATAAAGCAGCACCTCTTCCCAAGCTTTAGGGAGCATATCTTTTGCTATATCCTCTATGTTATTCATAAGATCTTCAAGGGTGAATACCTTGTACTTAGC
>Ga0209654_1001694_pt1 | contig 16899 bp, 16 predicted proteins | sample SaaInl1SG_22_DNA_FD_184646 | JGI IMG/M metagenome (GOLD analysis project Ga0209654, IMG submission 184646) | Marine microbial communities from expanding oxygen minimum zones in the Saanich Inlet - ESP_161SG_22_DNA (SPAdes) (version 2) | ecosystem: Environmental > Aquatic > Marine > Intertidal... | reverse complement strand
CGGTGGTGGGGCTATCGAACACCACTTTCCCGACCTGGTCGGGGAAGAAGCTCACATACCGGCCGGCAATGGTGGTGCCATAGGAGGACCCAATGAAGTTCAGCGGCTCACCCGGGGTGAGCACGCTACGCAGTAGTTCCAGGTCCTTGGCCACGTTATCCGTGGAAAGGGTCCACCAGTAGGGGTTGGATTCCACACAATCTTCGTAATATCGGTCCAGTTCGGCAACGGAAGCATCCAACTCCGCTTCGTTAGCCGGGGATGCTTCGCCAAAGTAGCTGAGGTAATCCAGTTCGTCCGAACACTCGATTTCGGTGCCATCGGCGAAGTCGGAGAATCCGACGCCTCGGGGGTCAAACCCGATGAAGGGGAAAGCGTCGTGCAGGTCCTCGGGGAAGTTGGAATTCTGAACCTGTTCGATACCGGAACCCCCGGGGCCACCGGGGTTGATGAAGATCCCGGTGTCGGGGTTCGCGTCACTGCCCTCTCGGACCAAACGCATCACAGCAATGCCGAAATCAGGGATGTCCTGGTTGCCTTCATAAGTGGCCGGCACCAACACGGTCCCACATTCCACCTCTGAGGCTTCAAAAGCAGCACTGGTCGCCTCAATCAGCCAATCTCTATCGCAGGTGTCCCAGGAGAAGTCCTGGTTCACATAAGCGGCGAGGTCCCGTTCACCCGTGGTGGTGAGAGCGCTTTCTCCTGAGGCGTCCGCCCCAGGAGACGAAGCGTCGGGTCCCGCACACGCGGTAAGAAGGAGTGCCGCTGTCGTGAGAATCGTAAGGGAGCCCAATCGAATCATGGTGGGCTCCTGTGCTCGTGGCGTTGCGTGGCGTGGGATTGCCAGTCTATTTTGCCGAGCCTGTGCGGTGAGGTTAGGGGCGAGCCTACGCAGCCTGGTCGATCGGGGATGCAGACTTTTCGCTGGGTGAATCGTGCCCGTATTGCCGGTAATGCAACCAGGCTGCGATACATCCGACCGCCACAGAAATCACGGCGGCCGCGGCCAACAAGGTCAGTGTTGTAGCCGACGGGCTCACAATACTTTCCGCGTTGAGTGCCTGAACAAACAGAATGATGACCGCCAGGGCAAGCGCCACCCCGGAGGCGTGGACGAGAGCCCGTTGTGCGGCCACGCTGGCCAGGAAGAGCATTCCGAGTGCAGCAACCGCGGGAACAATCTGAAGGGCATGCAAGCCGAAAAAGTGCGAGATTCGCATATCGCCTGCGACGGTGGACCACCCGAGGAAGGGGAGGCCTGGGCCGCCATCGGCGACTCCCACCGCGTGGGCACCGGCAATCCCTTGCCAGTCCGCGATTTGGTTGGCCTGGGGTGGAGTCATCGCAAAAGCAATACCCATTCCGCCGAGGGCAATTCCTAAGCCCCATCGAATTGCGTCCCTCAAGACGCGGGGGATCAGCGGGGATTTCCACAGGAGTGCACCCATCAAGAACGTTGCGGCCCAGGTGAGGGAAATGGCGGTGGCCATAGTGGACCACAGTGTGATGGCGAGGGGAGAAGAAACATTGAAATGGCTGGTGACGCCGAGAGAAGCGGCTCCCACGATGATGATGAGTTCGATGACTAAGAAGGCGACAATGCTCACCCCCAGCCACCAGCCAAAACGTCGCGATCGTGCGGTGAAGGAGTAAAACCAGGAGAGAGTCAGCGCGTAAATCACCGACGAGAGCAAAAACTTGAGGGGTTTCTCCCAGAGAGATACGCCTAATAGTTCTCTCGGATCAGTGGCATACAGCACACCGGCGATCAGAACCCCGACTGCAGCGGCAGCGGCCAACATGTTCAGCGGCCTGTGGGCGAGTGAGCCCAGCGAGCTCGAGCGTTGTCCCATGTCTTCCAGCATAGCTGTCTCGGGTTGCCCTGTGAGCTGGTGCGCCGCGGTGACTGACCCCTGGATCTCGGCTTGGCGCCCCAGATCGGCGCGCTGGCTCAACGTGAAAGTCAAACGCAATGTCACAACAATCTTGTGATTTTCTGTGACATTATGATGTTACGGAGCTGGCCCAAAGGAGTAACAGTATGTGGTTGTCCGATGTATTCGGTGTCAAAAAACCGGTGATCGCCATGCTTCACCTGATGGCACTTCCCGGTGATCCTGGCTACGACCCCGCCGGCGGAATGGCAGCCATTCTGAAGCGGGCCGGCCGCGAGCTCGAGGCCCTTCAAAGTGGGGGCGTAGACGCAGTGATGTTCTCTAACGAGTTCAGCCTGCCCTACCTCACGAAGACCGAGCCGATTACCTCGATTGCGATGGCCCGAGTAATCGGGGAGCTGCAATCAGAGATTTCCGTGCCGTTTGGTGTCAACGTTTTGTGGGACGGAATGGCCTCCATCGAACTGGCGACCGCCACGGGTGCCTCGTTCGTCCGGGAAATCTTCACCGGCGTCTACGCCAGTGATTTTGGGTTGTGGGACACCAACGTCGGTCAGGCCGCACGGCATCGCGCACGCTTGGGGGCTCAGGGGGTGAAACTGCTGTTCAACATCGTTCCGGAGTCAGCAACGTACCTCGCTCAACGCGACATCGTCGATCTCACCAAAACAACGGTTTTCGCGACTTTGCCGGATGGTTTGTGTGTATCGGGCCTTACAGCAGGTGCAGCGACAGACACCCAGGTATTGACGCAGGTGAAAGGTGCCGCGGGTGACGTGCCAGTCTTTGTGAACACTGGCGTCAAAGCGCACAACGCCCGGGAGCAACTCTCTATCGCCGATGGCGCCGTGATCGGCACCTATTTCAAACACGACGGGATTTTTGAAAACGAAGTTGTGCAATCTCGGGTCGAAGAGCTGATGGCGGAGGTCACTGCCCTGCGTGCTTAGAGTGTCGGAAGCCACGACCTTGCTGGGGTCGGCGATAGCCTAGCGGGACTAGGTTTTTCGAACAGGAGGAGGTCACCCGGATGAGTTCGGAACACAAAGTCGTTGTCGCCGTAGCGGTGGCGAGACAGGGACAAGAAACCTCTCTTGCCAAGCGGCTGGAAGAGGTCGCGAAAGCCTCCTGGGCAGAAGAAGGGGTGGTGCGTTACGCGGTACATGCGCTACAAGACTCCCCCGGCAGTTTCATGATGGTTGAGGTTTATTCCTCCGAGAGCGCCTTTGAGGCCCACCTCGCAACGGACCACGTCGTGGCGTTGATTGCGGACCTTCCCACCCTGGTGGAAGGTGAGTTGACGGTGTATCAGGGTGTTGCCGAGCCGTACTCGTCGGAGCCGAAAGGAATGGTGTAGCCATGGCGGTGGAATCCAGCGCCGACAAAATCGGCTATCAGCTGCCGGAATGGGAGCTGCCCGACCTCTCCGGGTCGCTCGTGCAGGTGGCGGAGGCAGGCCATCCGGCGACGTTGATTGCTTTTGTTTGTAATCACTGCCCTTATGTGCAACACGTTGAGGCTGCCTTGGGTGAGATGGTGGACTCCTTTGCGTCAGCAGGACTTCGGACGCTTGCTGTGATGAGCAACGATGTGGACACGTATCCCGAAGACGGGCCCGAGGGCATGGTCGCGCAGCGGGAGAGAGCCCACTGGAACTTTCCTTACCTTGTTGATGCCAGTCAAGACTTTGCCCTCGAGCTCGGCGCGGTCTGCACACCAGACTTTTTCCTCTGTGATTCCACGCTCGCGGTGACGTATCGCGGGGCGTTTGATTCGTCCTCACCCAAGAACGGCAACCCGGTGACGGGAGAGCTTTTGAGGGAGGCCATTACCCTCACACTCGCGGGCGAGTCTGTGCCCCTTCCTCACCGCCCGGCCATGGGTTGTGGGATCAAGTGGGCCGAGGGCAAGGAACCTGCGAGCGCCTAATGGTCGACGTTTCTCACGATCGCCGGAAGCTTCTCGCCACCGAGCGTAAACAGAAGATCCTGGAGTGGGTGGCAGCCGAAGAGGCCATTGACTTCGCAAGCCTTGCACGCCTTCTCGACGTCTCCGTGATGACGGTGAGGCGGGACGTGGGAAACCTCGTCGATCAGGGCTATATGACTCTCACGCGAGGCGGCGCCTCGGCGCACCTTTCCCGTTCACTCGATATTTTGGTGAATCCGCGGGCAAACGACTCGAGCGTTGCCAAAGCGCGGATCGGGGAGTATGCCGCGCGCAATATGACGCCGGGAAACGTCGTATTTGTGGGCACGGGGTCCACGACAGCGCAATTTATCCAGTTTCTTGACCCTGATCAAGATCTGACGGTCATTACCCCCTCTCTACCTCATGCCTCTTTTCTTGCGTCCCGCGGCGTTCGCGTTGTTAGCACCGGCGGGTTGGTGGCGACCGAAGACCTGGCACAAAGTGGTGACATCGCCACCTCCGTAATCTCCCGGTACTACGCCGACGTAGCGGTGGTGGGCGCCAACGGGATCGCCGTGAAGACGGGCTTGACCGAGGTGGACATCGAAATTGCTGAATTGAACCGCCACATGATTGAGCAAGCCTCGGAGACGTGGGTCTTGGCGGATTTGTCTAAGGCCGGGGTGAAGAGCCCGTTCCAGGCAGCGTCACTCGCGGACATTGATTCCATCATCACGACCCATGATGGGCATGATTTGTACGAACACGAGGTGGCGGGAGCGTGCGGTGTTGTCAGCACACCGCTGTCCTCGTTTTCCTTCTCCCCGGGTGAATAAGTCACATATATTAACAACATTGGTGTAATATTTTGTTCTAGGCAGGTTCTGGAGCACCTTGTACGGCCTGCGTTTCACCACACAATTCGTCGTGTCGCAGATCGCAGCGGCGTCGGGAGGGCATGATGACCAACATCGCATATCTGGGTATGGGCACAATGGGGAGCGGGATGGCCGCGAACCTGTCTCGAGCCGGGCACGACGTGAAGGCCTGGAACCGGTCGGACAAACCCAACTCCGTTCTGGAGGCTGCGGGTCTCCTAGTGACTACTGATCTGGCGGCGGCCCTTAAGGGTGCCGAGGTGGTCATGTACTGCCTCTCCGATGATGCAGCCGTCGAAGATTTGGTGTTTGGCGCGCACGGGCTGTTGTCGAAAGTTCCGGACGGCGCTGTGGTGATTGACATGTCAACCATCGAGCCGGCCACGAGCGCCAAGGAGCGCGCAGCATTCGAGGATCGCGGCAATCCCTTCATTGATGCCCCGGTCTTTGGCACCAAGGGTGAGGCTGAGGGCGGCGGACTGTGGGTAGTGGCCGGTGGCGACCGGGCAATTTTTGACCGTATCAAGCCACTTCTTGACGCTGTGAGCGAGACCGTTCACTACATGGGCGAAGGGGGCAAGGGCACAGCGATGAAGCTGGTGGGTAACCTGCTGGTTGCTTCTCAGCTGCAAGCGCTGGGCGAAGCGCTGACCCTCGCGAAGAAAGCCGGCCTGGATTTGGCGGATGTTCAGGGCGTGCTGGATGTTGCAGACTTCAAGACCCCGATCTACGCGGGTGTTGGTCGTGGTGCACAAGCCGGCGATTACACGGTGAACTTCGCGCTCAATTTGATGTTGAAAGACGCCAAACTCATCCAGGCCTTTGCGCAGCGAATGGGAACTCCCGTTCCTACAGCAGCAACGGCGCAAAAGTACATCGAAGCGTCCATTGCAGATGGAAATGGAGAGCTCAACGCCTCCGCACTCATCCTGGCCATCGCGAAGGAAGGCGGCGTGGATCTTGCTCAGTAGCGCTGCGCAGTCTATGTTTCACCCGACATCCGGTAGATGTATCAACATTGCGATGGATTTGGGCGTGTTCGGTGCCCGAGCTTTCTCCAACGGTATTGAGAACCTTCCGCAGGCCTTGTCGACAATTGCAGGAGCAGGACCCGAGGTTATCCAGGTAAACCCTGGTGGTTTGCGCACTCTCGTTGACGCGGGCCTTTCGGATGCCGTGACTGTCGCACTACGCCTCGATGTGACAAACGTCTACGAACCACGGGTCGTGGAAAAAGCGTGGGACACAGCACACCCCAACACCTTGGCCGATGCGGAGCATTCGAGCGTGGGGTGTGTGGTGCTAAATCTTTTGGAGCTTGATGGTAACTCGGCGCTTCAGGAACAGTGTGTGGCCAATATTCAAGAAATTGGTGCGCTCGCAAGGGCACGCGGCATATCTCTCATGGTCGAACCCTTGGTGATGTCGACAAACCCCGAAGGAGGAATTTCCTCTGTGGGGGATCCGGAAAAGATCGCGACCCTCGTTCGCCAGGCTGTCGAACTGGGCGCGGACATCATCAAAGTTGACCCGTGTGAACCCATGGAGCGTTTCGGTGAAATTGTCGAAATTGCCCACCCGATTCCGGTCCTGGTGCGCGGAGGGGGAAAAGTCACCACCAGAGAGCTCCTGGAGCGAACCCGAGTAGCCATTGATGTGGGAGCCCGCGGTGTTGTCTATGGCAGAAATGTGGTGCAACACCCGCACCCTGAGACGTTGATTGCCGCGTTAGCGGCAATCGTCCATGATGATGCGTCACTCGAGGACGCGCTCGCACTGGTGAAGGAGTAGTGGTGGAAACCATGAAGGCTGCTGTGATTACCGAGGTCGGCACGGTCGAAGTACAAGACATCCCGATTCCTGAACTGGGGCCGAGAGAGGTGTTGGTCAAAATCGGGGCTGCCTCGATCTGCTCGTGGGAGCAGCGCACCTTTGTGGGGAAGCAAAAGCCGGGTTTGCCTTTTTTTGGCGGACACGAAAACGCTGGTGAGGTCGTTGCTGTTGCTGAGGGTGTGACAACAGTGAAGCCAGGGGACCGGGTGACACTGGGCCCCACCCAGTGCGGTACCTGTCGAGCGTGCCTGAGGGGCGAGGACAAGGGTTGCCCGGAACACTTCCAGTATTTTTCCCTCAAGGGCGGCGACCTAGGACCGGGAGGTTTCTCAGAGTACAAAGTGCACCGTGAGGACGGCTGTTTTCCGGTGGGAGATGCGCCCTACGAGTTAGCGTGTTTGGCGGAACCTCTCTCCTGCGCCGTGCATGCTGTTCGCCTGATGGGGATGACCCAGGGTGACTCTGCTGTCGTGTTTGGCGCTGGGCCCATGGGGCTTCTGAACGCACTCGTGTTGAATGCTGCGGGCGTTGACGTATTGCTCGTCGACATGGACGAGGAGCGACTCGAGCTTGCCCGTGCCAACGGGATCAGCAACACTCTGCGCAGTTCAGGGGATGCCGTGGAGGACATTCTTCAGCGCTACCCCGGTGGTGTTGATGGCGTGGTGACGGCCATTGGTTCACGAGCCGTCAACGAGCAGGGGTTGAAGATTCTCCAGCCGCGGGGAACGCTGTGCCTTTTCGCCTCTGCGCATCCGGTGGAACCGTTGGAAGTCGACCCCAACTGGGTTCACAATGCTGAGGTGCGAATCATCGGCGCTGTTAGTGCCGATATCTCTGACCATGCGCGTGCCACGGAGATGATTCGCAACGGTGAGATTGACCTCTCGCCCATTATGGAAAAAACGTACCCGCTCGATCAGGCACAGGAAGCTTTTGAGTACCTCAGCGCAAAACCCTCCTATCGGGTGGCGTTGATTCCCTAGTAGCCCAGCTCGTGGAGCTTGTGCATCGTCTCTTTCGTGGCGTGATAAAGGTCCGTGTAGGCCGCGTGCAGGGGAGCATACGTGTCCGCCAGTTGATCATTCGGTGTCACAACAGATCCGTTGCCCTGCCATTCTTTGATGGCGTCGGGACTCTCAACCCATCCCAGTGCGAGGGCCGCTAAAAACGCGTCCCCGTAGGAAGCGCCCACTGTTAGAGGGGCTACACGCTGGGGGACCCCGCTGATGTCGCTGACAATTTGCAGCCATACGGGGTTTTTGGTGCCACCGCCAACTGCTTGAATACTGTGGGGGGGCGCACCCATGTCAGTAAACATGTCCACGTGTTGCTTGATCCCGTGGCCCATACCCTCAAGTGTGGCGCGGAAAAGATCAGCCCGCGAATGGGTGAGGCTGAGCCCAAAAATCATGCCCTTTGCCCGCGGATCATTGATTGGGGTTCGCTCACCCGAGAAATATGGCAACACAATCACGCCCTCCGAGCCGGGGTGCGACTCGCCAGCTTCGCGGCTGAGTACCGCGTAAGCAGGTTCTCCTCCCGCCTCCTCCGCAGCCACGAGCTCCGAGGCAAACGAGTCTCTAAACCAGCGCGTGAGGGCACCAGAGGTAGCCATTCCCGCCAGGAGACACCATGTACCCGGGAACAAATACGGCGCAACCCAAAGGCGTTTGTCCCTGGCTTGGTCATTGTCCGTCACCTGGATCATAAAGATCGTTGATCCGTACATCAGCATCATTTCGCCGGGCTGCGTGACCCCAACGCTCACCGATTCAGCTCCGGCGTCAATGGTGCCCACCGTGACGGGTGTCCCCTCGGGCAGCCCGGTTTCTTTCGCGGCCCATTCCGTCAGGCCGCCGGCAACCTCATGGCTCCAGGCAAGTTCGGCAAGGCGTGAGGTCTCGACAATGCCCTCGTTGAGCTCTTCGTTCCACTCTCTTTTCCAAGGATCGTAAGACGGGTGGTGAGATCCAGCAGAGAAGTGATCAACCACGACCCGCCCGGTCAGGCGGGCAACGATGAACGTGGTGGCCGTGACGAACCATCGAGCTTTTTTGTAGACCTCGGGTTCGTTTTTCTTAAGCCACAGAATTTTTGGCAGCGTGGCCTGCGAGGACAGAGCATTTCCGCAGGCATTGAAAATGTAGTCTTCGCCAAACCGCTCGTTCATTTCCGCGATTTCCTCAACGGCTCGGGTGTCCACGCCGTAGAGGATCCCATTTCGTAGGGGCTGAAAATTTTCGTCCATCGGCAAAACGTCAGGGCCGATTGCGCTTACTCCTAGCCCCTTCACGTCGGCAGGCGAAACGCCTGGGGTAGCGAGAAGCGCTTTACTAACGGCGACCACATCTCCCCACCAGGTGCCCTCAGCGTCGTGTTCGGCCCAGCCAGCTCGGGGGAAAATTATGGTGTGAGGCTGTACCTCGGTCGCCGCGACCGCACCGTCCGCATTCACTAGGACACCTTTGGTCTCGTAAGTACCGACATCGATACCCATTACAAGTTCTTGGGACATGGTCTACCTCCGGATTTAGGGTGTCGTTTCTCTTTCTAGCGTTGCGGGAAAAGTCGAAATCATCTGGGTGATCAATCGGGAGAGACCCTCCAGGTCATCCAACGAACAAACCTCGATACCGGTGTGGGTGTACCGGGTGGGCCAACTCAGATCAATTACCGGGGTTCCGCCGTTGACCAGCTGAACATAGGAGGCATCCGTCAGAATTCCCACCGTCGCGTGCCGCTGAAGATTGAGTTTCGCCGCTGAGGCTGACGCCTCGGTGTGGGCGACCAGCCCGGGGTGCGGAATCACCCCGTTGAGTGTTCCTCGTCCGTGGAAACTGTAGAGACCCATAACCGGACCCTCGCCGACGCGTACCCCATTGGGCGCGCCCATTTCTGGGGTATCTCCGGCGGCAACCAGGTCGAGTGAGATGGCGACCGTGGGCTTGAGTATTTCTGCGGCCATCATCGCGCCCCGCAGATTGAATTCTTCCTGCACGCTGGCGACTAAGACAACGTTCACCGGAGCGGGGTTGCTGTGCAGGTGAGCAGCGAGTTCCATCACAACAGCGCATCCGCCGCGGTCATCCAGGCTGGTTGCAGTGACGCGGTTGTTTGCGAGGTGTTGGAAGCGAGGCTCGTAGGCCACGTGGTCTCCCACCTTGATGCCGAGCTCCACGACGTCTGCTCGCGATCGCGCGCCCACATCGATATACGCCTTGTCGATGGTGGGCACCTGGTATTTCATTGCGTCGGGCGTGAGGTGATGTGGTGGGGTACCCATCACGCCGGCCACGGTGTCACCCTGAGAAGCTTGGATAGAAACAACGCTCCCAGGAAGCACTCTCTCGGGCAGCCCGCCCAAGCGCACGACCCGAATAAACCCGTCGTCCTCGATTTTGGTAACGACCATTCCCAGCTGGTCAGTATGGGCAAAGACCATCACGGTCTGATCGCTTGGCGAGCTTGCGGGAAAGTGCGCCATCACATTGCCGAGCGAATCAACGTCTACCGTGCTGGAGTAGGCGCGAAAATCATCACGCATGTGCGCCACCATCGGGTCCTCGCGGCCTGATGTGGCGATTGTTAGGCAGTATTTTTCGAGCCGTTCGACCAGACTCATGACTCTTTGGGCGCCTTTAGTTTCTTGCGCGCCATGCGACGTTTGTCCACGTAGACGTTTAAAACCATCACCGCGACGAGCACAAAACCTTGAGCGAGTTGGTAGAAGAACTGGCTGAAACGCAGGGCGTTGAACCCGGAAGCCACCATCTGGAGCACGGCTGTGGCGAGGATGACCCCGGTCACCGTCCCGAAGCCACCGTAGGGGTTAACCCCACCCAGCACCACAATTACGATGGCGAGCAACACGTAGGAGCTTCCGTAATCCGGGTTGGCGCTGGCTGAGCGCGAGGCGATGATCAATCCGGCTAGTGCTGAGAGCCCGCCCGAGAGGGTGTAGGTCATCAGGAGGACCTTTTTTACGTTGATGCCGCTGTATTTTGCCGCGTCCTGGTTAGCCCCCACCAAGATTGACTGCATTCCCAGCCCCGTCTTGTTGATGAAAATTGCCACTCCGACGCCGGCCACGAGCAGAATCACCATCGGCATGGGGATTCCCCACAGGGAGCTGTTGCCGATCGCAACAAATTCTTCGGGCAGCCCGATAATGGACTGGCCGTTCCTGACGCCCACAGCGATCCCGTTGTAAAGAGTGAGCGTCGCGAGGGTAGCCAGAATGGGGGTGACACCAATTCCGGCAATAATCAGCCCGTTGGCCAGACCCGCCACCAACCCAACGAAAATCCCCACAGCAATCGTGATGACGATCCAGACGTAGACGTTTCCGTCCCCCTCGCTGACCTGTGTAACCAGGAGATAAGCGGTCGACAGCGCTGCCAGGTTAGACATAGAAACCACGGAGAGATCGATTCCGGCTGTGAGCATAGCCAGCATCACGCCCAGCGCTAGAAGAGCAATTTCAGGAATCTGGAATGCCATAGAGACAAAGTTCCGAGGGGTCAGAAAGAGCTCGGGTACCAGAATGCTGAAAGTGGCAAAAACGATGACGGCAACGATGATCAGCTGAGTAAGCTTGCGGTCGCTCAACAAGCTCTTCACGAGATTTTGGCTGATGTCTTTCATTGAGAGTCCTCCTCGGCGACGGTGACCGTCTGTTTCATTCGGCGCTTGTCAGCCACGGCTTGTGCGATGACTCCGATAAGCAGCATCAGTCCGACGGCAGCGCGTTGCCACGACCCGGGGACACCCAACAGGATCAGGTTGTCTTTGATGAGATTGATCAGCAGCACTCCCAGAATGGTTCCGGTGACGGTGCCGTAGCCACCCATGATGCTTGCTCCACCGAGCACGACGGCCGCAATGATTTCAAGTTCAGTTCCCGCCAGGTCGTAGGGGTCGGCTTTGCGCTGGAGGGAGACGTAGAGGATGCCGGCAACACCGGAAATCGCGCCCACCAGCATGTAGATGCGGGCTTTGGTCCAGCGTACGTTCATTCCCATGCGTCGTGCGGACTCTTCGTTCCCCCCGATGGCGAAAATGGTCCGACCGAACATTGTTCGGCGCATCATCCAGGCTAGGGCGATCGCCAAAATAAGAATGGGGATTACCAACACGTGCAGGCGGGCGAGTGTCCCCGCACTGGTTTCGACGGAAAGCAAATCGGCGGTGGAGAATTCATCGAGGCCCAGCGGAATGTTGGCGATGTATACCGAACCCACATAGCTGAGCAAGAAACCGCGGAACATGCCGGCTGTTCCCAACGTCGCGATCAGGGTGGGCAGCCCAAATCCTGCAATCAACAGGGCGTTGATACTGCCCAATATTGCTCCCACAATCGCCGCCAAAATTAAAGGAATAATCAAGCTGTAGGTGTCGAGCTCAAAGCGCAACATGATGACAACTGTGGTGTAGCCGGCAAATATGCCGATAATCGGGAACGAAATATCGATACCGCCGCTCACCAGGACAATAAGCAGCCCGAGCGCGAACAGGATCTCGATCAAAGAACTGCGCAGGAGATCAAAAGGTGTGGCGATGCTGAAAAAGACCGAGTTGTTCAGGCCGATGACAAGTGACAGCACCACGATGGCCCCAAGAAGGAAGAGCTCATTCGGCGACCCGAAGAGCTGGAGGCCTTTTCGTTGAGAAAGAGGGGTGATGTAGCTCACGCGGCCAACTCCTTATATAGCGATGTTTCCTCGATAGCGGCGCCTTCAAACTCTGCCCCGGTTTCTCCTTGATGGACGATGAGAACCCGGTTCGCAATTTGCACTATTTCCGGGATGTCATCGGACACGATCACCACGGCCATTCCGTCGAGGGCTTTTTGACGAATAATTTCCAGGATGTCGCGTTTTGATCCAATGTCCACCCCGACGGTGGGGCCGTTGAGAATGAGAACCGACGGACTCATGGCCAGCCATTTTGCCAGCACGACTCTTTGCTGGTTCCCCCCAGAAAGTGACGTCGCGGGGTTTTGCGGATCCGTGGTCTTGATTTTCAGGTCGGAAATCCAGTTAGTGACTGTTTCGCGGATACTCTTGGCCTTCACGAACCCGAGCGGGCCCACAAACCGCTCGATTGCGGCCGCCAAGACGTTCTTCGCAATCGGCTGGTGGAGGAACAGCCCCTGGGTCAAGCGATCTTGAGGCACGTATCCAATCCCCGCGGCCACGGCTGAGCGAGGACCGGTGAAGGAGATTGGTGTGCCATTTACTGACACCGTGCCCGAGTGAATCTTGGTCATCCCAAACAAAGCCTCAGCGATTTCGCTGCGACCTGAGCCGAGTAATCCGGTGATTCCCACGACTTCTCCAGCCTTCACAGAGAACGATACGTCTCGAAAACGACCGGGGGAACTTATCGAGTCAACTTCCAAAACGGTGGGGGCATTATCGGGGACTGCCGGTGCCAACCGAACCTCGTTGACCTCTTGGCCTGTCATGGCACGAGCGATGGCTTTGCGGTCAAAATCTTTGATGTCGCCCTCTGCGGTCACCGAGCCATTTCGAAGGATGGTGATTCGTTGGGCGATTTCCTGAACTTCATCGAGCTTGTGACTCACGAACACTGTGGCCACGCCACGGTCGCGAAGACCATGAACGATACCGAAGAGGTGATCGATTTCTTTGCGGGTGAGCGCGGTGGTCGCCTCGTCCATGAAGAGGATTTTGACCCCTTGGTTGAGCGCCCGCGCAATGGCAACGAGTTGTTTTGAGGAGACCGGGATCGACTGCACGGTGGCATCCAAATCCATGGAGACGCCCATCCGATCGAGAGCTTTCTGGGCAATTTCGCGGTTGCGTTTGGGGTTGACGAGCTTCCTGCGCTCGAGCACATCGGTCGAGAGAGCAATGTTTTCCGCAACTGTCAGGTTGGGGATGAGGGAAAAGTCTTGGAATATCACCTGCACGCCATGCGCGACAGCTTCTCTTGGTGAGAGGGAACGAAACTCTTCGCCATTGAGAACGATGGATCCTGAGTCCGCAGTTTCTACACCCGACATGATTTTGATGAGGGTCGATTTGCCAGACCCATTCTCGCCGGCCAGACAGTGAATCTCGCCTGGTTCCACAGAGAAGCTGACGTCGGCGAGAGCAACCGCTCCGCCGAATGCCTTTGAGATGTTCTTGGTTCCAAACACGCGTCTACTCCTTTGTAGGTCTGGGTGAAGAGATGGGGCGCCATTTCTGGCGCCCCATCCTTCGCAATGCAGCTTCGCCTGGCCTAGACCAAGGCTAAACCCACTCTTTAGAAGGGGTAGTCGGCTGCGTTGTCCTTGTCAACGATGACCCAGGCACTTCCGTACCACGTGGTGGGAACATCGGGACTCTGCTGCACGCTGTCGTAGCCGTCCAGGCCAAGGTCCATGCCCGAGCTGAGCTCTTCGCCATTGACGAGCTTCTCAGCGATCTTCAACATGGCCTGGCCCGCGAGGGCTGGGTCCCAGAAGAAGATCTTGTCGACAGCACCTGAGTCCAGGAACTTACCGGCGATCGAAGGAATCGAGGTTCCCATGACGCACACGGAGTCCTCGAGACCGAGTTCTTCCATAGCGCGGCCGATACCGGCGACGTCAACTGCGGAAGAGCCCTGAATCCCCTTGAGGTTCGGGTACTTCTTCATCAGTTCCTTGGTCTGCTCGTAAGCAATGTCAGCATCTTCCTTGGACTCGAGTGGGTCTTCCACGCGAACGACGTCAGGGTAGTCAGCTGCTGCTTTTGCCAGTGCGCCAGCGACCCACTGCATGTGGCTCTCTGCCGTTACCTGGCCAACGAAGGCAGCGTATTCACCTTCGTTACCCATGCACTCGGCAAGGTTGTCCATGATGGTCTCGCCGTACGCAGTGTTGTCGAATGCTTCGATGTCGGCGTCCGTGTTCTTCTGCGAGGCAGCTTCGTGGGTTACCACAACGATGCCAGCGTCACGAGCCTTCTGGAAGACACCCTCTAGGGACTCTGGTGAGTTCGGAACCACGGTGATGGCGTCAACACCCTGAGCAATGAGGTCCTCAACAAGGCGAACCTGCTTCTCGGGGCTGGCGTCATCCGCACCGGTCTGCGTTGCGTCGATTCCACTGTCGGATGCGAAGGCAACGATGCCCTCGTCCATACGGTCGAACCAACCAACACCTGTGAGCTTCACGACGTTCACGAAACGAAGGTCGCTTGCATCGGTCGAGCTACCCGAATCTGCACCGGAACATCCGGCGAGCACGAGGGCAGCCGCAGCAGCAGTTGCTACTGCTGCTCCAATCTTGGTTTTCTTCAACGTTGCCTCCCTATTGTTTGATCACTTCCCGGCCGAAATGGCTAGGTTGTTGATTAGGTGTGAGAAAGATTACACTCAAATCATCACCGAATGTTCCAAAATGTGAAAAATTGGTCACAATAATGTGACGATTTGTGAATTGACAGAGGGGTCAGCATGCAAAAAATTCTTAACTCGGCCGTGGAATTTGTCGACGAGATGCTCGATGGCATCCTGCTTGCTCATCCCGCGGACCTGAAATCCGTGGGCGGCGACAACCATGTTTTGGTCCGCGGCGATGCTCCGCGGCAAGGAAAAGTGGCCATCACCACGGGGGGCGGTTCCGGCCACCTTCCCTTGTTCCTCGGATATGTCGGCCAAGGCATGCTCGATGGAGTTGCCGTGGGAGATGTTTTCCAGAGCCCCTCGTCCGACCAGATGCTCGAGGCCACTAAAGCGGTAGACGGTGGTGCGGGCGTTCTTTACCTGTACGGGAATTACGGCGGAGACGTCTTGAATTTTGATATGGCCGCTGAACTCGCAGAGGTGGACGGCATCCGGGTGGCTACCGTCATTGGAGCAGACGATGTTGCTTCAGCCCCAAAGGGGGAGGAGTCCCGCCGGCGCGGTATTGCTGGAATCTTCTTTTTGTACAAGGTTGCTGGTGCCGCTGCGGACGCCGGGTACGATCTGGACGCTGTTGTTCAAGCGACCACCAAAGCGTCCGATAACACGCGGACGATGGGCGTTGCACTCAGCCCTGTGACACTGCCGGCCAATGGGAAGCCCACTTTTCAGCTGCCGGTGGGTGAGATGGAAATTGGAATGGGCATCCACGGCGAGCCGGGGATTCGTCGAACCAACCTCGAGTCTGCCGATGCGATTACGGCTGACCTGGTGGCTCGAATCGATGAGGACCTTGAGCTTGCGGCTGGGGATGAAGTAGCCGTGCTGATGAACGGCCTCGGATCGACGCCGCAAGAGGAGCTCTACATTATGTTCAAGAAGGTGTCGGAGATTCTCGGCACCAAGGGAGTAACGGTCTACCGAACGTACGTTGGCGAATTTGCGACCTCAATGGAAATGGCGGGAGCTTCGATCAGCGTCATGCGTCTGGACGATGAGCTCAAGTCCTTCATCGACCACCCCGTCAGCACACCCTTCTTCGCTCAGATCTGATGAAGGGGCTGGTAACGGCCCTCGAGCAGCTGGCACAAGCGCTCGAGGCCAACGCAGACGAGTTCACTCACCTGGACAGTGAAGCCGGCGACGGCGATCTGGGTCTCACTGCCGGCAAGATTGCTGACGGCATCCGCAACGCGCTTGTGGAGCCTGGTGAGTCGGTAAAGGGTTTAATCCTCTCCGTGGGCAAAGAGGTGTCCAAAGCGGCTCCGTCAACCTTTGGAACGCTTTACGCAAGCGGCTTCCTCGCGGCTGGACTGGCGCTTGACGAGTCCGAGGACGCGCTAAGCCAGTTTCATAAGGCGCTTCAAGCCGCCTTCGACAAGATCGCCCTGCGCGGGAAATCTGAAGAGGGTCAGCGGACACTGCTGGATGCCCTGGGGCCAGCAGCTCGGGCTGCCGCCTCGGCTGCGTCCTTGCCAGAAGCGCTCGACCAGGCGGCCGCTGCCGCTGAAAAAGGCGCATTGGCCACGAAAGAAATGGCCCCCCATCACGGACGGGCTGGCTGGATTGGTGATCGGGCAAAGGGTATCCAGGACGCGGGTGCAACTGTGATCTGGCGGTCCCTAGAAACATTCTCGTCGAGATCCGAATGACACGTGGCCTGTCGGAAGCTGAAGTAGGTCAGGTCTCACAGGTTGCCCAGGCGATCCGGGCGTATTCGGCAGAATGGGCCATTCGTGCCAATGGCGGGTACCTAGCGCAGGCCTGCGGTACAGCCGAGCTTCTCGCGCTTTTGCACACCCAGACACTTAGCTTGGGTGAATCCTCCGCCCCAAGGAAGCCTCCACGGTTCGTGGCGACACCGAAACCGGGAGACCTCGGAATCCGCGGCGAGGAATGGTTGGGGGATGGACCCGACCTGCTCGTGATCTCACCAGCCCACTACGCCAGTGCCCACTACGCGACGCTTGCTGCCACGG
>Ga0209654_1001693_pt1 | contig 16906 bp, 15 predicted proteins | sample SaaInl1SG_22_DNA_FD_184646 | JGI IMG/M metagenome (GOLD analysis project Ga0209654, IMG submission 184646) | Marine microbial communities from expanding oxygen minimum zones in the Saanich Inlet - ESP_161SG_22_DNA (SPAdes) (version 2) | ecosystem: Environmental > Aquatic > Marine > Intertidal... | reverse complement strand
GCCCGTGATTAGCCCGTGTTTTTTTATGTCCAAAAATTCCTAGGGACGCTCTGGGGGCACAATTATTTAACTGTGGATAGCCCATGGTGCAGACAGACAGCTAAGAATTCGCATCGGATCGCAGGTATAGCCTGAACCTATAAGCTCAATAACTGGCGCCACTCAGCTAGAGCGGCAGCGCGGTTCAGCTTAACATTGAAGCGTGAGTAGAAATGGCGCTCCTGATTGAAATGGTTGTGGACTGAAGAGTGGACGGCAGCGAACTTTTGCAAACATCGGGCCAAATCTGTTCCACCAAAACCGAACTGTTTCATGGCTGATCTCAATGCCTCGTTCGTGCAGAAGATCTTCCACGTTACGGAGTGAGAGCGGGAAACGAACATACAGCATCGCAGCCAGACGAATGATCTCGGGGCTCGCTTTAAAGTACCTGAATGGGGAGTGTTTTGTCATACGGAAACGATATAAAGCCTCCCTGCACAGCTCAAGCTCGTTTTGTCTGACAGTGCCCGATGGTGAACTACCTCTACGATCTGTCGCAAATTACATCAAATCACGAGCAATTCGTGTCAGAAAAGACAGTGATCGCATCGTCCGAAGTGCGCGTACTAAGTGCGTCTTTTGGGAAAAACGCTTAAAAAGAGTGATCCCCTTTTACCTAACGCGCACCAATAGCCCGCTTAAGCACGGCCGTTGTATCACAGCTGGCGCCGGCCCATGCAACGAAGTGGTCTGGACGGACCAAGACCATTGGGCTTTCATATTTGTCCGCCGCATCTTGTGACATTTCAAACACCTGCAATGGCACCCCAAGCTCTTCCGCCGACCTGTCAAATCCCGCGGTTCCTATGGTCGTGAGCAAAGCAAAGCCAGCGCCTAAGGCGTCAAAAATCTGCGATCCATCGCCCAATGTTGCGGGTGCCAAATGGTGACCCGCGCGCGCTGTGAATTGGTGATCACCGCGCGCAGAGGGGTGGCCGCCTCCGCCTATAATTGAAGATCCTTCATAATTCGGCTCAAACGCGATGACCTCATCCGCACCTTGATTGCGCCGCTGCCAGAGTTCGGCGAAATCGGGATCAACAGGCCTGTGCGTCGCAAGAAATTCACGGTCTTCTTTGATAAAGCGCTCAATAAACTCGTCTGCAGTTGTTGCGAACACAGGCTGGCGTTCTCCCGAATAGCTATCCAGCAAGGCAGGACCGCCCCAACCTTGCAAACGCGCTGCAAGTTTCCAACCTAAATTGCGCGCATCCTCAAAGCCAAGGTTGATGCCATAGCCACCATAGGGCGGGTGCGAGTGTGCAGCGTCGCCCGCGACGAATACACGGTTCGCACGATAATTGTCAGCAACGGCCACACGCAGATCCCAAAAGCCGATGTAGCTAATGTCGAACGCAAACTCTTGTCCGACTGCCTTGGTTAACATTGCTCTAAAATCAAAATTTTCTGCCGTTGTTCCAAGTGGAACAGGCGCATGGAAGAACCAACTTAACCCATGATCAACGCGGCCAAAAAACTGCCAATAGCCTTCAAAGTCAGGATGCAGGACGTTGTAGAAAGCCTTGCCGGGATAACGCTTAAGCAGTTGATCCAGTTCTTCAGATTGAAACACCAAAAGCGACATCAGTTTGTCATGTTCGGTCGCGGTTTCACTGATCCCACTCGTCGTGCGCACAATTGATTTGGATCCATCGCACCCAACAAGATAGGCACCGCGCAACATTTTTTCACCGTCACCGTGGCGTTCTGACACGCTCAGTGTGACCCCTGTCTCGTCTTGAGTGAATTGTTCGCCTTGCCAACCATAGAGCACGTCAATTCCGTCTATTTCTGCCGCGCGGGCGCGCAGAACTGCCTCTGTTTCATATTGCGGCAAACGGGCGTTGGCGCTCGCATAGTAATCTTTCACTTTCGCGCGGTTCAGCCAATCATAGTGGTGGTCCGTCATAAGGGTGCCGTAGCACGTCATGCCCCCAATTCCGCCGCCCTCTGGAATGGGATGCGCCGCGCGCAGCGCGTCCTCGCAGGCCCAACTGCGAAAATGCTCCATTGTGCGCTGGGTCAGGTTCTGTCCCTTTGGCACAGGCTGAGGTTCGGGATATTTTTCGACCAAGGCGATACGAAGACCACGTTGGCCTAGATCAATCGCGAGGCCCGTACCAACAGGACCGCCACCATTTATAATCACGTCATACATCGCGCAACACCTGTCCGGGTTCTAGATAGATATGTTTGGTTTCCAAGAAGTCGTTCATGCCTTCAGGTCCGTGCAAGCGTCCCAATCCAGACTGGCCGTATCCACCTGTTTCCGCTTCTGCGAACAGACGTAAATGCGAATTGACCCAGACCGTGCCCGATCTAATCGCGCGACTCACCCTGAGCGCGCACGCACCGTCCTTGGTAAAAACCGAAGCCGCCAAACCATAAGGTGTTGCGTTCGCTTTGCTAACGGCTTCCGCCTCATCTTCAAAGGATTCAAGCGTCACGATCGGGCCGAACAGTTCCTCCTGAACGAGGGAAGAGGTTACATCCTCAATGCCAAACAAGGTTGGCGTCAGGAACGCCCCTGCCCCGTCCCAACCGCCTTGCAGGATCATTCGGCCTTCATCGCCCGCCTGCTCAATCAAACCCAAAACACGTTGCTGGCTGGGCAAGTCTATGAGCGAACCCATTGTGCTAGCAGGATCACTGCCACGCCCGACTTTTACAGCGCTGTAAGCCGCAACCATTCGCTCTTCAAACGTCTTTGCGATATTCGCGTGAACCAGAAAGCGCGCAGCGGCGACACAAATTTGACCCGCCATATTTAGGGACCCATAGGTGAGTTCCGCCACAGCCTTGTCGATATCGGCATCCTCAAAAATCACGGCAGGCGCTTTGCCACCCAACTCTAACCCCACACGTTTTAGCGTCGCTGACGCCCCTGCCATGACGGCTTGGCCGGTTCGGCTGGACCCCGTGAAAGAAATAACATCAATAAGGGGCGAAGCGACGATAGCCTGACCGACTTCTATCCCATTCTCATTGACAGAATTCACCACACCACTTGGCAAAGACGGCGCGCCTGTAATGCATTCCATCAGTTTTGCATGAACCAGAGGCGTTTGCGTGGCTGGCTTTATTACACAGGTACACCCTGCAGCCAAAGCAGGTGCAAGCGAACGCATAAGCAAGGTAACAGGCGCATTCCACGGAACGATAATGCCCGCAACACCCGCGGCTTCACGGTGAAACAGTGACATCTGGCCGGGCAAAACTTCTTGCATGGTGCCGCGAATGTTGCGCGCAAGACCTGCGTAGTAGCGCGTCTCAGAAATCGCGCCCATGGTTTCACCGATGGCTTCGCTGCGCAGTTTGCCGTTCTCTTGCACCACCAAATCCGCAATCGCGTCTTTCGCGGCCTCAAGGCGATCTGCAATTTCGCTCAAAGCCTGCCCACGCAAGCGCGGATTGGCCGACCAGTTGAGTTCAAAGAATGCACGCCGCGCCACGTCTGCTGCGTGATCAACCAAGCTGCGGGACCCTAGATGATATTTGCCGACTTCTGTCTGATCTGCTGGGTCAACACTTTGTTCAACTGCGCCTTCATAGATAGGCGCGCCTCCTATGTAGTGCCCAGCAATCATAGGGTAAGACCCAAAAGCTCAACCGCGTTGTCCTGATAGATTTTCTTGCGCACCGCATCAGAGATATCCATGCTATCAATAACGGCCATTGTATCGCGAATATACATTGGACCGCCCTCAGGATCAAAAGGCGCATCAGAGGCAAACAATACACGATCCTCGCTAAAGAATTCGACGGCATGCTCGATAGCTTTTTGCGAGCCAAAGCTAGCGGTGTCGGCATAGAATTCCTTGAAATACTCCAGATGCGGACGGTTCAAGCCCTTAAGAACCTTCTGCAAATCCGTGCTTGTCGTGCGCGCACCCATTTGATCCCAACCAGCACCCACACGACCTTCAAAGAACGGGATCATGCCGCCTGCGTGATGCGTAATAATCTTGAGGCTGGGATGACGATCAAAAGTGCCAGAAAACACAAGTCGCGCCATTGCAGCAGAGGTTTCATAGGGCCACCCAAAGGTCCACCAAATCTCATATTTCGACTGCTCTTCAGACAAATAATCTGTGAAATTTGCACCCCGCGAAGGATGCATCCAGATCGGCTTTCCAGTGCTTGCCATATACTCAAAGAACGGGTCAAACTCGGGCAAATCAAGCGGCTTGCCCATCACATTGGTGAATATTTGCATGCCAACCGCGCCAAGATCTTCAATATTACGGCGCGCATCTTCGACCATTTGCTCCGGATTGGACATGATCGCCGTGCCGATAAAACCGGGGAAGCGAGCAGGGTATTGCTGGCAAAGTTCAGCCATACTATCGGATGCGATCGTTGCTAAATCGAGCGACTTCGCCGGATCCGCATATAATTCATAGGGCGGCGACGCGAGCGATAGGATCTGGCAGTAATCGGGACCGAACATATCCATGACTTCAAAACGACGGTCCAGATTGGTCATCATCGGCACTGCTTCAGAACGGCGTGTGATGTCCGTAGTGTGACCCAAATGATCGATCAGCGCGTTATGAAATGGTTTGGGCCAAATATGGGTAAAGACGTCGATTTTTTTCATCTGGTTTCCAATCAGGTTTAAGCGCTTTGCTGGTTGTTGTCGTGGTCAATCAATTTGGCAGAAATACCTCGCGCCATATCGCGCACGCGGCTTGCAAGGTCTGCAGTTTGTTTTGGCGTAACTTCTGTCTGCGCTACGGTCATGCAAAGCGCAGCCGCAGGCACGGATCCTGCATCAAGAATGGGGGCCGCAATACCGACAACACCGGGCGTTACTTCACCATGTGCAATCGCAACACCTTCTTTGCGCACGCGGCGCAGCGTCGCGCGAATTTCTTCGACGGTTTCTCCTGTCCCCATGCGGGCAAATTCAGCAAGGTTTGAACCGCCGATCTCTTCTTGCTCGCGTTTGGAAAGCCATGCCAAGATTGCCCTCGAGATAGCACCTCGCGCCAAAGGCATCGGGCGTCCGCGTGGATAGCTGGTGACGGGTTCCTTGGCGGAGGCCACAGATGAAACGCACAAAATCTTGCGCTCATACCACCGTACAAGGAAGGCGGACCCTGTGTATTGCTCGGTCAATTCAACGAGTGCGGCCTGTCCCTGCCTTATCAATGGATCAGCTTTGCGCATTAGGTAATCAAGTTCCGTCACACGAGGTCCCAAAGAAAACGCCGACCCAGACACCGACGTCACCAAACCCGTTTCGCGCAAAGATTTAAGATAGCGATAGAGCGTTGGCCGCGTGAAACCAGTTTCTTGCATCATTTCTTCTGCGGTCCACTCGGGCCGTTCTTCAGAAAATAGCCCAAGTACGCCTAGCAATTTGTCTGCAGAATTCATGTTAAGCCCTCCTGCCGGCGGCGATAAACGTCGTAGAGTATCAGAGCAAGACCAAGCACGACCCCAAGAGCATCCGTGTAAACAGCCCCTGCAAAAGCATCCGAGGGAATGAGCGCGAGTAAGCCTGCCGCACCAAACAAAATTCGCATGGGGGTGGAGAGGAGGCCATTGAAATATCCAGCCAGTGCCGCCGAAATCAGCCAAACTCCAAGACCCGCAGTCAGGATTGCAACCCCGATTGCCAATGGGCTTCCGATCATGATCAACGCAGGCGAGAACACGAAGAGAACTGGGATAACATAGGCCAACCATCCAAAGCGCATAGCAGCCCAACCTGTCGCCATTGAAGGTGCCCTCGCGATTGAGGCCGCAGCAAAGGCTGCAAGCGCAATAGGCGGGGTAATCATCGACATCATACCGAAATAGAGCACGTAAAGATGTGCAGCGATGGGTTCGACCCCAAGCTGAATTAGCGCGGGTGCAACCAAGGCTGCGAGCAAAACGTATACGCCGAGCGTAGGCAGCCCCATGCCCAAGACGATGCACACGATAGCCGATAAAGCGAGTAATGCGATCAAGGATGATCCTCCGACCTGCACCAAAAGATAGGTAAGGTTGAAACTTAGCCCAGTGATATTCAAAACGCCGATGACAAATCCGCTTGCAGCAGAGATCAGCAAGATTTCGACAACTGAATGGCCCGTCTTGGAAAAGGCGTTGAACACAGCCCGAATGCTGGGTCTCACACCACCGTAACCGATCAGCAAGGATGTGATTGTCAACGTAAGCGCTGCCCAAAGTGCTGCGCGCTCAGGTTGATAGCGTTGCCAGAACAAAAGATAAATCAGCACCGCAAAAGCAAAAGCGAAATGCATACCCGTCAAAACTTTTCGCCCTGAAGGGATTTGATCCTTTGGCACAGCGCGAATGCCAAGTTTAGCGGCTTCAAGATCAGCTTGAATGAACAAAGATACGTAATACAAAAGCGCTGGAATAAGCGCCGCAGAAACGATTGCAGAATATGGAACTGCCAGAAACTCAGCCATTAAGAAGGCCGCAGCCCCCATAACAGGCGGCATCAACTGCCCCCCCGTGGAGGCGACCGCTTCGATCGCACCAGCCTTATGCGCGGGATAACCATCGTTCTTTATCATCGGGATTGTAACAACACCTGTGCCTACAACATTTGCGACGGCAGAGCCTGAGATGGACCCGAACAAGCCAGAGGCGAGCACCGCGATTTTCATCGAGCCACCACGATAGCGCCCCATGCCAATCATGGCCGCATCTGTGAAAAATACAGTGCCACCCGTGATACCAAGCAAAACACCAAAGAAGATAAATGCGACGACGATGGTAGTGGCGACAGACATGGGCAAGCCAAGGATGCCGTTTGAATCCACAGCCATATAGCCTGCCAGCAATTGCCAGTTCTGCGCGCGGCCCTGAAGTCTTCCGGGAAAGAGATCGCCGAACAACGCGTATAATAGAAAGGCCACAATTATGATGACCAAGGCCCATCCCGACGCGCGCCGCAGAGCTTCTAGCGTCAACAGAACAATGAGCACACTGGGGATCCAAAGCTCTGCTGGGCGTGAGAAAATCATCAACACCAAATCAGGATAACGCACCGCAATATAGCCGACAGCAACCAAGCTGATCAAAGCGAGCACAGCGTCGTACCAAGGCACCCTAGGGCGGTCTATGCCACCTTTGAACGGCAGCGTCAGAAACGCCAATGCCAAAGTCAAAGCCAACATCGCAGCAAAGAATTGCTGAGGATAAAGATCAAGACCGATCTGGCGCTGGAACGACATCGCCCAGCCCACTGCCATCAAGGTCAGCAGAGCCGCCAGCGCATTACTCAGCGTACTCCACCCCCCAGGCAAGAGGCCGCGAACGCCCTCTTGGATATGTGTGGTGTCTTTCATCGACGTTTACTTCAACCCGACTTCTTCATAAAAACGGATCGCACCGGGATGAAACTCCGCAATGCCGATATCGCTGCGCATGTCCGCGGGTTTGAAAGCGCGCAAAGGCGGGAAGGTTTCACCCATAACTTTGGCCTGCTCATACATCGCTTTCGCCATTTGATAGACCGCTTCGTCAGACGCGCCTGCGTGCGTAAATACGACCTGCGGGAATGCGATGTAGGTATCATCTTCCAAAACGCCGGGCATTGCGCCTGCTTTCAGCTCTTTGAAGAACGCAGTTGGCCAATGCTCACGCGCTGCAGCAAGGGCCGCATCGCTCGTGTCATCCACACCCAAGGCCCGCAAACCATTCACGGCCGCGTCCGCTTCACGCACTTTGCCTGCGCCATGTGCAAAGATGAACCCGACTGTGTCACCCGCCATAAACGCATTTGCGCCGGCAACAACAGAAGCCACTGAAACCTGCTCAACATCATCGCGTGTCATGCCTGCAGTCGCATAAAAGGCAGAGAGTTGCGGCAGGATCGTATTCTGCGCAGTGTATCCATCGGTCATGGCTTTGCCACGTAGATCACCAACTTTCATGATATCGCTGTCTTTGCGCACAAAGATGGCTTCGACCAAAGGCTGCAAATGACCAACGACGCGGATGTTTTCATTCTTTTTACCGTTCCACCACGCCTCGCCAGTGATCGAATAATTCACCTCTTGCAGGTTCGCTACGCCAAATTCGATGCCACCGTCATTGACGAAGGGAATGAACTGGTTCGGGCTTGTCGCCGGTTGAATCGTCGTGTTGAGACCGTTTGCATTCGCCGCATTCGCGACAGCCGTTCCGATATTGTGAAAGAGCGATCCCGGATTGGACGTCGCAATTCCTACGTTCTGCGCAGAGGCAGTACCACCCACGAGCGCGGCCATACTAAAGGCGGCGGCTGTAAACAAAAGTTTCATCAGTAATCCTCCCAGATTGTCTTCGGACTTGCCGAAATAAATTCATAAAATCCCACAATGTGAGATTCTCTACCAAATTACTTGATATTTGCGATCCGACAAGGCCTAATAAATTCATTCAGGCGCAAGGGATGCGAAATGGACGAAAATCACGAACAGACTGGCGCAGAGTCTTTACTGGACGGCATGGTCCTATCTGGCATCGATTATATGTTTGCAAATGCAGGCACCGACTTCCCCCCGATCATTGAAGCACTCGCGCGGCGCGATCCAACTGCGACACCCGTTGCTTTGACGATACCGCATGAAACAGCCGCCGTCGCGATGGCACACGGGGCTTACCTCGTAACGGGTCGCGCGCAAGCGGTGATGGTGCACGTGAATGTGGGCCTCGCCAACACAGTTATGGGCGTGATCAACGCGGCGTCCGACAACATCCCGATGCTGGTGATGTCTGGTCGCACACCCATTTCGGAACGCGGCCGTAAAGGCGCGCGTATGACGCCGATCCAATACGGCCAAGAGATGTTTGACCAGACTTCTCTCGTTCGGGATCTGGTGAAATATAACTACGAAATGCGCTATCCTGAGCAAGGAAAACAACTGGTTACGCGGGCCATGTCATTGGCAACCTCTGAACCTCAGGGTCCTGTTTACCTCTCGCTCCCGAAAGAACCGCTTTCAGAAACAGTGCCACAGAACACGCAAACGCATCATCCGATGCCGCCTGCTGCGACTAAGATAGTGCCCGACCCTGCCGCAATCGCACAGCTCGCGCGCATGCTTGAAGCCGCTTCAAATCCGGTGATTATCTGTCAGCGCTGTGACTCTGATGGGCGTCTTTCAGAAGCGCTTTCAACCCTCGCGGCCACGCATGGGATCGCCGTTTTCGAGCCCTTCGTTCTACGCAATGTTCTCGCTTCAGATGATCCCGCCTTGCAGGGCTATCATGCCAGCGGACCCAATGGCGCAGACCTCATCATCGTCCTCGATAGTGACACACCGTGGATTGAGGCAACCAATGCGCCAGACCAAGAAACCATTGTCGTCCACATCGGCCCCGACCCCCATTTCGCGCGTATGCCTGTGCGTGGATTTAGGACTGATCTTGCCATTTCCTCCGATCCTGTCGAGGCGATCCTCGCGCTACACAAGCAGGCGTCTGCACCATTGGCAGCCCCACAGCGCTACGCAGCACTCGCGCAATCAGCAATTGAGCGACGCAAAAATTCACGCATCAAGGCCAAGGCTGGCGATACAAATCCAATGACTGCGGAATGGATCAGCCAATGTGTGTCTGATATTATGGACGATGACGCCGTCGCATTTTCTGAACTGGGCTTGCTGCCTGCATATATGAACCTGAAAGGGCCAAACAGACTGTTCAATAATGTCCATGCCGGTGGTCTTGGTTGGGCTATGCCAGCAGCCCTCGGCGCGCAGCTCATGCGACCGGGCAAGCTTACAATCGCGTGCATGGGGGATGGCAGTTATATGTTTGCGAATCCAGTGGCTTGTCACCAAATTGCAGAGGCTTTGCACCTGCCCATCCTGACAATCATCAAGAACAATGCGATGTGGAACGCTGTGCGCCGGTCCGTGGCAAACGGCTATCCTGACGGTGCCGCTGCTACGTCAAATACAGTCCCTTTGACCTCGCTTGAGCCACTTCCTGATTTCGCTGCCATTGCAAGGGCTTCGCGCGCGCATGCCGAACGGATCGAAGACGGGCGCGACCTGCCTGCCGCTCTCCAAAGAGCGGTCGAAGTCATAAAAACCGAGAACCGCCAAGTCTTGCTAGATCTACGCTGCGCCGTTTCGGACATGCATTGATGGAGCCTATCAGTTTAGCGATTGCCGTTCTCGCATTGCTACTAGGCGGCGTTTTAAAAGGTGCGATCGGAGCAGGAGCCCCTGTCGTCGCGGTGCCCATTATTTCAATGCTCTACGGCGTGCCCACGGCGGTATGTGTTCTGCTACTGCCCAATTTATTTTCGAACCTTTTGCAAGCGTGGCAATTTCGCAAACATCTTGTGTCGCCCAAATTCGCGCTACTCTTTGCTGGCTCGGGTGCGTTAGGTGCAGGGATAGGTTCTCTCCTTCTCGCTGGGCTGCCTGCCGCTATCCTCATGCGCATCGTAGCGTTCATCGTTGTCGGTTACGTCGTATTTCGCCTGTTGCGCCCTGCTTGGAAGCTCTCGCAAAACGTAGCAATGCTTTGGGCTGCTCCTGCGGGTTTGATCGCTGGCATTATGCAAGGTGCCGGAGGAATATCAGCACCCGTTTCTTTGACATTTTTGAATGCGCTTAAACTGGAACGTCCGGTTTTCATGGCAACAGTTTCGATCTTCTTCGTCGCAATGAAACTGGTTCAAATTCCCGCGCTCTTGGCTTTGGGCGTCATGACACCAGAGCGTCTGAACTTTAGCATTCTCGCGATTATTCCGCTTTTGGCGGGAATGCCAATTGGCACGCGTATTGCCAGTCATGTTCCAGCCTATGTATTCGACAAGCTTCTGCTGGCGCTTCTATCGGTCGTCGCGTTGAAGCTGATTTTTCTACCGAACGTTTGAGGCCAAAACGATCAAACTATTGCGAATAGATCCATAATCACTTTGAACTCTTGCCGATGGCCTTTGCCAACAAACAAGGTGCGGTTGACCCACTCATACCGCGAGTCACCCGTTTCAAGACGCGCGTGAGTGCGCATGTAATAATCCTCTGGCGAGACGTCTTCGCCACGCGTAATTGCGGATAGAACCTCTTCAGGGCCATGACGGTAGCCATAATTGATAATCTCGATCAAAGCGCCGTCATCAGTTTCAAAAGCATAGCGCGTATCAAGTTCGGCGACACCGTTCTCAAAAACTGTTTGCCAATCTGCGCCTAAATTCAGGATCCGGCCTGAAAGCCGTGGACCGCTTACAGCGCCACCAATGATCGGAATGATACGGCGATAGCCGGCGCGGCCTGCTCCAATCTCACGAATGGGGTCAAGTTCGATTTCAAGCCGACAAACAAGCTCTAAAGTTGGGTGCTCCATCTCCATATTTCGAGCCTACCCCACCCACGCATCAATGAACCAGACCAGCCACAGCGTGATCGCTGGAAAGCTCGCCAAGATCACAACGCGGATCATGTCGGTAAGTACAAAAGGCAGCGCGCCTTTGTAGGTCTGACCAATCGGCGTGTCTTTATCCATCGAATTAATGATGAACAGGTTCATCCCGACAGGCGGCGTGATCAACCCGACTTCAACGACGATCAATACCAAGATACCGAACCATAGGCCAAAATCATTAGCGCTCATCCCGAAGTCGAGCACGACCATAATCGGGAAGATAATCGGCACCGTCAAAAGCACCATGGACAGGGAATCCATGATGCAGCCAAAGACGAGATACATCACAAGAACAGCTGCGAGAACCAACCAAGGCGAGAACCCTTGTTCTGCAACCCAGACCGATGCGGTTTGTGGAAGCTGCGTGAGCGCCAGGAAGTTGTTATAAAACCCTGCTCCCAGAATGATCAGATAGATCATCGCGCTTGCAGAAGCTGTCGCGAGGATCGCTTGCACCAGCTTCGCCCATGACATTTGCCCCGACGCCAATGCCGCAACCCCCGTTCCTGCTGCACCAACAGCGGCGGCTTCCGTTGGGGTGAAAACGCCAAGGTAGATGCCGCCAACGACCAGTAAGAAGATCGTCAGAACTGGCCAGACCGACAACAACGCCACCATGCGTTCACCCCATGGAACGCGGGGTTTTACGGCGGCAGAATTCGGCGAGACACGGACCCATATAGAGATCGCAAGCACATAGCCAAGCGCGGCAAGGATGCCGGGGATCAGTGCCGCGACAAACAGCTTTTCGATATTCTGCTCCGCTAGGATCGCATAAATCACCAAGATGACCGATGGCGGAATGAGGATTCCCAGCGTGCCACCCGCTGCCAATGCACCCGTAGAGAGCGATCCGGGATAGCCGTAGCGCTTGAGTTCAGGCAGGGCTACCTGCCCCATCGTAGCCGCCGTTGCCAAAGACGAACCACATATCGCGCCAAAGCCCGCACAGGCCCCGATGGCGGACATCGCGACGCCCCCTTTGCGATGGCCTAGGAAACTTTCGGCTGCGCGGAACAACGCCGCAGACATGCCCGAGAGCGTCGCGAACTGGCCCATCAACAGGAACAGCGGAATGATCGAGAAGGAGTAATTCGAGAACGTGCCGTAGGTCAGCGTTTTCATCTGGTTCAGGGTCATCATCGTCGTGCCGGTCACCATATAGGTGCCAGAAAACCCCACCGCGAGCATCGCCAAAGCAATGGGCGCACGCAGGAAAATCAGGATAAGCAGGATCGGAAAGGACCATAAGGCGAGGTCGATATTGCTCATTGCGGCTCTCCCAAGGACTCGGATCGTGCCAATGCACGCAGGGAACGGATTACACAGAATGCCGCCACAAGTGCGAAAACAACAGCCCCAACCAGCGCCGCCGCATAGCCCTGCCAAACAGGTAGTTGCGCGATCAGGGTCGTTTCGCCGTACCGCAGCTTGTCTTGCATCCCCAGAAACAAGCGCCACGCAATGAGCGCCGCAGCGGTCAACATACCCGCGTCCATGATCACATCAATCACGCGGTTCATGACATTGGGAAAAGCGGGTTTGAAGAGATCAACTGTCGCGTGACCCCGTTGTAATTGGCACCACGGTAGAAACGCGAAGATCGCGGCAGCGATGCCAATTTCAGTGATGTCATAAATCCCTCGGATCGGACCCAAACCAATGTCGAGCGGCACAAGAACGCGGCCTATAATCGACACGAAAGTCATTCCCACGACGAGGAGTAAAATAATGCCGCCTGTCAGCGCCATCCCTTGGGCGAGCGCCCGTGCAATCATGGATAGTGCAGAATACATGCAGGTGCCCTCAAATTGAATTGGCCGGCCCCTCATTTGCGGGAGGCCGGCCTTTTTATTGCGTTCGGTTTACTTGTTGATCAGTGCCGTCGCTTGGTCGATCAGGGCTTGGCCGTCGATGTCTTTGCCCTTCATTTCTTCAACCCAACGCGCGATCACGGGCTGCGCTGCATCTTTCCAACGCGCCACTTCTGTGGCGTCTAGCTGGACAATCGTGTTGCCCGCTTTTTCAGCAATCGCACGACCGGGAGCGTCCATGTCCCACATAACTTGAGCGGCCATGCCAGACAGTTTCGCGCCGGATTCCGCGTCCACAATTGCCCGTAGATCATCGGGCAGGGCTTCGTATTTAGCCTTGTTCATCACCAAAACGATTGCCGCTGTATAAAGCGCCTCGTCTCCTGTAAATTCTGCGTGGTTGGTGACGAGTTCTGATAAACGAACCGCTGGCGTAACTTCCCAAGGAATAACCGTGCCTTTTATAACGCCTTTGGAAAGCGCTTCTGAAATCGCAGGCAATGGCAGACCAACAGGCTCTGCGCCCAGCTCGGAGAGCATGTCGTTGATCACACGTGTCGGACCACGCACTGTCAGATCTTTCATGTCCTCTAGTTTTGTCATCGGCTCTTTGGTGTGGATGACACCGGGGCCGTGGACCCATGCGCCAAGCACCTGAAGGTCTTTGTATTCGTTGGACTGGAAATCAGTATCGACCATTTCCCAGAACGCCAACGAGGTCGTCACAGGATTCTTCATCATAAACGGCAGTTCGAACACCTCGGTACGCGGGAAGCGCCCGGGCGTGTAACCCACAACCGTCATCGACAGATCGACAACCCCGTCGCGCGCTTGGTCCATCAATTCTGGCGGTCGGCCACCAAGGCTCATCGCGTCAAAATGCTGGATCGCGATACGCCCATCTGACGCGGCCATCACTGCTTCTCCCCATGGTACGAGAATTTTTGCAGGTACAGTCGCTTGTGGCGGCAAGAACTGGTGCAGGCGAAGCGTGACCTCTTGCGCACTGAGTGCACCAGCCATGCCAAGCGCTATCGCGGATGCCGCTACAACGGATGTAAATGTTCTTCTCATCATGTCTCTTTCTCCCAAAAGATGATTATCATTGAGCAATCTTTACCCTTTACATGAAATTTTCCAAGTCATAATCTCACAATATGAGAAATATTTGACTTTAACGTCTTAGAGTCGTTGATTTGCAAAACTGTGGAGAAACACATGGCCTCTCTCGCCCCTCTCGATGAAACGATCACGCTGGATGATCTGAACCGCGATCCGTTTCCAATCTACCGTCGCTTGCGCGCAGACTCGCCCGTTCTGCGGGTCAAAGCGACAGGGCGCACATTGCTGACCAAAGCCGTTGACACAAAATATGTCAAAGATCATCCGGAGATTTTCAGTTCTGATGATCCGCACACGCCGATGACCCGCGCGTTTCAAGCACACACCTTAATGCGCAAAGACGGTGACGCGCATATGCGTGAACGCATGGCGATGGCCCCCGCCTTTGCACCCAAAGTCATCATGAATGAATGGGTGCCCGCCTACCGCAAGATTGCCGAAGACTACGTTGCCCGCCTGCCGCGCGGCGAAGTCGTCGATCTCTTTCCCATGCTCGCAGGCCCTTATGCTGCGCGTGGGCTAGCAGTGCTTTTGGGTTTGGACGAGGCCACAGACGAGCAAATGCAACGTTGGAGCCAGAACCTTATCGACGGTGCAGGCAATTTTGGCCAGCGCGAGGAACTCTTCGCTGTGTCCGACAAAGCCAACGCCGAAATGAATGTGCTCTTTGATAGCTTGCAACCTCGTCATCGCGCCGCACCAAATAACTCGGCGCTTGCCGTCATGTTGAACGCAGAAGATCCCATCGAGCAAAGCCAGATATATGCCAACATCAAAATTGCGATTGGCGGGGGTATAAATGAACCGCGTGACGCGTTGCTAACCATCCTATGTGGCTTACTCACTAATCCTGACCAACTGGCGGAAGTGAAGAAAAACGAAGATTGGGAAAAGGCTTTCGAGGAAGGCATCCGTTGGGTTGCACCGATTTCCGTTTCTGCTCGTCGTGCCATTGAGGACACTGAAATTCGCGGTTTTCTTATCAAAAAAGGCGATTCAGTCATGACCATTCAAGCCAGTGCAAATCGAGACGAAGATATTTACGATAACGGCGAAAACTACGATGTGTACCGCACGGTCAATCAGCACCAATCCTTTGGTAATGGTCCCCATTTCTGCCAAGGCACGCACGTTGCACGGCGTGCAGTTGGCCAAGTTATGCTACCCATTTTGTTCGAGCGTTTCCCAAACATGAGCATTCCCAATCTTGACAATGTTCTTTGGCGTGGCTTTGGCTTTCGTGGTCCCGTGCAAATGCCGGTGTTGTTGCAATAACTTCCACGCATTTGTGCACAGTCAATGAAGTTAAGAAACCTTATATTCAATACATCATCTGAGATCGTCTTCCATCGCTACCCCAATCCCCTGTCGTAGAGTCAGTATAGGGTGTATTTTGAAGTGTTGTCAGACCAAGTCACTCCGGTGTTGTGGGGCTGTCAACACTAACGATTGCAAGCATCAGATTGCTCCCACAGCCTAAATCCATGCGATCAATAATTGACGCCACTCAGCGAGAGCAGCGGCACGGTTTAGCTCGAAATTGGTGCGTGAACCGAGATGTACAGCCAAACAAAATTACCCCCGAATGAATTTAAAAGGCTAACACTAAAGGGCCGAGGTCCGAGGCGCGGGGCCCTAGGATAGGGGGGTGCGGTCCGTAGGCCTCAATCTCAACTATAGAGATCAGGCGCAGTAACCCCAGATTAACTCTGTTTTGATCTGATGTTTCATTGTGGGTAGCGTTGTGGGTAAAGATTTTACCTAATATTAAATTATAATAAAATCATTTACTTAATAGGTTTAAGTGGCGGAGGAACAGGGATTCGAACCCTGGGAGGACTTTCACCCTCGTCGGTTTTCAAGACCGAACTCTGGCGCTTCATAGGTAGTCATAGCATTCAAAATTAGTAACTTTCCCGCATTTCAAGCGTCATATCCACCATGCTTAGGCACCAGTATTATTTAAAAGGTTGTCACACGGGTTGTCATGGACACCTCAAACTATGTCTTCAGAGGGAGCCAATCTAACTCTTCACCCAAACGGAGATGTAGGCAACATCAGTATTATCTGCAGAAAGGTGTTTCGGCACAGTATCAACCACTTTTACCCTAATTTTTGAGGCGTGTTGGAGATATTTTGTTAAGTGCTCAGCATCATTAGGATGGAGCCGGCCAAATACTTTTGGTACCAATTTATAAAAAAAGCGGGACCAGCTTGTTCGCTTGGGTTCAAAGTACAATATGAACTGATCTTGATCATTTACGACCAAATCCAAATCATCGCCAATGCTTATCCCTTGTTTGTGCAGGTCCAGCCGCAGGTCTACGACTTGGCTTTTTTCTAATACAATCTCCATAATAACTGCACACCTATTCTACCGTCAAATACGGCTGTTAAAGCAGCAGAGTGTTAGAATGAAAGTTTAGACAAGTTCTTTCAAACTAATGTTTTGTGATGAAAGCGTTGCAAAAAGTGTCGGAACCACCATTCTATGTTTAACGGCGTTAGTTATTGCAGTGCTTATCACCTTCGTTTT
>Ga0209654_1001691_pt1 | contig 16933 bp, 11 predicted proteins | sample SaaInl1SG_22_DNA_FD_184646 | JGI IMG/M metagenome (GOLD analysis project Ga0209654, IMG submission 184646) | Marine microbial communities from expanding oxygen minimum zones in the Saanich Inlet - ESP_161SG_22_DNA (SPAdes) (version 2) | ecosystem: Environmental > Aquatic > Marine > Intertidal... | reverse complement strand
ATTGGATTCTTTGTTTACTAAAGAACATGATACTAACAATAAAAAGATGACCGTTATTATGAAAAATCTATTGTATATTATCATTGATTTGCTTGTTTACAATCCTAAAATAACTTCAGGTTTATTACCCGATGTATTTAATTCAGCAATATCTTCTTGCTTAATATTAGTTTGCCATGCATAGAGATGCTTTAAATTTCTCATCTTAGATAAAGTTTCTAAACTTCTAGCAGTAATTTGTGTTCCGTATAAGTTAAGGCTCTCCAAATTATCTAGGCTTGCTATTGAAGCCATTGAATCATCAGTCAATGGGTTATTGTTCAGTTTTAATTTTTGAAGATTTGAAAATTGACTAATAACTTTCAATTCTTGATCCGAAATATTGTTTTGTTCTAATGATAACCATAAAACATTCTCTTTTATGGATAATAAAACTTCAAGATAATCTAAAGCATGATGATTCTGCTCGATGGTAATTGTATGAGGAGGTAAAACAACCTCATACAATCCAGATTCATAAACAAGCTCTCTTAGAACAAAACCTTTGTTTTGAATGAGATTTATTTGAGTTTCAGAAACTTTATTTACAGAAGGCAATGCCGTTTTAATGCTGTTTATTTCAGTTCCGGATAAACCTAACATTCTATTTGCAATAACCAAAATTTCCTCTGGAGTTTCAACTTCTGTAACCTTAGAATCAAAATTTCCATTTGCATTATTTATCCAATAACTTAAAATAGATATTTCGTCTTTCGTTAAAGGTTTTTTACCTTCAGGAGGCATAAAGTTTTCATGATCTGGATCTAGCAGTACCCGTTTTATCATTTCCGATTCAGAAGCATTTCCAGAAACAAGTGTTTTGCCATTCTTACCACCTTTTAAAATAGCGAAAGAACTATGAAAAGATAAACTTCCTTTCTGCTTGCTTTCGTTATGACAGCTAGCGCATTTGTTATCTAAAATAGGATTAACCAAATGGTTAAAGACTACAGCATCTTCTAGCTTATTAACTGCATCCAATTCATAATGATCTTTATTTGCAAAAGGAAGGTATTTTAATAGATAATCGCTACCATGTGTTAGATTGCCTCCATAATGTCCTGTAATGCTTAATAAAACAACCAGTAGTGTTAGTAATGAAATATTTGGTTGTAAATATTCCAGTTTTGAAATTTTAATTTTCTCGATACGAATTAACCAAGCTAAAAAAGCAATTGCAGTTGTTACAATTCCAAACCAAAAGTGGGTGTTTAAGGCTTCGACTTCATAATCACCACTTAAAGATAACATATATCCTAAAACACAAGCTAATGCTCCACTAATTCCACCTAAACTGAGTGCTAAAGGAATACCAGAGGTCAAAACTGGATTTTTTTTCCAACGACTAAAAACTTCTAATAAAAAAGCAAAAAATAAAAAACCAATAGGAAAATGCACTACAAGTGGATGAAACCTGCCTAAAAATAATACAAAATCCGGAACACTGTTTTCCATTTACTTCTACTCTTTAGTTTTTTAAACGCGCTCTAATTTTAAGGGAGGTGTTTTGTCAGCTCTCCACTGGCAGATATACAAGTTTTTATCGTTATCTACACAAACATCATGTCCATGAGAAATGGGTCTTTCTGGTAATTGATATGCTTTTTGAAGTTCTCCATTTAAATATAAAGGAGCAGTAGCACCGGGATTTGAAACCACTTTGTCTCCTTCTAAAATAGTAACAAACCCTGTTGGTTCTTTCCAGCTAGTTTTACCAACCTTTGGCTGAGACCAACATACACCAGCATATAAATTTGAATCATCAAAAACGGGTCGGCAAACCTGCATATTAGGCAAATTCAAGGTTTTAATATACTTGCCATCAAGTGTAAACCATTTAAAACATGCATTATTTCTAGAGGTCACCACAACCATTGGGTTTCCTTTTTCTCGATAATCTATAGCAACGCCATGTGCACTTTGAATTTGATAATTTTCATCTGGGTTATCGCTTCCTCCCCAATGTCTTATATAACGTCCATTGTAGTCGTATTGAATAATTCTGCTCATACCATACCCATCGGCTACATAAATGTCACCATTAGGTCCAATGGCTGTTTCTGTAGGACAAAATGATTCTCCAGTCTTGTAGATGCCTATGGTAACAGGATGTCCTATATCAAAAACAACACGTCCATCAATTGTTGTTTTTGTAATACGACCATTATGCTTTGTCCAACCACCTTGTTTGTTTAAAAACCAACCCGAATCGGACAAAAACAAAAATTCTTCTCCGCCTTCGTCTGATATGGTTAATCCATGTCCGCCCGGGTAAGCTGTACCCCAAGCATCAATCACATTACCCGATTTGTCAAAAATGATGACATTGTTTTTTGGATGGTCTCCAATCATAATCAACCTACCTTTGCTATCCATTTGCATTTCATGGCAATTCAACAAAGGTGTTTCAATGGAGCTCATTTTAGCCCAATCTCTTATCAATCGATATGTATAATCGCCATGTCCTAAAATTGTTTCATTTTCTTTAGATTTTTTTAATATATGAAAACCAAAAGAAGGTAGAGTAGTTAAGGCTGCGCATACTAACCCAGTTTTTTTTATAAAATTTCTTCTTGACGACATAATTTTTAGGTTTAGGTTAATAAATCTTTCACAACATGCCCGTGAACATCTGTTAATCTATAGCGACGCCCTTGATGCTTGAACGTTAAACGTTCATGATCCACTCCAACTAAATGCATTAAAGTGGCGTGAAAATCATGGACATGAAGAGGGTCTTTAATTACATTATAGCTAAAATCATCAGTTTCACCATAAGTAAAGCCGGGTTTAACACCAGCACCAGCCATCCACATTGTAAATGCTTTTGGATGATGATCTCGACCGTAATTTTCCTTAGTTAACTGCCCTTGAGAGTAAACTGTTCTTCCGAACTCTCCCCCCCAAATAACCAGTGTGTCATCAAGCATGCCGCGTTGTTTCAAATCCTTTATTAATGCCGCCGTTGGTTGATCGGTTTTTTTAGATTGACTTCTTACACCTCCCGGACAATAATTGTGTTGATCCCAACCTTGATGGTATAACTGAACAAATTTAACTCCTTTTTCCAACAGTTTTCTAGCCATTAAACAGTTGGCTGCATAGGTTCCTGGATCTCGACTATCCTTTCCATACAAATCAAAAATATGATCTGGCTCATCAGATAAATCTGCTACATCAGGTACAGACGTTTGCATTTTAAAAGCCATTTCGTATTGAGACATTCTTGCTTGAATTTCAGGATCTCCGTAGGCATCATTTTGTATATCATTTAAACCACTAAGGTAATCCAACATATTTCTTCTGTCATTGCCATCATAATTTTCAGGATCGCTTAAATATAATACAGGGTCTTTACCCGCTCTAAACTGAACACCTTGGTGTTCTGTTGGTAAAAACCCATTGCCCCATAAGCTTGCTTTTAACGGCTGCCCTTTTCCGTTTTTAGAAACCAAAGTAATGAATGTAGGAAGGTTTTCATTATCTGACCCTAGACCATAGCTTAGCCATGAGCCTATAGAGGGTCGGCCTGGAAACTGGTGACCAGTTTGCATAAACGTTATAGCGGGTGTATGATTAATTTGATCGGTTTGCATACCTTTCATAAAACACAAATCGTCTACAACTTCAGACAAATAGGGCATCGCATCACTTACCCATGCTTTGCATTTTCCGTGTTGTTTAAATTTGAATACTGATGGTGCAATTGGCAAAGTACTTTGACTACCACTCATTCCTGTTAAACGCTGTCCTCCAATAATCGATTCAGGTAATTCTTTACCAAACATATCTAAAAGTTTTGGCTTATAATCGAATAAATCCATTTGAGAAGGCCCGCCACTTTGAAACAAATAAATGATCCGTTTTGCTTTGGGTAAGTGGTGGGGTAGCCCAAGTCTATTTTTATTATAGTTATCTAAAATCAACTCTTCGGTAGATTTATTTCCTACTGCTCCGAACATTTTTTCTGCACCAAGTAAACTACCAAGAGCTATAGCACCAAGTCCCAAAGATGTTTTCTTTAAAAAGTGTCTTCTGTCTATTTGTCTTTCAATATTTTGTAAATCTCTATTATTAGATGTTATTTTATTGTGATGATTGTTACACATAATGTCTTTTATTTAGAGTTTAGCAATTTATCTTTTAGTTATACTAGCATCGGCATTCATAATGGTACTTGCCACAATGGAGTTTGCAGCAATAAGTGCCTTATTATCTGAATCAGAGACTTTAAATGCACCTGTTTGTAGCCAACCTTTTGTTTTTTCAATATTAGTTTCAAATTTTTTGAATTCTTCTTTTTGTAAAGCAATTAATAATTCTAACTCTTTATTTTTTATTTTTCGTCCAGTTAATTTTCTAAAGGTCTCCGAAATACCTGTGTTTAAATCTTCTGCCTCAGTAATTTGTTTTCCTAAAACTCTTGAAGCTTCAATATAAGTTGGATCGTTTAAAAGAACTAGGGCTTGAAGAGGCGTATTTGTTTTTTGTCTGCGCGTAGTACATAAGTCTCTTGTAGGCGCATCAAAAATTGAGATTGTAGGGTTTGGTACGGTTCGTTTCCAAATAGTATACATACTTCTTCTGTATAATCCTTCTTCTCCATCTTGTACATAGGTATCGCCATTAACCTTCCATAAGCCAGCTGGCTGATATGGTTTTACGCTTTCCCCTCCTATTTTGGTGTTTAATAATCCTGAGGCAAACAGTGCATTATCTCTTAACATTTCTCCAGTTAGTCTCATAGATGCCCCTCTTGCTAACCATTTATTTTCTCCATCTAGAGCTAAAAGCGTTTTATTTATAACAGAGCTTTGTTGATAGGTACTAGACATCATAATGGTTTTATGAAGGGCTTTTACATCCCAACCTGACTCTATGAACTGTATAGCCAACCAATCTAGAAGTGCTGGATGGCTTGGTAACTCACCTTGATTTCCAAAGTCTTCAGAAGTTTTTACAAGTCCTCTTCCAAAAATATTTTGCCAGTATCTATTTACGGCAACTCTGGCTGTTAAAGGATTATCTTTGTGTGTAATCCAATTGGCCAATCCGAGTCTGTTTTTAGGCATTTCGTTGGTCATTGGAAATATATTTTCTGGTAGATTGGGAAATACGCTGTCGGTTGGAGAATCATAATTACCTCTATGTAATATATAAGTTTGCCTATTGAGCTTACTTTCTTTCATTACCATAATTTGCTTAATAGGATCTATACTATCAGCGAAAACTAGTCTGTTTTTTTCTAACTTTTTAAGAGCCGATTTATAAGCATTTGAGTTGGTTGCTATATAATACTTTTCTAATTTTTCTTTTTCAGATTCAAGTAAATCAAAAAACTCTTTATTTTTAATTTTTTCTATACGCTCGGGGTTAGCAATTTGTAAAACTTCTATTTCTGTTAATTCTTTATTAAATACCACAAGATCATCAATGGTAGCATCCTTAATTCCTTTTCCTCTCCATACGGCTCCTATGCGTAAACCAGGCTCAAGCGGTGGGCTGCTTGCACCATATAATCTTAATCCGTTAAAAACTATGTCTTTGTATAAATTATCAAAGACTATTTTTGTTTGTAGTTTTTCTCCATCCAAATATATGGATACGCCGTTTGCTTTACTCGATCCATCATAAGTCATGGTTAATTGTACCCACTTTTCTTTTGGTAAATTATCTAAAGACTCGACAACAATAGCATTGTCAGGATAAACATGCGCCAGCAAAGCTTCAATTTTATTGTCCTTGATTTTTAAATGATAGCCTCTAAAACTGTGCAATTCAGGACTATTCATTTTATGAAAAATTACTCCTGTTTTTAAATCTTTTGGAACATAAACTTTAATGCCTATACTAAAGGGTTGACTTCTCTTAAAAATACCAATTTTATCTAAATCCAACCAAGTATCTCCATCCATATAAAGTCCATTTCCCTGAGCACCCTCTTTAAAAATTACTTTTTGATTGTCAACAAATTGTTGACGCATTCTTATATTATTTTTACTTTTAGTACTGACTAAATTTAGAAGCTTTTCGTTATCAAAATCAAAGTGCGCAACTAAACCTTGAGGTTTGGTTTTAGTAGACAAATTTTTAAATTGATTACTTGCTATCCACTTAACTGCTTTATGCTTTTCGTCATTTATTGTTGATTTTAATTTTTCTTGAGAATCGTCAACCAGTGTTTCTACATAAGCTAAAAACTCTTCTTGTTCTTTGGTAGGAAGTAACATAGCCGGAACTGGGGTTGCCAAGTCCCATGGAATTAAACCCGTTTCGTCAACATTATTAAAAAAACTATACATTTCATAATAGTTTTTTTGGGAAATTGGATCGTATTTATGGTCATGACACTTAGCACAAGCATAAGACAAACCTAATATCCCCTGACTTACGGTTGCTGTTCTATCTGCCACATATTCTGACCTGAATTCCTCATCTATGATACCGCCTTCTAAATTTTGTGGATGAAGCCTATTGAATGTAGTGGCTAATTTTTGATCGCGGGTTGAATTTTCAAACATATCACCTGCCAATTGCCAAGTTAAAAATTCATCATAAGGCATATTTTGGTTGAAAGCTTCAATAACCCAATCTCTCCAAGGTGAAGTATCACGATATTTATCATTGCTATAACCATGAGTATCAGCGTATCGTGAAAGATCCATCCAATCTAATGTCATATGCTCACCATAATGAGCAGATGCTAAAAGCCGATCTATTTGTTTTTCGAATGCATTTAGAGAAGAGTCTTGAATAAAAGCGTCCAATTCTTCTAGTGTTGGAGGTAAACCGGTTAAATCTAGGGAAGCACGACGTAGTAATATTTCTTTATCTTCTTTTTCAGAAGGCGATAAATTCAAATTTTCCAATTGTTTAACAATGAAATTATCTATGGGATTTGATATAAAACTAGTATGCTTTACTTCAGGTACTTGAGGATTTTCTGGCTTTATAAAAGCCCAATGATCTTTATATTCTGCGCCATCTTCTATCCATTTAATAAGAATGGCTTTTTCGTAATTAGTTAAAAAAAGATGAGATCCTGGTTCTGGCATTACAAAATTTGGGTCTTGTGAAATAATACGATGAAAAAATTCACTTTTTTTTAGATTGCTAGGTTTAATAGCTACTTTACCTGGTGATTCTGGTAAATTGGAATATGCTGCCTCTGCTGTGTGCAGTTGTAACCCTGCTTTAATATTACCTTTATCAGGACCATGGCACAAATAACATTTATCCGACAAAATCGGTTTTACATGTTGATTAAAATCTATATTTTTGGGTAGTTCTTTATATGCTACATAAACTGCTTCTGGTAAATCTGGCCTACCACATGAAAACACGAATAATAAAGCAAAAAATAAAACATAAAAACTTAAACCTTTGAACATAAAATTATAGTTGATTCTACTCCCAAAAATATATTTTTAGACAGTAATAAAGCGTAATAAATCAGCCTTAAAAATACACATTTCCGACATGTTCAGTTGTTTTCAAGTATAAAATAGATCAATACCTGCCATTTTTTGATTGAATTGCTGTAATTTTGGAATTAGAGCAACATTGAAAAATTAATGATCAAATTCTAAGAAATGTTGGAAATTTTACAGTCTTTAAAATTAACCCTGCTTAATACAGGCTATGCTAAATTAAATTCTTCATGGGATTTTGACAATGTAATAAGTCCCTTTACCAGAATGTATTACATCACAAAAGGTTCAGCAAAAGTATATCACAACAATAAAGTTTTTGACTTAAAACCAAATCATATTTATTTAGTGCCGAGTTATACATATGCAAGATATAAGTGTGAAAATTATCATGAACAATATTATGTTAGCTTTTTAGAAGATATTAATAATGGATTATCTATTTACAGTATAAAAGATTTTGAATATGAAATTGAAGCAGACTCTCATTGTTTGTATTATTTTGAAAGACTTTTAGAGTTAAATAAAAATAGGAAAATTAAAAATAGCGACCCCAAAACATATGATAACCGCCCTACTCTTTTGAATTTTATTAAGCAAAACGAAACTTTAAACACCATGGAACTATTAGAAACCCAGGGTATCCTAACCGTGTTGTTGTCAAAGTTTGTAAAAAACCACAAAATAAACAAAGACCATGTTACCCCAAATAAAGCAATATATCAAATTCAGAACTATATTAACGAAAACTTACACGCTCCAATAACTATAGAAGAATTAGCAACAAAATGTCATTATAGTACCGATTATTTTTCAAGACTTTTTTATAAAACACACGGAATTAGGCCTAATAAATACATACAATCAAAAAGAATAGAACGTGCACAATTGCTATTATTAACCACGACCAGTTCACTTAAAGAAATTGCTCAAAAAACAGGCTTTGAAAATTTAGCATACTTTTCCAGAACATTTAAAAAACACACTGGAAAGACACCCGGTTTTTTTAGAAAAGAACAAGTTGGCATTTAATCTATTTTCTTGTGTTTTCAAAGAGTATTATCCTTTTTAATTGTATGCCAGTAGATTGGAAAATTAGTATAATAAAAGAAGACTTCAATTTAAACTTCCAGTTTAAATTAGCTAACGACAGTATCTCAGAAGTTGGTAGCGCAAATTTTGACGAGTGGGATAACCTTAAAGATAAAGGCGGGATTGCAATAACTTCTGAAATAATTACAACCAGAAAAGCAGCTCAAATTCAGTTAACTTCAGAAGAAAAAATTAATACATGCCAATAATTATGATCTGTCTCATATTATTGTTCAATTAACTGATGATAACGGAAACCCTGTTAAAACAGATAATTGTGAAATTACTTATGAAATTAAAGGAAACGCTAAGTTATTAGGTATAGATAATGGCTGGAAAAAAAGTATTCAGAAGTTTCAAAATACCACCCAAAACGAAATTACCATATTAATTATTCAAGCTATGGATATAGAAGGTGATGTTGAGGTTATTGCAAATTCTGAAGGTTTACCCTCAAGCTCAATTAAAATAGCTATAAGCTAAGTATTAATGCTACTGTTACTTTGTAGTATAATTAATATTTATTGTAACAAAAAAAACGAAAATCAAATTGATTTTCGTTTTTTTTTATGAACCAATTAAGGTATTTATTGCTTAATTATACTTTTTGTGATACTTCCAGAATCAGTAAGTAATCTCATAAAATATACACCTTTGTTAAGGTTTGTAAAATCGGAAGAAGAACTTACTAAAGAACCTGTAACATTATAAACTTCAATACTTTTAATAGTAACACCTTGGCTATCAATATATACTTTCCCACTTGTTGGGTTAGGATAAACTGCAAGATTATTTATGGTGGTCACTTTTTCTGTACTTAACGTCTTTAGTTTATTTTGCTTAATGTTATCTATAAAAAATAGGTCTCCATCATAGGTGCCAGTAGCATTAAATTTAAAATCTAATCTAGATAAATACCCTGGTTCTGCACCTGCAGCAGTAACACCATCAGACTCCAAAACAGCATCCGCAAAGTTAAATTCAACTTCGTACCAAGTATTAGTATTTAAACCTGTAAAACTAATAGTATTTGTTTTATACCTAACTGAACTAAACCATGGCTCTAATTGAATATCTACATTAGTTTCGTTAACCGATAAAAACATAAATTTATACCAAGTTCCATTCGTTTGACCATAATTTCCACTTGGATTGGATATTGCCAACCATTTCCAAGCAGGAGCAGTATCAGTTAAAGTAATTTGAAAAGCTGTAGCACTTGAGTTAATTCCTGAAGTTACAGGGTTATTTGCATTCATCGCAGAAGCTTGAAGAGGTCCGCCCGTTCTTACAATTGGAGTAAGTGTTCCCGACTCAAAGTCATTAGAATACTGTCCGGAAACTAAACTAACCATTATTAAACAACTTGTTAGAAGTAAATTTTTAATCATAATAAAAAGTTTTAGTTAATATTAAACCAAAAATATCAATTTTTTGAGTAGAAACATTATACAAATGTTTTTAATAATATAAGATATGTATTAAAGTAACTCAAAAAATAAAATTTTTTAAAAAAAATTAATCAAACCTTATAAAAGTATTATTTTGTTTAGGGGGAATAGACAGTTAGAAAAAACAGAGGATACTTGATGTAAAAGAAACGTGAAAATAAATTTAGACGACCTTATACAATAATGACTAACTATAACTAAATTTGACATTTACTACTCATCAACTAATTTCCAAGTTCTTACCCAATCATATTTGGTTGATAAGTCATCAAAAGATGCTGTTTCAAAAATAGTATTCGCATCAATAGGGTTCCAATCGTATGTTTCAATAGCCATTGTAATATGTCCCTCTAAATCAAAATCAGCAGGTGGATTATTGATGGCATGTGTAAACTTTCCGTCTAGATAAAATAATATTTCGGTAGGAGATTTCCACCAGCAACCATAAACAAAATACCTTGAATTGTTTTTCTCGGCCAAAACCGTTTTTGCTGGACTCTGCATAGATCCAGTCACTTCTGTATCACAATCTCTTTGATGTCTCCATGTATTAGAAGCAAATATTTGGTCAAAATTATTTGCCCAATTAGCTGTATTTGTAAGTCGTCCAACACATTCTTGAATATCTAATTCTAATTTCCTAACAGGGCCCGTATTACAGTTTTGTTTGAAAGCTATCCAAAACGTAGATGACATAATTGTTTTATTCGCCTGCATTCTACATTCATAGTAATAACCGGGCTTTGCAGTGTTTTTGGAACGCACAATAGCGCCGCCATGTGTCCAATTTATACCATTTACACTTTTGGATACATTAAATTTCTCAACGGTTACGTTCATGCTTCCGTTACTTACAGTTACATTATCTGATTCGAATAGAGCAGGTGGTCTTCCTATCCAACCAAACCCATCTGTTGACGGACTTCTATGCCACTTGGAGTCGTCAAAGGTAGTTCCCTCAAATTCATCAGACATAGACGCTACTTTTACCCATTTTTTTCCATCAGGAGCTACAACGCCATCAGCAAGCGCATAAGGTAGATTGTTCGAAGGCTCTTTTACCTCAATATCAAAACTACATGAAGTTGAGTTTCCAGCTTTGTCTGTTGCAACAAATGTATTTGTCGTTATACCCATAGGAAATGAAGATCCAGATGCGAAACCCGCTGTTTGTGTTGTGAGAGTTCCTGGTAAATTATCGGTTCCAACAGGTTTGGTATAATTAACTACAGCTTCGTTTTTCCCTGTATCAATAAATGCAATAATAGAAGATGGACATGTTATTGAGGGATTTGTTGTGTCTGGTTGTAGTACTTCTTCATTTTCACCAGTGTCATTACTACTACAACCTAAAGCAATTAGTAGTGGCATGAAAAAAAGTTTGTATCTCACTAGTTTATTGAACATTTAATTTTCTTTTGTTCAAACATAATCATCGTTTTAAAAAAACAACCATTCATATGTTTTTTTAAATAGAACAAATCTTTTTATTGAAACCAAAATAAAAAATAACGATCTTATTTCTTACACTATAAAAAAGATTCTATTGAAGAGTTTCAATAGCATAAACATAACTGATCTTTTAAATACATTAATAAAAACTTTAGAGAACTTTCCAAACATTGCATTGTGTTCTAATTAATTTATAAAACCAAGCAGAATTAGTAGAAAAAATTTTACAAAAAAAACCGCTTTAAAAGCGGTTTTCATGTGAAGTAAATTAATTTTAAATATTATTTAGCAAATTTTAAAACTCCATCTTTAGTAGATAAAATATATAAACCTGAATTTAAAGTTTCAACATTGATTTCTTTAGAAATATTTCCTTCTAAAACAGATTGTCCTGATAAATTAAAGATTGAATAAACACCTTGAACATTATTTAAAATAATAGCATCTTTTTTAACGCTATAAAAGGCAGAAGTAAGTTTGTTTTTGTTAAATTTTGAATTTCCAAGTGTTGCGTTAGCTTTTGCTAAAAGTTCAGATTCTGTTTCTATAGTTGATGCCACAACATAAGTCATTGGAGCAATCACATAGGCACTACTTCCGTCAGATTTAACTGGCAATGCACTTGGTTCCTGAGTGGCTAAAAACGAACGTTGTACAACAATATAATCCGTTCCATCAACATACGCACTAGCTTGAGTAAATCTGGTATGTATTAGTACAACATTAAATGTTCCATCATTATTATCAGTTTTTATAAAATTTGGACCAACACTAGCAGGATCATTTACTTTAACCTGATGCAAGTTAGTGAATCCAAAGTTAGTACCTCCAGGATTAAATACATTACCCAAAAGGCCCGTAAAATCGCCACTTGAAGGAATAGTTACAGAACCCAAATCTGTTTGAACAGCACTAGCAGCCCTTATTGGTGCTGGAGCCGAATTTGTGATGGTCGTGGTATTAGGAATGTTGTTTATCTTCACAACTAAAGGATGCTCTCCTAAAGATGGACCAAAAACACCTGGATTGGCTGCATCCTTAGTAAATTGGTTAGGATGCGATAAAACCTCAAGGGTTATTTGAGCATTAGAAAAATTAATAGCTCCTAAAAGAGCAAAAAATAATAAGTAACAGTTTTTCATAAAATATGAATTTAAAAAAATATAATTATTGCAATATATAAAACAAGTAATCAAAGAAATAAAACAGAATATATTATTCTCTATAACATATGTTTTTTTTATTAAACCAAAAGTTTACATTAAAACCAAAGTTTAATAAATAACGATCTTATTTCTTACACTATAAAAAAGATTCTATTGAAGAGTTTCAATAGCATAAACATAACTGTTCTTATAAATACATCAAAAAAAATTTCTTAGAGATCTTATAAGTTAAGAACTCATTTATTTATCTTCTAATTTCCAAGTTCTAACCCAATCAATTCTCATGGTGTTTATACTTTCATTTTGTAAATCAGATTTTGGAGGCAAACCTCCTAACCATCCCGCCTCGTTAGTCCATAAATCAAAAATAATTTCTAACTCTCTTGTGAAAAATCTACTGGGATGGTATGTTCCATCTCTATGCTCACCCACTACCACATTTCCTGAGGGTTCTCCGTTTAAAAAAAACTGAATATTTCTTTCATCTTTCCACCAAACTCCATAAGTATGATAATCTTCATTCCAACCAACATTTCTTAATGGGTTTGCTTGAGATAAACTAGACCTCAAATAATTATCTTTATTTCTAATTTCTTTTGGATCTAAATTATTGTCTGCATGAAAATACTGAGAATTCATTTGTACTGGGTAGTCATCTGCTGCACAATTGTTACATGATGGTTTTGAGTTGTTCTCAATGATATCAATCTCGTCTCTAAAAATACCTGCGCCACCTTCACCTTTGTTCATCCAAAATGTGTTAAAGGCAGAAATATGAGCTGTTTTTATTCTGGCTTCAGTATACATTGGATAACCAGTTTCAGCTTTCGAATGAATTCTAGCCGTTTGAAACCATCTACCTTCTGGGTTGCTTTCATTTAATGTTGCCTTTATCCATAATTTGCCGTCTGTTACACCAGCATTGGCTGCTGATGTTGACATAAAAACGGGTACTCCATAATTCCACGTAGATTTAAACCATTTATCACTATCCCAGGTTTCAAATTCATCAGACATGCTTTCTAACTTAACCCATTTTTTTCCGCCTGGTGTTGTGTTAACTATAGATGTAAAAGAAGGTTGTGTTGGGTCAATACTATTAAAATCTTCAAGGGTAGGTGCATCAACAGTTAAGGTGTCATCTTTAGCTACAGGCTTATAATCAATTATATTAGTAGAATCATTAGGTTTTAAACCATTGTTACTACAACTTTCTAAGTTGATCATTAAGCATATAAATAATAATAAATGCACTTTTTTATTTAAAAAATTTCTTTCCAACATATTTTTTTAGGCTTGATTTCTAAAAAATTAAACTATTGATTAGTGCGAAAATATGAGTAATTAATTACTTGATACAAACTATACATTTATAAATTGTTATAAAAACAACTGTTAAGTTTGAACAACTTTAATAAAGAAAAGGACACAACTATCAGCAAATTGTGCCCTTTCTTAAACGAAAACTAACTAATTCACCTATTAATTAAGGACGCAATTTTAATTCTGCCACAGTTATGTTGTCCAAATAAAACTTTAAAGGCTCCGGGTTAGTCGCATTATAACCTCTAAGCATAAAAGAGGCATCACCACTAGGTAACTTATTGGTTCTGAAAGAAGCATATACCCACTTATTGATTGAAAAGTCTGAGGTAAATGCAGGGTTGCTACCTACACCCCAGTCCGTACCCGGATTCCAATAAAATCTTAAATCAGGTAAGTTTCCAGTAGTATAGTTACCAAGATCGGTTACATAAACCCAGGCGCCTATTTCGTACATCTTGCCTGCTTGTGTGGGGAACCTAATAAATTGACCCGCTAAATCTCTATGGCCAACAATCATACCATCGTTTGCTGCTATTTCAATATAGGCACTTTTAGAACCCTCTTGCGATTGATTAGAGCTTAATGTCCATGTAAAACCATCCCAATCTGGTCCCCAACCTAAATATTGCCAATTTCCATCCGTTGAGTTTTCAAAACTGTAGTCATAACTGCTAGATTCTAAAATATTTGTTTTAATAATATCTGTAAGAATCTCGTCAGTAAAAGCTGTCGCCGCAACAGCATCTAAAGTTGTTAAATTACCTAGAGCATATGAAACTTTTACAACATCGTCGTTATAGTAGGGCTGATCTAATGTTATAACAACTACATTACCATCAACATTATCTACTGTTACAGAGCTAATAGTTGGAGTAATGACACCGGCAGCAGCCGTCTCTATTGATACAGAATAATCACTCTTATTGATTGTATTTGGATCCATTTCTCTACTAAACTCCAATCCAATTTTATCTGTACTTTTTTCAAAGATTCTTTCTAGAGTAACGGGTTTTGTTGATGGTATAACTTTAATAAAGTTTTTTATTGTAATGGTGTCAGAGTCTGTTGGTCTTGTCCGAGAAGCTATAAAATTTAAGTCCCATGTACCCAATTTAATATATCTAACGTCAATTTCACCGTCAGGCTCAGTAGAAGTAATAATTTCAGGTTTGGCTCCATTTAAAGTCCATGTGAAATTGGATGGACTACCATCACTTGCTTGCGACAAACGTACGTACTCACTTGCTGTAATTGTATTCTCAGCATTATCAGAAAGGGATAATGGAGCACCTGTAGACCCATCTTCATTAATATGATTAATATTAATTTTAGCCAATACATTATCCAATACCGTAACAACTATTGTTGTATCTAATTCCACGCCATTTATTGGTTCTAAACTATCTTCGTTCGGATACACATTGCCTTTAAATGTTTGATTTAAAACAACATCATACACCCCTGATTTTGTAAAAAAACCTTTAACTACATTCTTGCTTGAAGTATTCCCTTTTTCTCCAGCAATGCTAGAAGCATCTGCAGGGAATGTCCATACTCTACTTTGAACACCTTGAGAAATGTCTCCAAAATCAATGTGTCCATCAATATTAATTGTGTTATCGAAATTCATTTCTGAAGTAACAATTACTCTATGATTAGGTTCAACCAAATCAGTAGATTCATTTTCATTACACCCAACTATAAGAAGAGATAAGATGAAAATAAATTTAAAATACTTTATATTTTTCATGATATATAATTTTAATTATTTAAATTTCCATTTGTCTGCACTTCCGAGTTCGGAATAGGGAAGTAGTTGTGTTGCACTGAATTGTAGTTTGCAGCAGCATTAACAAAATCAGGTCTAATTCTTTCTCTAATGAATAATGGAGCTTCTCCGTTACCGTTTGTATTTAGGTTAGTTTGCCTCCATTGTTCATCGGCACGTAATTCATTAAATACTTCTTCAACAATACCCCAGCGCACTAAATCTTTCCATCTGTGACCTTCGAAACAAAGCTCAATAGCTCTCTCTACTCGTTGTAGATGTGTAAGTACAGTTTCCTTACTAGGAGTTACCATGGGATGATCACCATGTACTTGTTTACTAACATGTAATTGAGGGAATTTTCCACCATTCATATCCATATATTGCTGTAATGTATAAACTCCGGCTCGACTTCTGACCAAATCAATATATTTTATAGCAGTGTCAACATCATTAGTAGCGTTTAAAACAGCTTCGGCATACATAAGAAGAACATCCGCATACCTTATGTGTCTATAATTAATTCCTGATCTACTAAGGGCAGGTTCAGCTTCTAAGTGATACCAATTAGAATACTTCTTAACATAAGCACTTTGACCAAATCCCCAACCTTTAGGCTCACCTTGAGGTAATTGATAGTATAAACCTTCAAAATTCATAGGAACAATTGTCGAATTCATTCTTCTGGACTCTAAATTGCCATCATTAATAGAGTTATCAGGGTCTACTTCATCATACACTAACATTTCATGCAAATTGTAGGAGGGTAATACGGTGTTAAACGCTCCATAATTTAATTGACCAAGTGCTGTAGCCAAAGCTGTAGCTTCCGCTCCCGATTCAAAAGCATTATCATCTACTGCAGCACCAGGTACACCAGGAGCAATCTCAGAGGAATAATTTACTTCAAAAATAGACTCTTGGTTGAACTCATTAGTATGCCAAAAATTATCCTCGATATTTCTTGTCAATGAGTATACATCTGATTCAATTACTTCCTTAAATAATAAAACTGCCTGAGGCCATTTTTCATCATATAAATATACCTTACCTAAAAGACTAGTTGCAGCTCCCCAAGTGGCTCGGCCAACATTTTTAGAATCCCAAGATTGAGGTAAATTATCCTTTGCAAATGTTAAATCGGGAATAATAATTCTCGACGTAACCTCTTCCTTACTTGAAAATGGTTTTTCAAATTCGTCTTCATTA
>Ga0209654_1001687_pt1 | contig 16945 bp, 17 predicted proteins | sample SaaInl1SG_22_DNA_FD_184646 | JGI IMG/M metagenome (GOLD analysis project Ga0209654, IMG submission 184646) | Marine microbial communities from expanding oxygen minimum zones in the Saanich Inlet - ESP_161SG_22_DNA (SPAdes) (version 2) | ecosystem: Environmental > Aquatic > Marine > Intertidal... | reverse complement strand
TTAACGAAGTAACAGGTGAGGTAACCACTGAATATCCCCATGTCTGTAATCTGAATTCTCCATATTATGATTGAGCCACTAACCTAGAAGCTTATTTTTTATTTTCTCGAGAAGCGGAAATTCAACCATAAGCTCATTAAGCACTAACTGATAAGAAGAATCTTTTTCATTTGTAAACAAGAAATTGTATTTGGGGTTATTTGATGCACAAATGAAAATACAATCTTCAAAAAGTTCCCTAAGAACAGATGGTCTTTCGGTCGTATGAGCTTTCATAAGATTTATAAGATAGTCCAGAGTCTGCAAACGTTCAAAATTAGTTCCACTTTGGAACCACTCATCGGTTTCGATCAATAACTTACGTAATTCATCATCCGGGGTATCCGAACCCATCCAATACTCCATCGATTTAAGGACCATCAGAAATTCATTATTCTTGATCTCACCATCGTTATATTTCGAGGTATAAATTAAAATGTAAGCGGCAGCGTGGCCTAAACTTAAATCTTCTGGAGGGTTATTCATTAGTTACCTTTTAATCTTTGCCTTCTGTTATAATCTTCACAAGTTTTTTTTATTCTTTCCTTTACACTTGCTGGCACTGAATCAATATAATACATATTCTTCATTACCTCAAGTGCAGAATCATAATCTCCCTTGATATAGTTTACTATATTCTTATCGTTGAACTCCATAGGTATAATCGTAATTAATTGACGAAGAAGATGAGTGTTCTTTGGGAGATTATCACTCAGATTATTAATGATCTAACTAATGGTTCAATCAGATTTATTTTGATTCTGACTTAGCTGGAGCTTTTACCCCTTCCTAAAAATATTGGAATTAAAAAAGACAGCGTAACTAAAACAGAGAAAATCAGGTCAATATGCTCAAGGTTTAAATCCTTCAGCCAAAAGGACAGCATTAATTTCAATCCTAAAAAACCAACTACCCAAAAGGCTACTTTTTCTAAAACAGGGTGCTTCTCAATAAGTTTTACAAATCCTGTAGCAGCAAAGCGCATTGCGATAATTCCAACAAATACTCCGATGTAGATTAGCTCTATTTGATCTGTAAAAGCTACCGCGGCGAATACATTATCTATTGAAAAAACCAGATCGGCCAATTCGATAGCTACTACTGTAGACCAGAAAATATTTAAAAAAGGAATGGAAATAGATTTGTGATTAGAATCATCTTGTTCAGATTTAAGATTGGAATATGCCAGATAGATTAAATAGAGTCCACCTAAAAGCTTTAACCATATAATCTTTAAAAGAAACGATGCGAAAAGTAATGCTAATCCTCTAAATAGGTATGCCCCTACAATTCCATAGGTGAGTGCTTTTTTCTGATCACTCTTTGGTAATGTCTTAACCATTGTCGCCAGAACAGCTGCATTATCAATACTTAGAAGAACTTCTAAGATTATGATGTTTCCGATTATAAAAACAGTTTCAAGCATATCGGATCTTTATTGTTAAATTTTTCAGAGTAAATTACGAAGCAGAAACAAGATCACCTAAATATAGATATCATGCTTAATCGAAATATTTTTCTAAATGAGAATGTAGTTATAGGAGTTATCCTTGTGAATTGTATTTCTATTTTTATGGAAGGATATTTCCTAAGTGACTTTCCATTAGTTTTTACCATTACTAATGCTTTTTTCGCTCTTTTCTATATCCTTGAATGTTCAGTAAAAATTTATAGTCATTCATTTAAGGGGTACATATCAAAGGGAGTAAACCGATTGGATTTTGCTCTCTCCATTATCTCAATTCCAGAACTAATAGCACTTGTAGTTGCTAGTTTTAATCCTGAACTTACCTTTTTGTATGCCTTACGAGCATTTCGATTAGTGCGAGGAATTCGTTTACTTAAAATACTGGGTATCATCAAAAATGGAGAAGCATTACTTTTAGGTATAGGCAGGGCATTAAAGTCATCGTATCTCATTCTACTATTGTTCTTCTTGATCAATTTTATCCTCAGCAGTATATCTTATAACTTGTTTAATGTTAAAGCTCCCGAGTACTTCGGAAGCCCTTTAGAATCGCTCTATAGCATATTTAAAATCTTTACTGTAGAGGGATGGTATGAAATCCCAGAAGTAATCGCCGAGCAATACTCTGAATTTAAAGGATGGTTGGTTCGATTGTATTTTATACTCATTTTATTCGTTGGCGGAATCTTTGGCTTATCTATCGTTAATTCTGTTTTTGTGGAAGGAATGATTAATAATTCTGATATGGATAAGAAGATCGATAAGATTCTAAAACGTCTTGACGATATTGAAAAGATCAATAAATAGTGGAAAACCCATATATTCTGCTAAATTTATTAGCAAATGGTTTTTGTTGATTTTTTAACAGAAAGGTTTCAACAAAAAATTGTACATTTCCATATCAAATTTTTAAAAATTAGAATTATGTCACAAGAAATTTATGATGACTTAGGTCAGTTAGGATCACTAGTAATGTTGGGTACAATGGTCGCTGCTGTAGATGGAAGCTTTGAAGAATCAGAGTTTGAATCAATAGTGGATGGATTTGTTAAATTTGCTAATGAAGACGCAGCTACGCCAGAGCATTTTGCGAAGACTATGGATAAAGTAAAAAATGCTCATCAGACTTTAGGGACTTTTGAAAACAAAGTAAAATATGCAGCAACGGTGCTTAACACTTTCAAGTCTGATTTTGATGCAGATACAAGAAAGGCAATTTTAGGAGTATACAATGATATTGCTATGGCAGACCTAGAAATGCACCCAAATGAAGCGGCACTTTTAGGACTATACGCTAAACACCTTTTATAGTCGTTTGTTATTTTAACATTTAAAAAAAGAGGAGGTGATAAGCTTCCTCTTTTTTTTGATCATGAAAAATCTTGAAAAGGCATTTCAATCGTTATCATCTAAAGAGCAAGAATGTTTAGGTGTGGACACTTTATTTTACCTCGCTACAAAAGTTGAGAACTTTTTAAAATTAGGACCAAAACAATACGCTCTTGAGGACGCTTTTGGTTACCCAGACCACACTTATAGCGATGGCCATTTACAACATATTAAAAAGGTGTCAGAACAACTTTTGAACGGTAAAGGCTTAACAAGAATGACTCCTATTGAAATTCATAGATCAGGGGTAGCTTCTAAATTCCTTATAACTTTTCATTTCAAAATGTACTCCAAGGAATATGCTAGCAATGACGATGAAAGTTTATCTTTTTTAGCCTGTTCAAGTCACATCATTGACAAAAGAAATCTGTCACTTTATTTTAAAATCAACAGGGATCAAGGTTAACATCCTTACGATTGTGACCATTTGATCAATTCCTCCCAAGAATTAAAATATTCCACATCCCTAGGCAAAACGAAAAAACCTGCTTCAAGGCTATCCTTAACTACTTTACCCCAGGAAGCATTCCATATTGCTTCCAAGATATAGAGGGAAGATTTAACTCCTGGACCATGGGTATCCACAATATTTATAACTCCTTTTCTACAGTTCTTCTCGGTTACAATTCTTAATGAAGTAATATTCTCTTCGTCCATTTTTAGATCTTCACTTTCGTAATACCCCTCTTCCACCCATTCATCCAAAAGATGATTCCATCCTGGTTGAACTGAAATTTCTTTCCAAAAATCCACGTGAACCACGTTTTGAATCTCCTCAGAGTCAGAAAAATTGGTATAGATACCATTTTGCTCAAAAATTAGGAATCCACCATAATCAAATCCATAACAGGCAAAAGGCATAAACCAAAATGGACTTTTCATCCCTCGCATATCAATTTTAGTAGACAAACGCTCATTGATCCAATTAAGATAAATAGAACTTCCTGTCTCTGTAATTTTATCTACTATTTGATCTACTTGATCTGGGGTTAACTTATAAAACAGATCTTCTTTCAGAAAGGTGGTGTTTGTTAGATAATTAGGAAACTTACCAATCCGAAACCCATTTTTTAAATTTTCAATCGACCCCCAATGACTATTCTGATGATAGAATTCTGAATAGTAATTATCAATAAAACCTATCTGGTTGGTGTTTTTCTCAGGCATTGTTAGCCCTCCGGTAATATTACCATCACTCAAATGATGGAACTCGGGGAAGGACTCCTTTCGATGAGGATCAAATCCGTTGTTGTAAGCCATTGAGTAACCCTCATCTGGATATATTTTGGTATCCACTCCAAAAATTCCCCGAACAGCTTCCACAAACTGAAATTCTTCATCACTACAAAAGCCATCGGCATAAGAGATATTCATTAAATCTTTACACACAAAGGATAACTGTTTGCTCACTTTATCTTGATCAATACTTCCTTCTTCATCTGTATAATTCCTGATCATAATACCTTTCAACTCATGTAGGGATTGGTATAATTTTTCTAATGAAGAATTCTCTAGAAATACCTTATAAACCATTTCATACTTCTCGGCATATTTGGTATCATCTAAATTATCGGTCCATTCAAGAATTCGTTTTTTAATTTCTCTAAGTTCTCCATCGTCTAATTTACCATCGGTTTTAAAGCTGAAAAAGATGAACAGGTAAAGTAGGTAGTCAACAAATTTCCAATTATTTGGGAACTCTATTTCTTCAGCTTTTCTTAGTAAGAAATCCTTGTTTATGTCTCGATCCTTGGGCAGTAATCCTAATCCCCCAGGAATATCACTTGAATTCCAAATATACTTTCTTATGAATATCCAAGTTTCTGATCCTGGGTACAGAAATAACTTCCTAAGCTTTAACCAAACTTCTACCAATGTAGAAGAATTGTCATTTTGATAAATCTTTCTAAAGTCACACCAACCATAGGTACGATGTTCATCAAGCAACTCTTTAACTGCATTACTAGCATCCTTGGAATCAATCTCTTGCCAGAAATTATCAACGTTACAATCAGCTATTGATCGTAACACCCATAATAAAACTGAAAAATTGGTATGAGGTAAGATAAATTCCTGTTTGATTGAATAGTACTGATCGTAGGAATTATCTAATCGAGCAAAAAGACATATAGCAAGAGCGACTGTATCTCTTCTAAATCTTCCATTAGAATATGAAAAGCCTTCTTGATGCATCAGTAGGTCTGACCAATGAAGGGCAACGATAGAGTAATGACAGAGTTTGTCTCTTAGAGGCTTATCGGTGAGGTTAAGGTCCTGTTTGTAGATAAATTCAGCAGAAGCTCGAACAACATCCCAAAGCTGATCACGTTCTTTTTCATTGGGCTCTCTTATAATCTCGTTAGTAAGAATACCCGTAGCTTCATTAATATTTTCAAATAACTCTATAGCTTGTTGTGGATTGATTGCGCTCATTCTAAAACAATTTTTATAGATTGGGTAACTTCCCATTCATTGATTTGGGCGGTTACGATTAGTGTATCATTTTTCATTCGATATATTGGAGCAATTACCGTATTCACTTCTCCATTTTCCCCTACATAGGAACTAGAATTAATCGTTGGAACCAATGCATCTTTCCAATTAACTAGTGGAGGGAGATTAACGTAGGTTAATTCTCCGGTAAAAGTATTTATGTAGGTTTTGGTAATCTCTGCAACTATAGCTCCCTGTAATAACCACCAATATAAATTACTTTCCCAACTTACTTTGGTAGGCTCCGTAATGTTTTGGATTGTTCCACTTATGCGGTGAATGGTTTGATTTTTTGTCGGGTTTAATGAAAGATGATAATAACCATTTGTATCCACTGGCAAACGCGCATCTAGCTCTAGAGTAGGCTCTATTTGGAGCTCATCATTCACCTTATTCGAACAAGCGAGTAAATTTAAAAAACTTCCGATGACTAAAATTCGAATAGGTAAAGTGGTTATATTCAATAGTAAATAAATTAATCTTTTCATTACTATGTAAGTTAACCATTTCATCTATAAGTAAGGACAAAAAATACCAGTAAAACACTGTATATCTGTTCTTTACACTAGAGTTAATTCCGTATATTTAAATCCATAATCACTCCTTATGTCCTCAAGCAATTTTAAAATTCTTAAAATCAAGTGTAAAGGTCCTGCTTCTGAATTCTGTCAAGGTTTTATCTCGCAGGAAAACTATAAAGCCTGGCTTGATTTTAATAATCCTTATAGTTTTTCAATGATCTCTCCGTGGGATGATTTTTGTAAAGAGGAACTTTCATTAGATGGTTACTGGGAGATTAATAATGTATCCCATTTTACCGCAATCAATATCGATCACTGCAGCATAGAAATTCAATTAGATGACGAATCTATATTTAAAGGTTCCTATGATAGTTTTAGAGAATTATTTGATGAAGAAGAAACCTTTGAATCAAACTCGATAAATGAAAGTAAAGATTATGGATCTTGGGAGTTTCCAAAAAACGCAGAATATCCTGAATGGCTTAGAGAAAGAGCAAACAACTTAGCGGGTCAGGAACAAGTTCTGGTAACCACACAAACTGATGAATACTTTTCAGTAGAAGAAGAAATTCAACTCGAAGGAGAATTTGATATTAATAGACTAGGAATTATCCGATTGTCTACTGATGAAATGGGGTTTGGTGTAGACTTTGGAGATTTTATTAATGGTATAGTGTACAATAAGACCCCCTACTATTTCGAGTTCCCTGGAGGAGTTGGATCATGCGATAAGCCTAACTTTCATTAGGATAAGGAGGCTCAATACCAAAAAATGCCGCTAAATTATTAATGGAACCTTTTTCATTTTGAACAACACTTCCATCAGCTTCCGCGATCTCCATGAGCCAATTAATTATGGATTGTGCAAAGGTTAGATTAAACCATTCTTGAGATTTCATCCATCCTGCAGCCTCTTTATAAGCACTTAATAGAGCATCATTAACTTTATCTGGCTCTGTTTTTTCAATGATTCCAAAATACCAATTTAACGCGCGCTCTAACTTTTCTTTTGGTTCCCAAGGCATGTAGGGCATATCCTCTCCTACCCAATGAGAAAAAGTTATCTCGTTAATCTCTCCAATCTTCTGAAGTTCTGATTCGTCCATTTTCCCATCAGTAAATTCAGCCTGACCAATCAAAATAAAATTTAAAACATCTATCCAATCATAACCTGATTGTTTACCTGACTTCCATTCTAAATATTGAGGATTATAACTCATTGGCTTGATATCAAGATTTGATAAATATAATTAGTTTACACTATTTCAAAAGAAAACCATATTCATAAATTTTAGGGACAATTTTATGCGATAATAAATATAATTTATCCCTAAGCTCCGTGATAAGAGTCGTATATATCTCATCATTACTCTTGCTGTTCATTCTTCCCTTGGTATTTCTGCCCTGGAAATGTTCTCTAATATCATAAAGACTTGCATTAATATTAGTAAAGGGTTTACTATGATAATAACTCCATATTTCTCGACCTTTTACGAATACAGCTATTGCTTCCTCTGAGAATTCCCTTTTTGGGAGTGATGACTGATCACTCTTAAATAGGTTGGAATCACTTTCTAACTTGACTTTTCCACTAATAAAGTCCGTCATAAAATTACTCTCAAAGCGATTTTGGATATTTAGTTCTTGCTCTGTGAAAGGTATCCAATTGTTCTTTCCAAAACTACTTGAAACATTATTACTAAATAATGTGTAGGCTAAACAATCATTTTGAAATTCAATGTCTGTTTTCCAATTATCATTTGGATATAAAAATTGATCTCTATCATTTAGCCAATTGGCATTAATAATCTTTCTAACCGTGTAATAAATAGATGTTTGAATTAAATTTTCTTTTGTTGTTTGCCAATTATGATTAGAGGCTGGGACTTTCATATAAGGTTCACCAAACCTTACTAATCTTTGATTCTGAAAGTCACTACCAACTCCTATGATTGTTGCAATAGACTCAGATTTTGAATTTCTAAAGGTTTTAACCCAGTCATTTATAAATTTAACATTGTCGTAAGACCAAATATTCTTTGATCCAGCATATGAATAGGTTTTATCGTAAACATCTGATTCACAAAACTTAAAATCCTCTTCTACTTTGGTATTCCAAATAAAAAAACCAATAGGAAAATCTCCTCTTACGTTATCAAAAGTACTAGCAGGAGTTAGAAATAATTTTTCGAGTCTAGCTTTGAAAAAATTTCGAAAATCTGAAAATCTAGGGGCCTGTAAATTCTTCAAAGTTGAAAAATTAGCAATTAAAGCATCTGGGATTTCAAAATAGATTCTTGTTAAAAATTGAATATACATTTCACGCTTTGTATATCCCATTTTCTTAGAATATTTTTTATGAATTAAACTTTCTGCTACTCCTTTACGACCTTCACCAATTCGGTTATCAGCTTCAGCGTATGGTGGATTAATATAAATGACCAAATTTTTACGCTTCCCAGTATTATTAATAATATCAAATAGAGAGTCAGGGATTTTTCCGCCTCTAGAAATTGGAATAAATTCATCATTTAAAAAATCGAATTGAAAAACTTGATTTCGATATAAATTGGCTCCCTTATCTATACGCTCATGTAAAACATTGATATCTGCTTGATCCAAAGTACTAGCATAAATATTCTTCTTATTTACCAATCCAGCCAATAGGTTTCCTGTTCCTGAAGCACAATCCCAAACGTAATATTCATCCTGCCAGTCATCACCTAAATAATCAGCAATATACTTTTGAGAGAGTTCTACCCATATTCTAGGAGTAAAAAACGCCCCCTTCCTTTCTCTAATATCTTGAGGAACAAGGAGGTCTCTTCGTTCAATGATATAATCTTGAAAATCCTTAATAGGAGGTCTACGGTAAATTTTCCAAAACTGTGTATATATATCTAAGTTTCTAATTCCAATTCTTATATCTCCAATGCTTTTAAAATCTGATTTAGATATTTTATAGCCTTGATTCTGAAAGGAGACAAACAAACCATCTCGAATTGAAATATCATCATCAACATTTACTGTTCTGTTATCGTCAACAAAGAGATCCGCTAAATAAAAGTCACTTTCAATTATATTGAATTTTTTCAGTTCCATCCAATTGACATCAATAATAGGTTTAATTAGTTCTAGCCAACGCAGATATATAGGAATAAAATTATTTTTATTGATAGAAATTTTACCCTTACTAGTTCCTTTAGCGATATTATTTTCAATAAAAAAGCGTAGTTCCTTTTCGTCTTTCAGAAAATCAAAAAGGTAAATTTTAAGGTCTAGACCGGACTCTATTCTATCTTTTATTAATCTGAATTCCTTTGATGAATGATTACTAGGAGTAACTTTCCAATTAAAATCATTCATCAGAAATAAATCTTCAATATTTACATAATCCAAAAAAGCAATTTTTTTAAAATCAAATACACCAATAAACGCCGGAGGGACAGTCTTATCAAAAATTCTAGATTTTCCAATTGTTAGTATTAATTGAGCAAACATTGATGAAATTGAATAATCTCCTGTCTTTGCCTCAGCCCATAATAATGGAAACTGCTCATATAAACTTTTTTGTTTTGGTAGAACAGTAAAGTCAATAGCTCCATCCACATTAGTAGTGTCAAACTTCCCAAACCAATCTTCTCCAACTTTCTTTTTCAGGGATTCTTCTCTTATTTTATTGTACTTCATAATGAGATAAATAAGACTTTATTTATTCTTTTTATTGATTGAAATTTTATCCTTACTCGTTTCTTTAGCGATATTATTTTCCTTTAAATGTTCCCATATCATCACCATTGCTAGCGTATCGAGCTCACAATATTTTTTTAATCCAGAGAGCAGCTCATCTCTCTCTTTGTCTAACAAATCTACATATTGGAGCTTAGCATAAGCGGTCATCGCCTCACCTCCATTTGAAATATCCTCTATTCCACTAATTAAAATCTCTTTATCATTAGTATTCCAGTTGGTAAATAAGGCAGGAAGCATCTTATATGGATTCACCACCTTGCCTTGATCCTTAGTAATCCAAACATGATTGTGATCAAAATTCAAACTACTTAAACCTAGATCGCCGATGGATTTCGAATACCGTGACTGGAGATTATGATCTGTTTCAAGTACTGCTGGAAGGAGTTCTTTAATCGAATTTGACCCTTTGGTTAATGGGTTATAATAGTAGTTAAGTATTACTTTTCGAAGGTCTATCATCTGACGATCACCTTCCCAAGAATCAGCACTATTGGCAGTAGATTTTGAAATGGATTTTAAAAAGGTGATTAATTCAATCTTGTCGGGCTCGTTACTCGCCTTCAATTGATTAATTATAGCATTTAGAATCGAGTTCTCGTGGGTTGCAAACATAAATATTGAACCGCTATCATTTCCCAATGAAGCTTTTAACGATCGAGCAAATTCGAAGTTTGGAAATACACCTGGCTCTGCATTTATAAATTCTGATTGGTGGCTAATTTTTCCATCTGAACTGACTATATGATGAGAAAATTGAAAGGCAATCTGCTCGTAAGGTTTTCCACCTTTAAAAAAAGGAAGGGCAACTGCACTTGTTTCAAAATCAATGAAATGAAGTGGATATATCCACTGACCCATTTCTTCTTTAAGCTCTGATTGTAAACAGTAGACTGTATTGTCTTTTGTGCTCCGCTTTTCAACCTGAATCCACCTTCTTTCACTAGCTGAGATTCTGCCAGCTACAGGCTCCACATTAAAATCTTCCTCAGAAAGGTCCTTCAGAAACAATCTATTTTCTTCAATAAGATTCTTCCCTTGGTAGTTCCATACTTCAAAAGCATTAGGCTCTTTCCAATAGTCATCAGTCCATTGATGTTGAGATTTGAAACATTTTAAAAATCCAGCTTGTTGACCATCGGGGATCTCATGAGGCTCTGCTCTAAATTCGCATTTCTTACAGGCTCCAAAACTGGTAGGCCAGTTCGGATACCTTTCCTCAAAATAAACCTCTTTTAAAAGATCTAAAGCCTCATGAAAATCTAGATTTTCATGGTATTTGTGTTTTCCAGAAAGAATATCATCAATGATGTATTGCACATTAACCTCAGAGAGTACGCTATCTCCTACCTCATCTATAGAATGCACTTTTCTTTCGATATCAAATCGTTGATTTCCTTCATCTTTATTAGGTATTCTAAAGAGCTGATTTAAACCATCTATTTGAGCCTCTTTACTTTTATCTGCTAGCATAAGATAGGAAGTAACCTTATGATCGGGATAAGAATTAGAAGCTACATAGTACTGGTAGGCCAGATCAAATAAATAAGGCTTCCAAGATGAAACAATAGAACCTCGTTTACCGATGAATTCATTCTCATCTCTTGGATCAAAACTTTTAGCCTTAACCTCTATGAGCTTTATTTCCTTGTCTTTTTTAACTACTACATCTGAACGTACATAATACCCGTCATATTCAAAAGCTGCCTCATAGATGGCTATGGAATCTCTATTTTTTAAATAGGGTAAAGTTTCATTGATTGAAGCTTCGTAATCTCCAGGATGAGCCTCTATAAACACGCCATCTGGATAGTGAAGACGTGCAAGCTCTTCCACCTGAAAACCTCCCTGAGCTAAGGATTCTAAAAACGGGTCTTCTATTTTTTTATTGAAATAAGTACTTCCCTTAGATAGAAAATAAAGCTTGTTGGGACATTCTAGACCGTTTCTAAACTTAGATTTAGAAAGTTTTTTCATCTTTCAGAGGGTTTAGATAGGTGGCGGAAGATAAAGACATTGAACCTTTATTAACTGACCTAGCACCTGTTTTAAAATTTTTGAGTTCTGAATTTACTAAATCAATAAGCTTTTTCTCATACTTTTCATTCAATACCTTACTTAGATTATACCCCATAATAGGCCCCTCAAATTCGATATCTATGGTTAAGGTTTTTGTTAGTCTATATTTTTCCATCTATCCTCTATTACGTAATTAATAACACTTCTATGTTTGTCAATATTTTTAAATCTGAGCTCTGCTCTTAAGGTAATAGAATTATAATCCTCAACCAATTTACCAACCAATTCATCGATAAACCCATGGGTAACTAAAGCTACCCCTTCAAAGTCGAGAACCACCGATGAACAATTCGGATCATTGAGCTTTTTTAATAGCTTTAATCTGATATCCAACCCTTGCTTTCGGGTGGCTAGAGTATCGTTATATGTTAAAAGTTTAATTTGCTCTTCCATCTTCTTCTCTCTCGTCAAGGTAACTTTCTAATATAGAACTGTTTTCACCAAAAATCAGTTTTTCTGATACTGGTATATTGGTATTAAGTCTGAATGTGGTGTAGGTCCCTGGCCAATAGGGAGCCTCTACAATTTCTGTTTTATCTGAGATATGCAATAATGCATTCCCAGAATGAATCTGCATTTTTCCTTTATTATGTTTGATTAGTTCAGCTGTCGCCCAAAGACCAAATCCCCTGCCCTCTCCGTTGGTTACACCTTTCTCAACAGAAGCAAGAACCGCTTGCTTTTCAGTGAGGTCCTTATACTTAGAATTTGGATGTCTGGTAAGTGCATGATGTATACCTACCCCTGTGTCAGAAATTATAATCCTAATTTCTTTGTGTGTAGGAAAATACTGTATACAACCATAGCCACTTCCATTACCGTAAGTAAAACCTTCACCTGAGTGATTAAGTGTATTATCAATTACTTCCCATAAACAATAATTAAGAACTGCCAGCATCTCAACATTGATCTCATCATGAGCCAAAACGCTCATCATACGATGGTACAATTGAATAGCATTTTCGTTATTGAAAGCCCTTATTTCAGTGAAACGGCCTATTGTTCGATAACGCTCGAAATCTTCTTGGTAGCCAATATCTAGGTTCTTAAAGAAATCTACTCGACTAATGTAATCTAGCTTATCCTTGTCATCTCGATTATCCAACTGGAATTGGATAGAAACACCCTTTTGTTCAAAATGCTTGATAATGGATACCAGTAATAAGAGGTAATCCGAATATATTTTTTCATGACCTCCAAAATCAAAAGTTATTAGAATTTTAGAAGAGCTACTTAATTCAATGGAATTGAAAACTGCGGCAATATCAGCATGGGACTGAATATTTCTAAAATCAATAGCAATTCTTTTCATAGGCCTTTAAAATTAGGGAAATCCCTGAGATCAATTGTAAGAGAGATCCTGTAATCCGATACATCTGCTTAATGACTGAGGAATGATTGTGATTGGAATTGATTAATTTTAAGGATTATGAAAAAGAAGATTATTCATCTAGATATGGATGGAGTGTTGGTCGATTTAGGAAAGGAAATAGAATATCGACTAAAGGATCCGAATTTAGACCCAAAATTTATTGAAGAACCCGATTTAATCGAGGGTCTATTTGAAAGCCCTAAACCCGTTGAAGGAGCCATAGAAGCTGTGAAGCAGCTTCATAGTTCGAATCGATTTGATCTTTTTATTGCAACTTCAGCACCGTGGGGAAATCCTCCAAGTCTTATGCATAAGCGACTATGGATTGAACATTACTTTGGAGACATGTTTTACAAAAAAATGTTTACAACCCACCGTAAAGATTTACTTATTGGAGATTATCTAATCGATGATAGACTTGCAAACGGTGCAGAATCCTTCACAGGAGAGTTAATCCATTTCGGAAAAGACTACAAAACATTTGAACCAAACCCATTCCCTACATGGGAATCAGTTTTAAAGTATTTATTAAACTGAAAATACTAGAGAGTAAATAAGATTTAATTTATGAGCCTACAATCAGAAATAGCAGGAAGACTTTTAGAGATTTATCCCAACTCTATTGTAAAAAAAGTAGATCGTGACAATCATCTGGATATTCATATTCCTGAGATTCATGAAAAGAAAGGAACACATATTTTCTTCAATACATCGAAAGATAAGATCAAGGTAGGTTTCTATTGTAGAGATGAAGAATTTGTTGAGAGCATACTAGTAAATAATGAGCAGACCATTGAAAGATATTCTCAAGGTGTACGAATAAAAGATAATCCAGTCTTTGACTCCATAGATGAGGCCCTAGAAGCAGCATTTAGTTTTATAAATGTACTCACTGGGAATAATGTAACCGTTAAGACCACAGAATCTCAGGAGTCTGAGGTGGAAGAAGAAGAAGATGATAAAGGGTATCCTGTTATTGCATGGGCTTCCGATTCAGAAATATCCAGAGATTTTATAATGAGATATGCCGATAAATGGCAGGTAAAGTCTGAATTGTATAGCTGGCGCGCTGGTATTAATGGTTTTTTACCTGATTGGATGGACCAGTTAGTAGACAGAAATATCTTTTACTCATTCTCTCCATCACAAATTGAGCAAATCAATACAATCATTTCAGAAGACAGTATCATACCTGTATTAGAATATGTACCAAGTGAATTATACATGCATACCAAAAGAGTTTGGTGGATGGTTCCTTTCTGTATTTGGAGAAATGACGTAGCATCATTCTTATTTATGGATAAAAATGGAATTTATGCGATGTATCGGGATTCAATGGATGAAATTCAAACAAACATGATTTTCCCATGGGATAGAATAGAAGAAATTGACTTTATCGAGGAGTTTGAAGATGATCCTAATGTTGTTCGTCTTGATTTATATGCCGATAATGGAGGTCAGCTTTCTTTCGATGAGTTTGTATCTGATACCAAAGGATCCTATTTAAAGATTGTTGAATCTATCTATAAAGCCAGAAAAAAAACAATTGAAGCTAGTAAAGATGGAAGTACATGGTATGAAGGAGCTGGTGGTGAAGGTTTCAAATCATTCGCTAATCCAACGGATCTATTAGATGAGTTTAAATGGTTGAGCCCAAGTCGTCCTAACCCAAGTTTTTATGGGTATGATGGAGAGATTATTGAACACCCTGTTAAGGAATGGCCTAATGAGTTTATGATTGCAGTATCCATAATAGCAGATCAAAAATTTGGCTATTGTAATGCAAAGGGTTCGGCTGATGATCTTTATCAAGTTCTCAAACATAAGTTGTTTGATGGAGAATGGGATCTAGTTAGAGATAATTGGCCAAAGGGATATGAGATCTATAAGGATATTTACACCTCAACAGATACATGGGAAGGTGTTTACGAAAATTTAAAAAACTACTTTGACGAAAAAATTGGATTTTCATCGAAATTAAGTGAGTATAAACTGGCCTCTGTTTTCTATGAACTTTGGTTATACACAGCTTCAGAAAATGTACTTCAAATAGATTTTGAATACGACGAACTAAAACCGTTAATGGAGATTACATTTAGTGGGCCAAGCAGTTCTGGATTACCATTTGGTTATATGATGAATAATGGTAAACCACAGATGGCTTTTATTAAAAACCTGTATAAAATTTTTGGTGAAAAATATCTTTGGAGAGCATTTCTATCCAATTTAGAAACCCCATTACAATTTGTTCAAATTGCAGGTCCGTTAGCCCTGGATGGAGCCTTTAATCATATTGACTCTAAAACAGCGGAGTATATTGTTAATTACAATGGTTATGGTTCACCACATACTAACAGCTATGTTCTTGGAGGCTGGGATTGGTACGATAAGATTAAACAGCATGTAAAACAGAACCCAGCAGTTATAGGTAGCTTATTTGAGGCAGAACAAGGAGTGGAAATGACAGCTCGTTTCATAAGTGAAAATGAGATAGAAGAACTTAAGTCTTTGGTCATTTCAAAAGAAGTTAAGGTTAAATTGAAACTTGACTCAGAAGACCTTAAAGAAAATAGTGGTCTTGACACCCTACTTTTCGATTTACCCTCTGGTAAAGAGATAAGTTTTAAAATGTGGGTATTCAAAAACAAGAAACATTCTCGAGAAGATTATCTTGAACTGTTAGAAAACGATAGAGGTTGGGTAGAAATTCTAATTAACAAGTTTGCCTCAAAATTAATTTCTGAAGCTGAGAGTTTTACTTTTTCTACTAAGTTTGACACAAACGATGTACCTGGACCAGACTATTTAAAGAGTTATGCGACTTGGGAAATTGAAGTAGATGAACATAAATACACTACAAACTATTTTACGGGGGCGATAGAATTTTGAGTAATCGAGTGAAGGATAAATATCCTTGGCATAGGATTTACCCTATTCAATGAAATGAAGAGGATTATGGAAAAAGAAATTGTTGCCTTAAGAACAAAACCATCGAACCTTATTAATTTCCGAGAAGGAAGTTACTTTATTGTAAACAATACCCTTACAAAGAATGAATTCATGGATAATTAAATTCTTTCCATATTTTGAAAATAAACTTTTCCAATTAATTCAAATTAGTTTCAATGAAAAATATAACCTGTCCCAACTGCAATACTGCTTTTAAAATTGACGAGTCTGGTTATGAATCTATTGCGAAACAAGTCAGAGATAATGAATTTCAGTCTGAACTAAGACAACGATTAGACCTCGCGGCAAAAGAGAAAGAGGATGCTTTACAACTTCAAAAATCTGAGTTAAGAACCTTATTGCTTGAAGAGCTTGCAAAAAAAGAAAGAGAGATTGAAGGATTGAAAGCTCAAAACGAGAAGGCAGAATTAGATAAAAAACTATCTATCACAGATGCTACTACTACTCTTGAAAAACAAATTGCGGAGCTTAGTAGCAAACTGGAATTACAGAGTAAGGAAGCGGACCTAGAAAAGAGAACCCTTGCAGAAAAGTATCAGACCGAGATTCGAACTCGTGAGGAGATGATCAAAATGAAGGAAGAAGAGATTGAAAGACACAAAGACCTAAAAGCGCGTCTTTCAACTAAGATGATTGGAGAATCTTTAGAACAGCACTGTGAAAATGAATTTAACCGTCTTAGAGCAACAGGGTTTAGATCAGCGCAGTTCGAGAAAGATAATGATTCTTCTTCTGGAAGTAAAGCAGATTACATTTTTAGAGAGTTTGGGGATGATGGTGTGGAAATGATTAGCATCTGTTTCGAAATGAAAAATGAAAGTGATACCACAGCCACTAAAAAGAAAAATGAAGACTTTTTCAAAG
>Ga0209654_1001674_pt1 | contig 17025 bp, 14 predicted proteins | sample SaaInl1SG_22_DNA_FD_184646 | JGI IMG/M metagenome (GOLD analysis project Ga0209654, IMG submission 184646) | Marine microbial communities from expanding oxygen minimum zones in the Saanich Inlet - ESP_161SG_22_DNA (SPAdes) (version 2) | ecosystem: Environmental > Aquatic > Marine > Intertidal... | reverse complement strand
ATTCTCCGTGCGGGAAATGTGGAAAACGAATTGAACCTTGTTTCTAAATATACGGCCCAAGGAAATAGTCATGGACATTATGACAAGCTCTCTTTTTCATTGTACTACAAAGGAGATGAAGTTTTGCAAGATTATGGCTTAGCTCGATTTGTGAACATTGACCAAAAAAATGGTGGAGGATATTTAAAGGAGAATAAAACATGGGCAAAGCAAACCATTGCACACAACACCCTAGTGGTCAATGAAACTTCCCATTTTAAAGGAAAATATGAATTAGGGAGTCAATTTCATTCAACCAAATATGTCAGTGAGTTGTCTTCCAACGGGCATCAGCTGATTAGTGCTAAGGAAAACAATGCCTATGAAGGAGTGAAAATGCATCGTACCCTAGTTATGGTTGAAGATGAACGATTTGAAAACCCTTTGATTCTTGATGTTTTTAAAGTAGACGCCACTAAGGGGAATAGATACGACTTACCCTATCACTATTTTGGGCAACTAATGTCTACTAATTTCGATGTAGAGTCACTTGAATCACTTGCACCTCTTGGAAAAAAACATGGGTATCAGCATTTGTGGTTAACGGCAAAGGGAACGGCCACTGGAAAAATTGATCAGTTGAGTTGGTTCTCCAACAACACTTTTCATACGCTTAGTATGGTGAGTGAGCCTGGAGATACCTATTTGTTTACAAAACTAGGCGCAAACGATCCTGAGTTCAATTTACGTGACGACCCTGCCTTTATCATTCGAAGAGAAAATGCGGCAAATACCCTTTTTGTCAATGCGATTGAAACACATGGTAGCTATAGCCCAGTAACTGAAATGGCAAAAAATACTCGATCAAAAATAAAGGGTATATCCATTTTGATGGAAACAGAAGACTACAGTGTTATATCCATTAATCTAGCAGAAGGGGCTTCTATCAAGCTTTATTTTGCCAACAATAACAAAAACAAAAACCAGTTACATTCTATTCTCCTCGATGGAGTTGAACAACAATGGACTGGACCTTATTTTATTCAAACCAATTAAACAATTAACTATGAAAAGTTTTGGAACAAGTAAATCCTTTTTATTGACAAAGGACAAAGAATGGGAAACCGTTGGAGAAGGGGTAAAGCGAAAAATAATGGGCTATGATGATAAAATCATGTTGGTCCATGTTGCTTTCGATAAAGGGGGAATTGGTCCCATGCATCAGCATCACCATTCGCAAGTAACACACGTAGCTTCTGGGGTATTTGATGTAACCATCGATGGAGAAACACAACGACTAAGTACGGGCGATAATTTTTATATCCCTACCAATGTATTGCATGGAGCAATTTGTATCGAAGCAGGAGAACTCATCGATGTATTCAGTCCGATACGTGAAGATTTTATGAAATAATTTTTTTAAAATTTTCTAGGCAGATTCAAAAATTTGATTAATTTTGGAAAACCAGTTTGGTTCACCAATTTGGTTTTCCAAATTTTTAAACCAAAGTTAAGGGCTTTAAGCCAAACAATTTAATCACTTCAATTAATGAATTGATAACGATACCGCCAGAATGTATCTCCATTTTCCAGCTAAGAAGAAAAGGATTACAGTAGATGCCTTATGTGCGATCATCTTTTTTTTAAAAAGATGTATTTATTTACTAAAAATTTAAACTAACTAAACAAAGAATGAAAATCAAACTTCACTTAACACTGTTGGCTGTGTTTCTGGCATCTGCTTACAGCTTTGCGCAAGCTCAGCTCAGTGGAACAATTACCGATCAAAATGGGGAGGCCATTCCTGGCGCCACTGTAATTGTTCAAGGAACCAACAATGGAACAACCTCAGACTTTGATGGGAATTTCACCATTTCTGTTGATCTCAACCAAAACCTTGAAATTTCTTATCTAGGTTATTCCACTCAAGTAATACAATATACGGGTCAAGACAACATCGTTGTTGGCTTACAACAAGACCAGAATGAATTGGATGAAATTATAGTAACAGGATATGGGACACAAAAGAAAAGTCTTGTAACTGGAGCAATTTCAAAGATTGTTAACGAAAATTTGGATCAAATAGCAGTTGCGCGTGTTGATGATGCACTGATTGGACAAGTTTCTGGAGTAAATATCCAGGCAACTAATCCAGAAGCGGGTGGAGCGCCAACCATTACCATTCGTGGTTTTGGTTCAATTACCGCTGATTCCGGTCCGGCTGTCGTAGTAGACGGTGTTGTTGTTGATCCAGAATTTCTTGGGAACTTAGACATGAATGACGTAGAATCTTTCGAAGTATTGAAGGATGCTGCTTCTGCTGCCATCTATGGTAGTGAAGGGTCTAATGGTGTTATCTTAATTACGACAAAAACAGGAAAAGAAGGCGAGACAAAATTTTCTTATGAAACCTACACTGGGTATAAAAATGCCTTTGGTAGTGATGATTACAGAAAAAGTACCGCTGAATGGGCAGCAAAAGAACGTGCAGCTACAGGTACACTCTCAGAACAAACCGCTTATGCACTTAAAATTGTGGAAGTAACCGGTATTGATAGAGATTGGCAAGATGTGTTTTTTGATGGCGGGTTTATAACAAGCCATTCATTATCCGCACGTGGTGGATCAAAAGCCACAAAATTCACGGCATCCCTTCGTTATGTTCATGATGAGGGAGTTGTTATTACAGACGACTACAAACTGTATTCTGCAAAACTTAAATTGGATAATCAAATTAACGACAAGTTAAAATTCGGATTAAGCGCTACACCATCTTTTTCTAAGCAAAGAAGATTGCCAACGTCTATTCACAATCCAATTAGACAGTCTCCTTGGTTACCCATCTACCATACTCCAGAGACCATGCAGTTTGTTAATACAAGCGCTTATCCAGATGTAGTACCAGGTGATTATTTCTATGAAAACCATTTGGTTGAATTGGATCTTGATGGGAATGGATCGGATAACCGCCCTCGTACTTCAGGAGATGCAAACCCATACGCTCAATATATTGAAAGAGAGCATTTTGAGTTCAATACAAAATTATTGACAAGTGCCTATTTACAGTACAAGATAGCCGACGGTCTTGTGGCTAAGTCTTCTCTAGGAGTTACTCTTGAACAACGTAAAAGAACACGCTGGGATGGGACAAAGCATCACCAGTCTGGTACCAGTAGAGCGCAATACCTATTGAACAATAGATTTAGAACACGTCTTATTTCAGATAATACCATTTCTTTTAAAAAACAAATTGGTAGCCATGACATAAGCGCACTAGCAGGTATTACCCTTCAGCGAAGAAGCGCTGAGTCTAGTCAGATTACTGGAACAGGTTATTCAAATGATTTATTAAAAAACTTGCAAGGAGCAACGACAATTGTTTCTAATGGTGAGATAAACATAGAAACCAATAAGATTGGATATTTCGCGAGCGTTGGTTATGCCTATGATAACAAGTATCTTTTAAATGCATCCTTTAGACGAGACGGAAGCTCTGTATTTGGGGTTCAATCTAAATGGGGTAACTTCCCCGCCCTATCTGTGGGTTGGAACGTAGCCAACGAAGATTTCCTTTCAGGATCTGACTTTGTTACCACCCTTAAGCTTAGAGCAAGTTATGGTCGTACTGGATCAGAACGATTTAATGTTGGTGATGACCTAGTAAATGCATGGCCTTACCTTGCCCAGTTAAACACTTCTAATGCTGTTGTAGATGGAAGTATTACGGCTGGTGTCTCGCCAAAGAATATTGCAAATTTATTGCTACAATGGGAAGCATCAGAAGAAATTAACCCTGGTTTAGACTTTAGTTTACTTTACAACAGGATTTCTGGTTCAATCGACTATTACGAAAGAACAAGTGATCAATTATTGTTAAACAACCCCGTCTCCTATGTTACAGGATTTAGTAACGGTATAGTTAACTTAGGTAAAGTAAAAAACAGTGGTTGGGAATTTGAATTAAGAACCAAGAATATTACCGGTGAGAATTTTTCATGGAATTCTACGTTGATTGCCTCTACCAATAAAAATGAATTGTTGGATTATGGTGAATCAGATGGAGCGTTAACCGAAGATGGTTTCGGAAGAAATTCACAATGGATCAACCTAGTGGGTAATCCGATCTCTTCGTTCTATGGTTACGTTGTAGATCAAGAGTTAGATAACCAATATTGGGATTCTCCTTGGATTCCAATCAACGGTATGTCTGAAGACGTAATTGTTAAAGATTTAAACGGTGATGGTTTAATCACTGATGATGACAAAACTATTTTGGGTAATCCTTATCCAGAAATTGTTTGGAGTTTCACAAACCAATTCAACTACAAGAACTTTGATTTTTCTTTTATGATTCAAGGAAGTCAAGGTGCTGAAGTCAGAAATATTGGAGATCAATATTTCTTTTCTCAATGGAATGGTGCTACCTCTGACGAGCAAGCTGTCGTAGCTGCAGGAATCATTTCAGATGCTTCTTTTATCAAGCCAAGAACAGCAACAAACGACATGGTCATGAGTGCAGGATACTTTTCTTTAAGAAATGTAAACCTAGGATATACTTTTTCGGATGACTTGGTCTCTGCTATTGGAATCAATTCATTGAGAATTTATGCGACTGGACAGAATCTTCTCTACATTACTTCTGATGATTATCACGGATTTAACCCAGAGTTCATTGATTCTAATAATACACCTCAGTCTTATGGTGCTCAACGTGCTGGAACACCATTGTTTAGCACAATGTCTGTTGGTTTAAATATTAACTTCTAAACATGTTAACGATGAAACATATAAAATTTTTAATATTGGCAATTACTGGAGCGCTATTTGTCTCTTGTGATTCAGACGAATTTTTGAATCCATTGCCGGACTCTGCTATCGTAGCAGAAACATTTTACCAATCCGATGCCGATGTATTGGCGGGTATAATTGGTATTTATGACGCCATTCAGGGTGTGAATGAGAATACACAAGGAAGTTCTATTCGATTTAACAGAGGAATTCAATTGGAATATCTTTTGACAGAACACAGATCGGATAACACACGAAGTAAAACACTTGAAGGATCAAGAGCTGATTTTCATAGATATATAGTTGAACCTGAGAATATTCAGTCTGAGGATTATTATCAATCCATGTATGAGATTATTTTTAGAGCCAACAGTATTCTATCGTATTCTGATAATGCAGATGAATCTAACGTCGCTGCTTACAGAGCTGAAGCTAAATTTTTAAGAGCTTACGCTTATTTTAATCTAGTCCGCTTATATGGTCCTGTACCATTAGTAACCTCAGTTGTTGTTGCAGATGATAAAGAATCACTTTTTACGAGAAAACCACTTGAGGAAGTCTACACTCAAATTGTGACTGATTTGCAAGAAGGAGTAAGTAATTTGAGTAACGACGGAAGCAAATCTAGGGCTTCTAGGGCTGCAGCACAGGGCTTGTTAGCTAAGGTTTACTTAACACAACCAACTCCCAATTACGATGGGGCAAGAGCAATGTGTGAAGCTATTGTAGGTAGTGGAGAGTTTTCTTTAGAACCTGACTTTAGTGATGTGTTCTACAATGAGTCAAATAATGAGGTGATTTTTTCCATTGAATATATTGCAGGAAATCCTGATGAAAGTCAAGGTTTCTCGTCAGAATTTACTTCTTACAAAAGACAAGGAAGACAGGATGGTTTAAACATCGTCAATCCAAATTTGGTTGTTGACTTCAATTCGCATGGCGGAAACAGAACTGCTGCCTCCTTTGCTGCTTTTGGAACAGATGTACAACTTCCGATTCCAGAAAATGCAGAAGTAATAAAATTCTTGCCTGTGGGATCAGATATTTCAGACACGAATAATCCTTCGTATGGTTCGTCTCCAGGTGACGCAGGAAACGATTGGATCGTTTTACGCTATTCAGATATTTTATTGTTACATGCTGAGGCGTTGATGGCTGGTGGAGACACAACAAACAATGCAGCAATTGACTCCTACATGGCTGTTCGGGTTAGAGCTGGTTTTGATGCTGTAGCTGATCGCCCATCTGTATTAACAAAAAATGCTTTGTTACTTGAAAGAAGAGTAGAGTTGGCTTTTGAGAATCATCGTTTCTTTGATTTATTAAGACTTGGGGTTGCAAACGATGTCTTGGGCAGTCATGCCAGTGCCAAGGGCTATACGAGTTATAATGCCCGCCGTTTATTACTGCCAATTCCTGCAAGGGAAATAAATTTAAGTGATGGGCTTTTGACACAAAATCCACAATAATCTATAAACATATTAATCATGAAAAAACAATTATCTATTTTCAATAAAACCGTGAGGTTGGTACTGTGTTTATCAGTAATGTTCTTTACAGTGAGCTGTGAAGAAGCTTTTGAGTATGAACTCCCAGAGGCCGGTTCAATTGCCGACTTGACACCTCCAGTAGCTGCTTTTGCCTATATACCAGATGCAGTTAACTATAGAACAATTAATTTTAACAACTTATCGACAGAGTCGACCAACTATGTTTGGGATTTTGGTGACGGAAATACGTCAACCGAGAAAGACCCCTCATTTACGTTTGTAGCAGGGGAGGGTACCTATCCAGTTACACTAACAGCTTTAGATGCCAATAATGCTTCAACTGCTATTACCGTAGATGTCGTTGTACAAGACGTATTTGTTCCGCTTCCTGTAGAAATTCTCAATGGTGATTTCGATGGTGGTTCTAGTGATTGGAAATTCTCTACATTCACTGGTGGAAACACTAATCCATTCAACTCCAGTAGTGATGGTTCATTTACCAATTATGACGGTTCGGACAATGGAGCAAAAACCAAAGGAGCAAAGTGGACAAAATCAACTTCAGCAGGTGTTTATTTAAGTGCTAATACACGTTATGCTTACCAAGCAATCCTTGTTTCGCCTTCTATCCCCAATGAGCGAACAGTGAGATACATTCTTGAGTATGAATATGCAATCAAAACCCCTGCAGAGCAGGCGGGTGTTGCCGCAGGAGGAAATCGAATCATTTCTGAAGTTTTAGGCGCTCATTTTGCTGACGGAGCTGATGCTGTAGCCAGTGAACCTATCTCTCAATTTGTTGCAAGTGAAGCACTTGGTAAAACAACGCATACCACCGTTCAGCAAGAGTTTATTGCAAACGGAACGGGTGAAATGGCCATTATGTTTTATGCAGTTACCGATGTTGATGTTTACATCGATAATGTTAAAGTCTACGCTGCAGACTAATTTTATATTAATTAAAATAAAAGATATGAATTTATTTAAAAAAGGAATACTAGCTCTAGGCGTCTTTGTACTAGCTGTGTCTTGTGACGACGACTATGAGGCTATACAGCCATTGGCCAATTCTAATGGGCCTGGGCTATCTGAAATATCATTTTCAAGTTTTTCAGTTTCGGCTGGAGCAGATGAAGATGGCTTAGACGACGGAACCTATGTTTCTGTCACACCACTTGCTATTGGTGTAACATCTTATGTAGTTAATTTCGGTCATGGAGAACCGGTTACGATTGCTGAAAATGGTGGGACTGCTTCGTATGATTATCCAAATACGGATACGCAGGTAACTTATGTAATTACTGTTACAGCAAAATCAAATCAAGGACTAGCTGATGTGTCGCAAACGCAAAATTTCACAGTTACACATACGCCTTCTCGTCCAACTTCAGCTCCAACTTCACCCTCATTACTGAATGAAAATGTTTACAAGGTCTTTAGTAATGGTACTGAAAGTAATGGAGCATACAGTGCTTACACCAATGCCATTTCTGCAAATTTTGCAGCTAGTACATCCTCCGAACTCAATGAACGTGAGGTTGGGGATACAGGCAACGACGTTATTCAATATTCTAGACTTCAAAGTCCTAATACAGCATCGATTTCTTTTGCTTCACCTGTTGTAGTAGCTGATGTTTTTGGTACAGGGTCTTCTGCCGACTACCTTCATTTAAATCTTCACTCTATTCATAATAAAGGGGTTGATAATGTTAAAATTTCTGTAGGTGGACAAGTATTTGAACAAGCATTAGTAGATGATGTTTGGGCCAGTCTAGTTATTGACCTCGCAGAGGAAGGTATAACCCAAATTGATGCGATCACTTTTGAATTAGCTGATGGTGGTACTGCAAATGATGAGGCAACACTTAATATAGATAATGTTCTTTTTTATAGAGAGCCACTTTCTATACCTGAATTTACTTTTGACGATGTTGAGAGTGACTTTGCAGTGACTTTTGCAAATGCATCTGAACGCGCAACGACTTATCTTTGGGACTTTGGAGATGGAAATACTTCGACGGATGAAAACCCAACCCATAGTTATACCAATGATGGTGTTGATAGAACCTTTATGGTTACCTTAACAACAACTAACTTTATCAATAAAGCGACATCAATTACCAAAGAAGTAAGAGTTGGTGGACCATCAGGACCAATTAATCCTGAAATACTTTGGGGACACTTTGATGGTGGATCTAGCGATACATACGGACCTTGGAAAATAGCCAATACGCCCGGAAGTTCTAACCCTTTTAGTGGATCTAGTGATGGATCTTGTACTAATTATGATGGATCTGATAATGGTTCAAAAACAAGAGGTGCAAAGTGGTCTTCTAGTCAACGTGCTAATCCTGATGGATCTGCCCGTGCTGGTGATACCAGATATGCTTATCAAGCGGTTGTATTGAGTCCAAATACCGATTATATATTTGAGTTTGAATACGCTATAAAGTCTGGAGGTCCTGAAACCAATAGTATTGTAGCATCAATCTTAAATGGTCATTTTAGTGATAGTACAGTAGCAATAGCAACTAATCCATTAGTTCAACACGTTGGTACAAATGCTAACGGTAAGTTTGCAGACAATGGTTGTTCAGGTGGAACTACTGTTATGGAACGATTTAGATCGAATTCTGTCGGTGAAGTATCTATACTGATTTATGCAGTAAATGATCGAGATGCATTCGTAGATAATGTGAAGATATATCCCGTAGAGTAAACCAATGATGCACAACTTTCTAAAAGCGCTAGTATTAGTAATTTTAGTGGTATTTAATTCTCAAAACGCTATTGCCCAACAATCGGATAGTGGCGTTTCGAGTTTACCAACGAAGTCTGCTAAGAAGAAGACCAAAAAACGCAAAAAAAAGACTAAACTTCCAAAGATAGATTTGAGTCATTGGAAGGTTACCTTGCCGGTAAACAACGATAAAGGGAAGCCATACGAAATTTCTCCACCAGAAATACATGACTTTGCTTCAATTGATGTTGCTAAACCTTTTATGTATATCGATTCATTAAAAGGTGCTATTGTTTTTCATGCGATGCCAACTTCTTCTAAAACCAAGAATACTAAATATACCCGTTCAGAACTTAGAGAACAAATGGTGCCTGGTGACAACAACGTCAACTGGAAATTTTCTGACGGAGCTTACATGAAAGGCAAGATTGCCATGGAAGCGTCTACAAAAGATGCGAATGGGAAGTATCACCGCACGATTATCATGCAAATCCACGGTCGCTTAACCAATGAACAGCGCGACCTAATAGGAGAAGACGATAACAACGCCCCCCCAATATTGAAGATTTATTGGGATAATGGTAAAATACGAGTCAAGACCAAATTGCTAAAAAATATTAATGCTCCCGATAAAGCCATATTATTTGAAAATGCGTGGGACAATGACGAAGGCTTTAATTTTGAAGAGGAAGTTGGTTTTCGTAAATTTATTTTAGAGGTTAAGGTTTCAGATGGTAAAATGGTAATTGTTTTAAATAAAAATGAGTACAAAGTGTATGAAAGTATTCATATAAAACGTTGGGATATATTTGAAAATTATTTCAAAGCGGGCAATTACTTTCAATCAAGGGATGAAGGCTCTTTTTCTAAGGTTAGTTTTTACGAATTAGAAGTGTCACATGATTAAATACAAAGCCAAGAATTATGTATTTTTGTATTAGCCTACAATGATATAACTTAAAAGATTTCACTTATGTTAATAGATAACGGAATTCAAGAAGTACAGAAGCAGATTATAGCTCAGCTTAAAAACTTGATTAATTTTAAAAACTTAGAGCCTGGCGATAAATTGCCTTCTGAACGTATGTTATCAGAAAAATTTTCTGTTTCCCGCTCGAATCTTCGTGAAGCGCTGCACACCCTTGAATTTTATGGTTTAGTCAAATCCATCCCCCAAAGTGGGACATTTGTGGCTGATATTGGAATCACTGCTTTGAATGGCATGATAGACGATATTCTCGGCCTCCCAGTTTCATCATTTAAAGATTTGGTTGAAGCCCGTATTTTTTTGGAACTTAAAGGGGTAAAGCTAGCTGCACTGAGAAGAACGACAGAAGATTTACTTCATTTGGAAACCACCCTAGAGGAATACATCGAGAAAGTGAATCAAGGTGAAAATGCCGTGGAAGAAGATTTATTGTTTCATTTGGCCATTGCTAAAGCAAGCAGTAATCCAACCTTGATATCTTTTATGTTAAAAATCACTCCTGAAATCATCAATAATTTTGAGCAGCACCATGTCTGTGACAAGGACACTGCTTTCAAAGGGATCGAAGAACATCAGCATATTTTGGATGCCATTAAAGCGCAAAATCCAGAAGCTGCAAAAGGAGCCATGAAGGCTCATTTTAAAGTACTGTATCAGTACTGTTATAATTCAGTACTCTAAATATAGTACCCCCTAAAACAGAAATATGAAAATCAACGGATTGAGATGGTGGGTAGTAGGACTTGTTGCCTTAGCTGCAGTTGTAAATTATATCGATAGACAAGCTTTTGGTGCTCTATGGCCAGACATAGCAAAAGATTTATTTCCAGAGATGGATGAAGATGGACATAAGGCAATTTATGGAACGATATCTACAGTGTTTATACTTTCTTACGCTGGTGGACAGGCTCTTTTTGGTAAAATTTTCGATTGGATAGGCACACGAATGGGCTTTGCCCTTTCAATTAGTGTTTGGTCTATTGCAACGATATTACATGCATTTGCCCAAGGAATGCTTAGTTTCTCAATCTTTAGGTCAATATTAGGAATAGCAGAAGCGGGAAATTGGCCCGGTGCTGCCAAAGCCAATGCAGAGTGGTTTCCAATTAAAGAACGCGCTTTTGCGCAAGGAATATTCAATTCTGGTGCTGCTATGGGAGGTATTGTTGCTTATCCCATTATTGGGTTACTTGCCATTTACTTCTCTTGGAAAGCCATATTCATAGTCGTTGGCGTATTAGGCTTACTGTGGTTGATCCCTTGGATGTTTATTGTAAAATCTGACCCTAAATCTCATCCATGGTTGTCGGATAAAGAAAAAGAATATATTCTTTCCGGGCAGCAAAACTATACAATGGATAAAGAGGGGAAAATTGAAGAAGGTTATAATCCCAGTACGACTAAATTACTTCAGCATAAAGAAAGTTGGGGGGTTATAATTGCTTCTGCAGCAATTGATCCAATTTGGTGGCTTTTTATTGTTTGGATTCCAATTTATTTATCTGAAGTCTTCGGACTAAATGTTAAAGAAATTGCTTTCTCGGCATGGCTGCCCTACGTTGGAGCTATGATAGGTGCATGGGCTGGCGGACTTATTGCACAAAATAGATTGTCTTCAGGATGGTCGATAGATAAAACGCGAAAGATGGTAATTACCCTAGGATGTTTTATTATGATCCCTTGTTTCTTCTTGTTAAAAGCACCTGGTTCGGCAATGAATGCCGTAATTATCATGGCCGTTTTACTTTTTGGATTTCAAGTGGCCATCGGAAATATTCAAACAATTCCGAGCGATCTTTTTAGTGGTAAAATTGTAGGAACACTTTCAGGTTTTGCTGGTATGGCAGCTAAACTTGGTGCAGCCGGGTTAACAATTTTAGTAACTTTCATTACGACAGGTGGAAATTATACACCCGCATTTTTAATAGGAGGCGCATTAGCGATAATAGCACTACTGGCTGTTTGGTTATTGTGCCCTAGAATAGAACCTTTAAAAGCAAAAAAATAAAATCACATAAACTAATCATAATATCACATATTTAAATGAGTAATTCAAACAATAAAGTAGCCGTAATTACCGGCGCGACCGGAGGAATTGGTTTTGAAGTAGCCAAGCGTTTAGGCCAAGACGGCTATACGGTTGTCTTAAACGGTATAGAAGATGAAGCAGGCGCCGAGTGCGTAGCCGAACTAACCGCCGAAGGGATCACTGCCGAATATTATGGTTTTGATGTAACCAACGAAGAAGCCGTTAACAGCAATATCACCGCCATAGGGGAGAAGTACGGAAAGATCGATGTGCTTGTCAACAATGCAGGAGGTCTGGGTGGACGTCAACGCTTTGAGGAAATGACTACGGAATTCTATCGTTTTGTAATGGCCTTAAACCTTGATTCAACCTTCTTTGCATCAAGAGCAGCGATTCCCTTTCTAAAGAAAGGAGATCTGCCTACCATTATCAACTACACCTCCAACGCAGGTTGGAATGCAGGTGGACCGGGCGCAGGAATCTACGGAACCTCTAAAGCAGGGGTACATGCCATAACACGTGCTTTGGCCAAGGACTTGGCAGAATACAACATTCGTGTGAATGCCGTATCACCAGGAACCATTGATACGCCTTTCCATGCACAGATCAAGTCAGCCAAGCCAGAAGTATTTGCTTCATGGAAGAACAACATTATGTTGGGAAGACTAGGACAACCCCAAGAAGTAGCCTCAGTGGTCTCTTTCTTGGCCAGCAATGATGCTGCCTTTATTACAGCCGAAACCATCCAAATTGGTGGAGGACAGGCACTGGGTATTTAACATACCATAACCATAAGTTTATAAACTGCGTACAATCATTTTTCGATTTTACGCAGTTTTGTCTTTTGTAGTCAAATCGTTATGTGTGTAATGAATTTTTATTGAATCTTTAAAGCGGGTTAATGTTTTTTCACTACTTTTGGTATACCAGTTTGGTTAACCAAATTTTTTTTCCCAAATTTGAAAAAGTTTTAGTTTGAGATATTAACTAATTCTTGTGCATAGATCATGTATCATTAAATTGATTCACAATAGATTAAAATAATAATTATAAAAATGAAAAAAGTAGTCACTTTCGGAGAAATTATGTTACGATTAGCTCCTACAGGTTTTTTACGCTTTTCGCAAGCGTATAGTTTTGATGTTGTTTATGGTGGGGGAGAGTCCAACGTAGCAGTATCTTTAGCCAACTACAATGTTCCTGTAGAATTTGTTACCCGTTTACCAAAAAATGACATTGGTGAATGTGCGCGTATGGAAATGCGTAAGCGTGGAGTAGGGACGGACTATATTGTAGATGGTGGAGACCGTTTAGGGATCTATTTTTTAGAAACCGGTGCTGTTAGTCGTGGAAGTAAGGTTGTTTATGACCGTGCTCACTCTGCCATGTCAGAAATTGAACCAGGAATGGTTGATTGGAGCGAAGTGTTCAAAGACGCACAATGGTTTCACTGGACAGGGATTACCCCAGCTATTTCTCAAAGTGCAGCAGATGCATGTTTGGAAGCCGTTAAAGTGGCTAGTGCCATGGGTATAACTATTTCTACCGATTTAAATTATCGCGCCAAATTATGGAACTATGATGGAGATCGCGAAAAGATAATGACAGAATTAACCTCTTACTGTGATATCATCTTAGGGAATGAAGAAGATGCGGAAATGCATTTCGGTATCAAGCCAGAAGGATTAGATATTACGACACAGGGAGAACATGTTAAAGCTGAAGCATTCCTTTCTGTTTGCCAACAAATGCAAGCAAAATTTCCACGTGCTAAAAAGGTGATTACGACCTTACGTGGATCGATTTCTGCTTCCCACAATACATGGGCAGGTGTTTTATATGATGGTAACACCATGTTTAAAAGTGCTGAATACCAAATCACGCATATTGTTGACCGTGTAGGAGGTGGAGATTCCTTTATGGGTGCATTGATTTATGGTCTAATTCACTACCCAACAGACGATCAAAAGGCATTGGATTATGCCGTTGCTGCTTCTTGTTTGAAGCATACCATTAAAGGAGATGCGAACTTGGTGACCATCCCAGAAATTGAAAAACTAATGGGAGGAGACGCTTCAGGGCGTGTCGCTCGATAACCCTATAATATGGCTCAATACACACGATTACAAGTAGTACAACAAATGGAAGAATCAGGAATGGTTCCACTATTTTACCATCAAGATATTGATGTGGCTAAGGCTGTACTCAAAGCTTGCTACGATGGTGGTGCACGTTTAATGGAATTCACTAGCCGAGGAGACTTTGCGATTGAAATTTTCAATCAATTGATTAAATATGCGATCGCTGAATCACCCGGGATGATTCTTGGGGTAGGTTCTGTGACCGATGCTGCAGCTGCTTCACAATACATGCTTTCGGGAGCAAACTTCATTGTCACTCCAGTATTTAGAGAAGATATTGCGGTTGTTTGTAACCGTAGAAAAGTCCTGTGGTCTCCTGGCTGCGGTTCGTTAACGGAAATTGCACAAGCTGAAGAAATGGGCTGTGAAGTGGTTAAGTTATTCCCTGGGAGTACCTATGGTCCTGGCTTTGTCAAAGCGATCAAAGGTCCTCAACCATGGACGTCTATCATGCCTACAGGTGGAGTTTCTACTGATGAGGCTAATCTAAAAGGATGGTTCGATGCAGGTGTTACTTGTGTAGGAATGGGATCACAATTGATTTCAAAAGACATCCTGGCAAACAAAGCTTATGATACATTAACCGCTAATGTTAAAGATGCTCTTACGCTTATAAAGCAGCTTAGATAATAAAAAATAATATATAGTTAGTTTTAATGAGTGGTGTCTGGTATCAGGCGCCACTTATCATTTTTATAGCCATAACCAACATAATGGCATTTTCAATAAAGGTGGCCTCTGTCATCGGAAGTTTAAGCGCTGTTCCCAAACAGGCACACTGAATGCTTTTTTTATCCAACAACGCTTTTGTTACTCCAAGTGTGGTAATACTCAAAATAACAAGGGTTATGGTCAAGGCAATAGAGATTTCAAACCGCATTAAGAACATTACTCCCAAGGCTGTTTCAATAAACGGGTACATCCATCCGTAGATGGTTACTCGTTTGGCTAATGGGTCGTACATGGCAAATGAGTTCGGGAAATTCTTTAAATCCAAGAGTTTAAAGAAACTAAATACAATAAAAAACAGGCCCATGAAATCAAGCATAAATCCTTGTGTACTCCAGTCACGGTAGTGTAATAAAATACTCGCAGTAGAGATATAACCTAAAATTAGGAGTAAAGGCTGAAGCTGTTGGAGTTTGGTTTTTTCTTTTGTAGCCTCCTTAATGATGGACTGTGCTGCTTTTGTGAAAAGCGCAAACTTTTCGGGTAGTACTTCTTGAAGTAGTGAAGTTTCGATAGGGGAGTTGCTGGTAATAAGCGCTTCTTCTTTTTCTAGATTTACCACCACATGCTCAACTTGGTCAAGAGAAGATAAATGTTTGGTAACAGAAGCCTGACAGCCTCCGCAGGTCATGCCTGTTACAGTATAAGTTTGTGTCATATTATTTTTTTAAAGCACCATTTCTGGCACATCTGTTGGAACGATAAGGGCTCCAGCTGTTGCTTTTTTAATGGTTTCAACGCTAACGCCTGGAGCACGCTCCAAAAGCAAAAATCCATCTTTGGTTACTTCTATGCAAGCCAAATCGGTTACAATTTTCTTGACACAATTTACTCCTGTGATGGGAAGACTACACCGTTTTAATAATTTTGATTCTCCAGCTCTATTGGTATGTTGCATGGCCACAATGATATTTTCTGCAGAGGCAACCAAATCCATTGCCCCGCCCATACCTTTTACCATTTTGCCTGGTATTTTCCAATTGGCGATGTCGCCATTTTCAGCGACCTCCATGGCACCTAAAATGGTGAGGTCTACATGTTTTCCACGAATCATACCAAAGCTTAGCGAGGAGTCGAAATAGCTTGCCCCAGCTAGGGCAGTAATGGTCTGTTTCCCTGCATTGATTAAGTCGGCATCTTCTTCTCCTTCAAAAGGGAAAGGTCCCATTCCAAGGATTCCATTTTCACTTTGAAATTCTACGTCAAGATCATCATGGACAAAGTTGGCTACCAGGGTGGGAATACCAATACCCAGATTTACATAATAGCCATTTTGCACCTCTTGGGCGATTCGTTTTGCAATCCCGTTTTTATCTAAAGCCATGAGTTTATTTTTGGGTAATTGTACGCTGTTCTATGCGTTTCTCGAAAACTTCTCCTTGGAAAATGCGCTGGACAAATATTCCAGGAATATGAATTTGATTTGGGTCCAGTTCTCCAGCGGGAACCAATTCTTCCACCTCGGCTACACAAACTTTCCCAGCCCCTGCCATAGGAGCATTGAAATTTCGAGCAGTCGCTTTAAAAATTAAGTTACCAGCAGTATCTCCTTTCCATGCTTTAATGATGGAAAAATCTGCCTCAAAGGCATGTTCGAATAAATGTGGTTTTCCTTTAAAATCCCGAATTTCTTTGCCTTGGGCTACTTCTGTCCCATAGCCAGCGGGAGTATAAAAGGCAGGAATGCCAACCTGTGCAGCACGACAGCGTTCAGCTAAAGTTCCTTGCGGAATGAGTTCTACTTCCAATTCGCCGCTTAGCATTTGTCGTTCAAATTCTGCATTCTCTCCCACATAGGAAGAAATCATTTTTTTGATTTGCTTCTTTTGCAACAACAACCCTAAACCAAAATCGTCTACTCCGGCATTGTTTGAAATACAGGTGATTCCCGTAATGCCAAGGCGAGCCAATTCTGCAATTGCATTTTCTGGGATACCACAAAGCCCAAATCCACCCAGCATGAGTGTCATATTGGAGGAAACCCCCTCTAGAGCCATGGTAACATTGCTTACATTTTTTGTGATCATCTTTTTGCGTTTATGTCTGCATGGATCGTTATTACGATCTTATAGTCTAAAGGTACTAAGATTTTGCAGTTATCTTATCTTGGATGATTTTATTGACCTGCTGAGAAAGTGTGT
>Ga0209654_1001673_pt1 | contig 17029 bp, 10 predicted proteins | sample SaaInl1SG_22_DNA_FD_184646 | JGI IMG/M metagenome (GOLD analysis project Ga0209654, IMG submission 184646) | Marine microbial communities from expanding oxygen minimum zones in the Saanich Inlet - ESP_161SG_22_DNA (SPAdes) (version 2) | ecosystem: Environmental > Aquatic > Marine > Intertidal... | reverse complement strand
GTACTCGAGGCGGGACTTGAACCCGCACGCCTCGAAAAGCACAGGATTTTAAGTCCGGCGTGTCTACCAATTCCACCACTCGAGCATTAGACTGATTTTAATGACTTATCTGTCAATATTGTATTCTGTAGAAAATTAATTATTGAGCGGGAGACGGGGTTCGAACCCGCGACCTCGACCTTGGCAAGGTCGCGCTCTACCAGCTGAGCTACTCTCGCTTATAGTGCATAAAGTTATTAATTCATCTACTTTTATTTCAATTTGATTGCCTTTGTCGTTTCAAAAGCGAGTGCAAATATAGGGCTATATTTCAAACTTCAAAATAAAAAACTTAAAAAATTTCAACCTATTTTATTAAGTAATTCATTCATAGAATTTTACTTCTTACGTATTACCATAAAAACATTTCATCAAGCATTTCTTTCACATTAAAGTCTTTTCTTGCACCATATTGCTCGGTTACTGCTTTTCTAATTTCGGCTTCTGTTAACTTGTCTTTTTCTTTCACCTTTGGTATTCTTTTTTCTACATCAAAGTTATCTTTCAATACTTCTTTAGCAAAATAAACAACACCGCCATCTTCAGTAGCCAAGCCTAAAATCATTCCTGGTAAGCCATTAAACGTTTCCGGACCAGACGAACACATTATCTCTTCTGCATACCACGCATAGATGGTAGTAGAATCATTTGCTTCCCAAATTGCCCTTCTACAATCGTAGCCCGCAATTATTCTTCGTTTGTTTGTCATCTTCCAAACACGTTCTTTAATCGTATCTCCTACTACTAGCTCTGATCCCCAGAACGACATAATTTCTAGTAATTCATCCGACTTAAAATTTTGATAGACTTTGTTTTTTGAAGTAATCCAAGACATCCTCGGATCTTCGTCTACAACATCTGAGGGTAAAAACACAGAACTCGAATCGTTAAAATAGAGATAAAAGGACTCAATTTTAGGCTTTTTAAGGTTCACCTTATTCATCCATGGAGAATCATTGTCTTTAAACTTCTTCTCTAAATTAGTTCTTCTTTGAAATTCAATTTTACCGTTAGCAGTAAATTGACCGAATACATTACTGGCAGAAATAACCAAAAGTAATGTTGCAAATTTCTTAATACCAGCGTTCATCTTCTACTTTTGTTTTATTGTTGTTAAATCTTAATTGTAAACGCACTAGAAAGTAACGCGCAATTACCTGCGTTGTTCTATCCATAATTACGTTGTTATTAATTGTTCTGTTGACGTCTATGTTTTGGTTTAGAATATCATTTGCTTCGAAAGAAAGTGTTAAGTTTTCTGTTTTTAAGAAGCGCTTGCTTAGTGATGCGTTAATTAACAAAGGTGTTTGATTAAACCCTGCACTTAAGTTCGAATTAATAAAATAATCTGCATCGGTTTCAAACTCCATTTTCCAAGGTAAATCAATGGAGAAATTCATTCTATACGTTTGTATTGAATAAGGTTGATTAGAACCAAAGCTCAATGAACTTTCTGGAATGTTGTAGCTATAATTAGCTCCAATGCTAAAGAAAACAGAATCTCTATCTATGCTTAACTCTAAACCTCCATCAAACCCTGTATTGGTTGTAGTATTATCTAAGGTATTAATTCTACTGTTAAACTTGTTGTAACTTACGCCAATGTTAGGTTGTACGCGTAAAAACTTGTCAAACGCATTTAATCCTGCTCCTGCATTTAGACCGGTAAAAAAGTTACCGTCTACGTTAATTGCTCTAGAAATCGTTCTTCCATCTGGTGCATAGATTACTTCAGAAGAGAATGCATCGTTGGTTGCGGTAAAATATCCGTTAATCCAAACCCACTGTCTTTTCAATGCTTCCCATTTGTTGTATCCGATATTAATACTGTGCGCATAGGTAGGCAAAAGATCTGGATTCCCTATGGCTACGCTGTTAGGATTACTGTTATCTAAAATAGGCTGCAGTTGCGTAATTGTAGGTTGTTGAGAACTTGTTCTGTACGTAAACCTTAAGCGTTCTGCATTGCTAAACTTGTAAATGAAACGCGTATAAGGCAGCAGGTTGTTAACATCTTGTAGAATACTCGTTTCTGTAAAAAGGTTTCTGTTGTCTATTTGTACGTTTCTTGCAGCTGTTCCAAATTTAAAGGTCATTTTTCTAGTTTCGTACTTTAAACCTACCGAAGCTCTATTTTCTAAACGTGTATTTTCAAAGTTATTAGAGAAAGTTGAATCGAAAATTGTAAATGCTTGTCCGTCAAAATTATTGGTAGACTTTGATTGGTCGCCAAAGAAATAGTCGAGTTTATAATCGAGTTCTAAATTCCATTTTCTAGTAAGTGGTTCGTTGTAGGAAAGTCTACCTCTATGACCTTGTGTATTACTCAGTGTAACTTTACTTTGGTTAGTTAAACTATCTGCTCCAGGGTTTCCGTTGAGGTAACGTATATCTGAATACAAGCGTTCGTCTGCTTCATTATCTGTATATCCGTATTGATACTCTGCGGTAAATTCGCGTTTACGTTTCATAAATTGTCTTTCTAAGCGAACCGTAGCATTTATATCCAATCCTTCATTATCTAAAGTATTGTTTAGCAAAGTAGAACTTGTTCTTGAATTTAAAGCAGATAAGAAACTAGTAGAATCTGTTTGTTCTATGGAATTTCTCTTAATATTTACACTTGGCTCTACTATCAATTTTGTTAAAGAGTCTAATTTTAAATCCAAACTCAAGTTAATTGCGTGCGATTCTTGATTTTCGAAAAAATTGTTGTTTTCTCTAGTTGTATACGTAGTATCAGCAAAAATAAATTGAGATTTCGATTCTTTTAACTGCTGTATATCGTTATTGTTGTACGTATAGTTGAAACCTAATTTCGCCTTTTTTCCTATTTTATCAGAATAGTAAAATCCACCTTTAAAGGTTCTTGGCAAACCTCTTCTACTTGTATTATTTGAGAAAGAAATACCATCTTCAAAATTTGCGTTCAATTCATTGGTTAGCCCATACTTATAGGCATCTCCAACTCCAAAACCTGTATTTGGGGTGTTAGAACCGAGACCAAAAACAGACAGTTTTAAATCTTTATTAAAACTATTTAAAAGTACTTCACCTTCATAAAAGTCTTGGAAATCTGTTGCTCCTGCAATTTTACCAAAATATCCTTTTTTATATTCTTCTTTCAACTTAACATCCATCACTTGAACCGTTTCTTCTCCATCTCCATTGTCTTCTGTAGTTTCATAAACTTCTACAGTTTCTACTCCTTTTGCCCCAAGATTTTTTGTTGCTACTGTTGGATCTTCTCCAAAAAATTCATCTCCATCCACAAGTACTTTTGTAACAGACTGACCTTGGGAGGTAATATTTCCGTCTTCATCTACATCAATACCTGGTAGCTTTTTGAGCAAATCTTCTACAACTGCATTTTCTTTCGTTTTAAAAGAATCTGCTACGTATACCAAGGTATCTCCTTTAAAATAGATTGGCTCTTTATTTGCAAAAACCACAACCTCATCTAGCTCTGTTGCTTTTTCAGGTAAGATAATATTTGGAATTTCTATTCTATTGTTCTCAGGACTTCCAATTACATAGTAACTTTTATCGCCATAATTCGGATGAGAAATCAATAATTCTTGCTCTGAAAATGGAATGTCTTTTAATTCGAATTCTCCTTTTTGATTGGTGCGCGTAAATCCGAAAAGGACAGAATCCTCCAAATTTACCACCATAACTACAGCATTGGCAAGCGGTTGATTGTTCATCGTATCGTTCACAACCCCTGAGTAATGCATGCCTTGGGAGTAAACACAACTAAAGGTAAACAAACTGAATACTAGAAATAATAAGTGTTTCATAAATCGTAATTCTGGTTTTTTTGATTCTATTTCTGGAGAGCAAATATAGAATTAAACATTGCGTGTTGCTGTTAAAAAATTATAAGTCAATTAATAACCCTTTTAAAAGGCAACATACCTGTTCGAACAAAGCAACAAAAAAGAAGTTCACATACCGTATTAATTTTAATTTTGCAGCGTGAAAAAATTAAAGGCGTACTTCTATCAATCTCCACTAAAAAACATTTTAATATTAGCGCTATTCGTACGCATATTTGCTGCCTTATTTTCTGGTGGATATGCTATGCATGACGATCATTTTCTTGTTATTGAAACCGCTTCTTCATGGGCAGATGATGAAGATTACAACGGTTGGATGCCTTGGACACAAGAAGCTGAATGCGCTGCTAAAACGGATCCATTAGAAAAACAAAAGTGTATTGAAAATATGGGACCAGAAGGCCATAGTTTAACCTACCCTGGAATCAATTATATTTTTTTTGAAACCTTTAATGCGCTAGGTATAGACGACCCTCTTTTTCAAATGTTTCTTATTCGTTTAATTCATGCGTTGTTTAGCTTGTGGCTAGTATATTTAGGATATAAAATTACTGAAAAAGTAAGTACACAAAAAAATGCAATTATTGTAGGACTAACTCTGGCGGTTGGATTTGTAATGCCTTTTCTAGCCGTTAGAAATTTAGTTGAAGTTGTATGTATCCCTTTCTACTTATACGGAATTTGGAAAATAATCCAAAACGACATAAAAGATGGCTGGAAGCCTTATTTACTAGCAGGTTTTTTCTTTGGAATAGCCTTTGCTATTCGTTTTCAACTGTTTGTGTTTTTTGGTGTGATGGGACTTGTATTTATGTTTCAGTTTAAATGGAGAGCTTGCATTAGTTTGTTACTCGGCTTCTCTATCTCTTTAATTCTTACACAAGGTTTAGTAGATTATTTTCTTTGGAAATCTCCATTCGCAGAATTTATGGCTTATGTTGGATATAATTCTAATTTGGATACAGCAAAAGACTACGCAACATCTACGCATTGGTACACGTACCCAGGTATACTAGCTGGAATGACTATTCCTATACTCGGACTTTTTTATTGGATTGGAGCTTTTAGAATGTCCAAGAAAATGGCGTGGTTGTTCTTTCCTATGCTCGCATTTTTAATTTTTCATGCCGTTTACCCAAATCATCAAGAGCGTTTTATTTTTCCTATGTTACCGGTATTCCTAATTATTGGTGTAATTGGATGGAGTTTGCTCTTAGAAGAAATAAAGTTCTTGAAAAACAAGCCTAAAACTTGGAAAAACATATTGATAATAGGCTGGAGTTTAAACTTTTTACTACTTCCTTTTTTCACTACTTTCTACGGAAAGCAATCGCGTGTTATGGCTGCGTATGCACTTTACCCAAAGAAAAATGAACAGATCTACTACATTCAGGAAGATGTTGCCCACGGAAAAGCAACGTTTTTGCCAAGACACTATGCGGGTAATTGGAATGTTCGTACATTAATGGATATTAATTCTGAAGCGCAGCTGGCCGTGTGGAGTAAAAGAGAAGTAAAGGCTGCAGACTATATTTTTCTTTACGGAATAAACAACCTAGAAAAACGAATTAATTTCTTTAGCACCTATTTCCCAGACGTGCAAACATATGAAACAATAGATCCCAGTTTTATGGATGCTGTTTTGCACTGGCTTAACCCCAGAAATAAAAACCAAACGATTACCGTTCTAAAAACAAATGTTGAGCGCTAAGGACTTTCGATTTTCGTAAAGACTTCTTTAAGATTCTTTTACTTAAACTTCTCACCATTTAGCGTATTCTGCAACAAAAAACAAAACAACTTACGCTAATAAAATGATGCTTTTGATCTTTGAATTTCAAATTTTGAATTTTTCTATTCCTTTTTACAGCAAGAAATTTATCTTTGTATTCAATGGAAAAACAAGTCATTCTCAATTCTAAGCATTTTGAGTTAACACTTAAAAGACTTTGTTATCAACTCATTGAAAGTCATAACGATTTTTCGAACACCGTTCTTATTGGTTTACAGCCTAGAGGAGTAAATGTTTTAAACCGCTTAAAACTGAAATTAGAAGAAATTATTGGGTCTTCTATTCAATGCGGAACCTTAGACATCACTTTCTACAGAGATGATTTTAGAAGAAGAGAACGACCACCTATACCTAGTGCTACAAATATTGATTTTAGTATAGAGAACAAACGCATTGTTTTAATAGACGACGTGCTTTACACAGGAAGAACAATTCGTTCAGGAATGGAAGCACTTTTGGCTTTTGGTAGACCGTTAGAAGTAGAATTACTTACGTTTGTTGATAGAAGATTTAAACGGCACTTGCCCATACAAGCAGATTACGTTGGAAAAACGGTAGACACCGTAGTATCTGAAAGAGTTTCTGTTGAATGGCAAGAATTAGAAGGAGAAGATAAAATAGTTTTATACACACCGAATACAAATGGATAATCTTAGCGTAAAGCATTTAATAGGAATCAAAGATTTAACCCCAAGAGATATAGAAATTATCTTTGAAACTGCTGATAGTTTTAAGCAGGTAATTAATCGCCCTATTAAGAAAGTTCCTTCGCTTAGAGATATTACAATAGCCAATTTATTCTTTGAAAATTCTACCCGCACACGTTTGTCTTTTGAGCTCGCAGAAAAACGCTTATCTGCCGATGTGGTGAATTTTAGTGCAGCCAGTAGTTCTGTTAAAAAAGGAGAAACCTTGGTAGATACCGTAAACAACATTTTATCTATGAAGGTAGATATGGTTGTGATGAGACACCCAAATCCAGGAGCTGCCAAGTTTTTATCTGAAAGAATTGATGCAACGGTTGTTAATGCCGGAGACGGAACGCATGAGCATCCTACGCAAGCGCTTTTAGACAGTTATTCTATTAGAGAAAAACTAGGTACGGTTGAGGGTAAAAAGGTTGTGATTGTTGGCGATATTTTACACTCTAGAGTAGCACTTTCAAATATTTACGCTTTACAAAAACAAGGTGCCGAAGTTATGGTTTGTGGTCCTACCACACTAATACCAAAATACATAGAAGAGTTAGGTGTAAAAGTAGAACATAACTTAAGAAAAGCGCTAGAATGGTGTGATGTTGCAAATATGCTACGCATACAGTTAGAGCGACAAGAAATGAAATATTTTCCATCGCTTAGAGAGTATGCTATGCAATACGGTTTAACGAAAGATATACTAGACACCTTAGACAAAGAAATTGTTGTGATGCACCCAGGACCAATAAACAGAGGTGTAGAAATTACAAGCGACGTTGCCGATAGTAAACAAGCCATTATTTTAGATCAGGTAGAAAATGGTGTTGCCGTAAGAATGGCAGTTATTTATCTGCTGGCTTCAAAAATTGAACGTTAAACGCTTTCAAAATTAAATGATTACATTTACCTCAAAGCAATAGAATTCATGAACTTCCAAATTGTAGAAAAAGACGTTTACTCAATCGTTTCTTCACATATAGACAAATTAAACGCTGGAAACGCTCCAGAACTAAAAAGTGCTTTAATAACGATTAATAAAAAATCGATAAACAATATAATTATCGACTTATCTCATACGAATTACTGCGACTCTTCTGGTTTAACTGCAATATTAACTGCAAATCGATTGTGCAAAGATTCTAACGGTAAATTTATACTCGTTGGTTTGCAAAAAAATGTGGCTAAAATGATAGCCATAGCACAGTTAGATAGAGTTTTCACTATTATGGACGATCTAAAAGCTGCCGAAAAAGCAATTGTAGAAAAGGAAGTTTCGTAAGTCTTTATGAAATTTGAGGTTACCATTCTTGGATCTGGAGCTGCAGTGCCAACATTAGAACGTGGAGCTACTGCGCACTACGTAAATTGTAATGATAGACACATTTTAATAGACTGCGGAGAAGGAACGCAACTACAACTTAGGAAATACAAAATTAAATTTCAGCGAATTACACATATCTGTATCTCGCACTTACACGGTGACCATTTTTTTGGTCTTGTTGGTTATTTAAGCTCTTTACAATTATTAGGGAGAGATAAAGGTGTTCATGTTTACGGTCCAACTGGTTTGGAAGCAATTGTAAAAGCTCAATTAGAAATGGGTGGAGCAAGAATAGACTACCAACTTACTTTTTTTGAAATAGACGCAACAAAAAACACCTTACTTTTTGAAGATAAGGTAATGGAGATTCATTCTTTCCCCTTAAAACACAGGGTGCCTACTACCGGATTTTTAATTAAAGAAAAACCAAGAGATAGAAACTTAATTAAATCAAAGTTTGACCAAACGGGTTTAAGTGTTGCTTACATTAATAAACTTAGACAAGGGGTTGATGTTAAAAAAGAAGACGGAACAATTGTTACTGCAGATAGTGTTACTGTACCTCCACCGCCAATAAAAACGTATGCTTTTTGTTCTGATACGGCGTATTTAGAAAACATTGTACCTACTATTAAAAATGTAGACCTACTCTACCACGAAGCTACTTTTACAGAAGAAAAGAAACAACGCGCTATTAAAACAAATCATAGTACTGCGTTGGATGCTGCAAAAATTGCTAAACTAGCCAACGCTAAGCAATTAATTATGGGACATTTCTCTGCCCGATACAAAAACACAGAAAATCATTTAACTGAAGCAAAAACTATTTTTGAGAATAGTTTTGCGGTAAATGATGGAGATGTTTTTGAGATTTGATGTTTGTTGTCCTCACTTTTCAAGAGAGATGGATTTAGTGGAATGAAATGAAGTTAAAGACGGAGGGTTGATCGAAGCCAAAATCAATTTATTAATAATTTCTAATAGATTAAAAGTGTAATTATCCAAACCTTAAATCCTCCACCTTCTAGACAATTCGTTTAGAAAAGGAGGACAGCATATTTATTCTATGCTTTAATTCTTAGGTCAATTGACTAAAGTTCTGTCTGCAGGTTTAAGCTTAAAAAGGGAGTGAATTTAAGGTAGTACTCGACAAGTGTAAGCCTTCATTTATAACTAAGTCTTGATTCGATTCGCAGATTTTCTATTTCAAATGCTAAACCTGTTTTACTCCACACTCTTAAATCCTCCGCCTTACAGGCACCTCCTTTAAAAAAGGAGGACAATGAAAATAACCTAAAAAAGTAAGTTATAACTCAGCTCTGTTGCGTTATTACATTTGTCTTTTACAACAATTTTTAAGGTGTGTTTGCCGTTGAGTGCTGCTGGTGTTTTAAAAATTACGCTTCGTTTTTTAGGTTCGTATTCTAATAAATACCATTTACCGTCTATGAAAACATCGTAATCTGCAATGCCAGACATATTGTCTCCAATTTTCCAAACCAGGGTGCTACCTCTTACGTTTTGGTTATCTCTTACATTTTGCGAAGTTACCGTTGGCGGAATTAAATCTGTACGCACAGAAAACTCTCCAAAATCTCTAGTTCTTGTGGTAATCCAACCGTCTTTAATTATTCCGCCCAAAGATGTGCTTCTACCACTGTTATTAGTTTTAAGCACTAGGTATTTCTCTTTTGGATGTGCGAGAGAATCTCCAACCTTCAACATAATTTTATAGTATTCTTGCAAAGGAATTTCGCTATCGCCAAACACAAAGGGTTGTTTTTCTGTAATAATTATTGGTGTTGGTTCATACACCAAACCAGGCGCCATAAGTACCAAATGTTCTTCGTCTATATCCATAAAAGCACTATCTGGATAGAGGAATTCAGAATTATCGCCAAAGGTGGTTTCGGCATTTCCGAGTGGTCCGTTTTCTATAACCAACTCGAACTTTACAGCACGCGTATTGCCTTTTGTATCTGAACAGGTGTACTCTATTTGATGCGTAGAGCCGGGTTTAAGGTTTAAAATTCCAGAATTTTCTGTTCTGTAAATGGGTAATGGATTATGAATGGTTTTAAAGCTTTTTTGGTATTGCTTGCGCTTGTTGTGATAATCTTCGTAATCTTTATGCGTATTAATTTGTCTGTTAGATTCAAAGTGAATCTCTGTCATATCTTGCGAAAAAACTGTTTTACCATCTACTTTTAATTCAGACGTGAAAATTCCGCACACATTACTTGCAGCATCTAACTGATCTATGGCATCAAACGCAAACCCAATACCACCTGTTTTAGAACAAAAATTAGACGGAACAACTAATTGATTAGAAGCAATAACCAACTTACCTGAGTTAGAATTTACTGAGTATGTCTTGGCTTTATTCGGAATTCTATATCCTCTTTCTGTTAAAGCATAAACCTTTACGGCTCTTACAGTTGGTTTGGTTTGATCTGCAATATCAAACTGAAACAACAGCGGATTCAAAGCATGTTCTGTTGCGGTTTCTCTTATCTCAAAATGTAAATGCGGAGCTGTAGAACTTCCTGAGTTTCCTGATAAGGCAAATACTTCTCCTTTTTTTAGTGGAATTTCGTTTTTCTTTGGGAAGTATTCAATTGCATAATTTTGTTCTTTTTCTTGTACAGCTTTTACTACCTCAGCAAGTTGACCTTTAAATTCTGAGCAATGGGCATAAACAGAAGTTAACCCATTAGGATGATCAACATAAACAACCTGACCATAACCCCAAGGAGATACTTTTACACGAGAAACCCAACCATCTGCAATAGAGTACAAATTATAGCCTATTCTTCTATTGGTTTTAAAATCTAAACCAGTATGGAAATGATTACTACGTAATTCTCCAAAGTTTGCAGCCAATACTAAAGGAATATCCAACGGCGGATGAAAGTTATAGGTTTTAGCTGGTATGAATTGGGCGTTAGCAAATCCAAAACTTAGCAACAATCCGCAAATGATTAAAATTCTACTCATACCACAAAGGTAAATTCTTACAAGGTAGTTTTCATAATCACACTAATTAATTGTGAAGATAAGATGGTTAATTGCTATTCTATTTATTTGGGCAATTTAACAGGCTATACATTATAGCTTACTTCTATAAAAAAGCAAAGCTCATTTTTTGAGCGCTTCTTTGGTCGCACAACAAAAAAATGGCTTTCCTATTTTTTCTACTGCGCAAGGCTATCATTTCTATCCTTATTGCAGGTTTAGATAATAAAAAGTTATAACATTCAACAATTTAATTAACACGTAGACTTAAAGTGTTATAATTTGAATATATTTATTTAAATTTACCTAACACTAATACGATAAAAAAATGAAACTACTATTTACTGGCTTAATGGCATTTTTTCTTTGTCATTTTTTTGCCCAACAACCATCAGCGCCTAATTGTGTGCAAGCATTTATTGAACAACAATTAAATGTTTGTTCGTTAACACAAAAAGTAATCAATCCAAATGAAAGCCAATATTGGGTACAATTTGTAGCTCAGTATGATAGCCTTTCTATCGAATTAGGGAATAGTTTAGGAAACGCTCCGCAATTTGGACAAATTAAGCTTTTACAAGGTAATTGCACTAATTCTAATAGCATAGAGCAGTTAAATAATCCAAGCTACAATACTGCTATTGACTTTAATTCTAACTTAACTGTTGGGCAAACTTATTTTCTTTGTTTTGAAAATTTTGTAGTAAGTACAGAAGAAAAATATTATTTTGATTTATGTTTAACTACACCAAAAGATTTTGAGGGTTTTACATTAGGTTTTGGTTTTCCCTGTGAAGATGATTTAACTTATCCATGTGAGCCCTCTATTGACGAAGGAACTTTTGAGTTTTGCTCTGATATTTACATATGCGAAAACGAAGATTTACTTATAGACGCAGCGCTTGTAAATCTCGGCGGCGTAAACACTAACTATTTAAATATAGTTTATACTGGAAATTTAAACCAAATTAACTCGATTGGCACCTATCAAGATCAATTAATTTTTAATAGCAACAGCACTGGAACTTTTAATATAACCGATATAGGATATATTCACAGCACCATAAATATATTAGGACAACCACTTTCAGCACCATACATACCTGCTTATTACTATAATTTCGATATCAATGTTTACAATGCTACAAACAATACATTTACAAACGATGTACAACAATGCTCAAATAATTATACGCACAGCTTCCCTACAGTTGCGTGCTCTGAGTTAATTTCCTTAACACTAGATGGAGTTGTAATAAATACTCAAGATGATTTTTTGTTACAAAACGAAACGCTATCAAGCGGTACACATCAAATTATTGAAACCTATGATACAGAATGTGGTACACTTACAATAATCACCAATATTGAAATAGAAGAAGAGCTTTTTAGCTTCACGATTAATGAATGTGGTGTAGCTACTTTCGAGTATGATAATTGCGAACAAAACAATGCGTTGATTGGAATTGATTTTGGAGATGGAAATACTCTACCTTTGCAAGGGTATACATTACCTTTTACATATACGTATTCATACACTAATACTTCACCAGTGGATTATTTATTCTATATCCAAAATGGTAACCCCGCACAAGGTAATATTTTTGAAGAAACAGGCACCATACAACCCATTTTACCACAAGGTTTAAACCTTAATATACCAACTCTAGCTTGCGATGGAGTATCTGTGTCTATTGATGAACCGAACATCACTTTTTCTACCATAGAATGGTCTATTGGTGGGGTAACAGCAGGTATAATTGGCCAGGGAACAGAAACGATATCTCCAGACTGGATTACATTTCCTTTTAACCCTAACGGTTATACAGTAACTGTTACAGCAATAGACCAAAACGGTTGCGAGTATCAACAAGAAATAGATATAGCCAAATGTTGTACTGCACTGCCAGTTAAAACTAATCAAGATTATGGAAATATTCAAGAAAATATTTTCGGAGAACCAATACATGATTTTCCTGATGCTTCTTTTACCAACTCAAATTTAACAGCCAACTACGATATCGCGAGTTTTAACTTTTCTAATAACCCTACGGTCTCTTACATTAACACGCCATATACAGGCACCGTTTTAATGTCTGATATCGTAAATCAATTAAATTTACCATATAATTTGAACAACAATGGTAACAGTTACTATGATTTAAATACTAGTGACTATATTTATATCAATACAGACTTAATAGTGGATGTAAATACTCACTTCGACTTTGCTTTTAATGTCAGAATAGCACCAAACGTTAAAATAACTATAATCGATGATAATGAGCTCTTTCTAAACAGAACAGTTTGGTCTCAAAGATGTGATGAAATGTGGGGAGGAATTATTGTAGAAGGCGAAGATGCAACATTAAGAACAGTCTCTTTTACTTGGCTATTTAATGCAGAAACTGCTGTTACTTCTAATAATGGAGGTAGACTCATTTTAGAACAATCTAAATTTATAGATAATCATGTTGGTGTTAAAATGTGGGATTACACAGGAGTGCAAACAAACCGAAGCATTCTAAGAAATAATCTTTTCTCAGAAACACAATCTGAAAAATTACTTAAACCGTACTTTTTAAACGAAAGACCAGATTATGCTATAATGATATTCAATAACCAAGGAGTGAAAATTGGTGCAGACCAAAATATATCAGATAGAAATCACATCGAAAGACACCAAAACGGTATTTTAGTAGCCAATTCTAATGTAGACATTCAAGGAAATCTATTTACAGATATATCTGGCGTTGATGAGTATGCTACTACCTATGTAGGTACTCAAAATAAGGCAATAGAAATTTACGGACATCCAGAAATTGCAAGACTAGCGATTGTGAATAACAACTATTTTAACGGCTGCGATATTTCTATTGAATTGAATAAAAATGTTACGGGTGCTGTAAGAAATAATTACATCAAATACTCTAAAAAAAGAGCTATAGCTTACCAATACAACAATAAAAGAAGCGTAACAATAGTAAACAATGATATATCTAGTTCTATTAAAGATAGTTGGGGAATCTTTTGTTACCAGAATACTATTGAAACCTTAATAAACATAGATAACAATAGAATAAATGAAAATACAATACAGCACTTTAATACTGCTGGTAACGTAATTAATAATAACAAAGTAATTGGCGGAGGTATATTAGTAGACAATTTTATTTTTAATAAAGTACCCAATACCCCTAGAATATTTATTGAAGAAAACGAAATCTACAACCCTGTGCATGGTATAATTTGTAGAAGCGTAAACAATATACAGGTAAATAACAACAGAATAACGCTTTACCACAGCAATAACTTCTTTACCAATAGTGGTTATCAATTTAATGGTATTTGGTTACAAAATGTACACAGTAGTTCTATAGTTGAAAATTATGTAACCAGTAATATTAGTGGAAACAGTATTGCTGAGTACAACCATACATTAATGCGTGGTATTACCAATGAAAATTCATTTAATAATTTTATCTTTAAAAACAGATTGCAAAAAATACCTGCTGGTTTAGTAGCTTTTGGTGCAAACGGTAACACACAATTTAATTGTAACACAATGTTGTTTAACACAAATGGAATATACACTGTAAATGCAGACCTTGCAGACCAAGGTATTGCACCAAGTGCAACATTAGTAGAAGGCCAAAGCGCAGCCAACAAATGGTTTAGTAACCAAGGACAATGGAGAACCGATGGAGATTTATTGAATACCATGACCTACTTCAGACATCCAAATAATAATCAGTTTTCAGACCCGAGGAATATAAATTTTCCTTGGAATGACGATAATCTACAGAATACTATTAATAGCAGCTGTAAAATAGACGTAGAAGGATCCTCAAAACCCAATGTATTATCAGATGCAGTACACGGTCCAAAATTGACGAGGGAGAATGCCTTTGGTGAGATTGTGAATGGAGCCACTGCATATAATGACACAATTTATGCACAAGCATTAAACCGATGGAAAGCAAGCGTTGCACTATTTAGTTTACAAAGCGATAGTAGTTACTTTTTAGGTGATAGTACAGACGTACCGTACTTTAATTTTGTTAACGCATGTAATGGTACAACAACAGACAAAATTTGTAGAACACAAGCAGAAATTAGTAATGCAGATATGGCAATGGCAGAAACAGAGAACGAGAGTTACATACCTGCATGTATGCAAGACGAGTACAACCAAAAAGTACAACGCATATTTATACAACAAGAGAATGGAGTAAGTTTAACTGCTACTGATACTGCTTACTTAGAAATGGTAGCGTGTTTGGATCCAGTTTTAAATGGTTCTGGCGTTTACCAAGCTCGTACATTATTGGGTTGGGCAGGTAACTGCAACACTAACTTAAGTTTTAAGAGTAACATTTCACAAGAAACTGTTACAAGTGAAATTGAGGAATTAGACTTAAATGTAGTTTTATACCCAAACCCTAATAATGGAGCATTCAATTTAGTTTATGCTTTAGATAATGATGCAGAACTTATTATTTATAATATGACTGGTAAAAAGGTGGGACAGAAAAGCTTAAAAGCAACTTCTAATGAAGTTAAAATAACTTTAGAGAGCAAACCGGGTATTTATATCTACTCTGTTATCGATAAAAATGGTGAAAGAAAAACAGGAAAATTTGTTGTTCAATAATTTTTATACCAAATTGATAAATATAGCCCTATTTTTAGGGCTACATTTTTATGGTTTTAGTCAAGATCCAGAGAACTTAGTTTTAAATCCAAGTTTTGAAGAAATCGACACATGTTTACCACGATTAAGTGTATTCGGCTGGGAAGGCAATGATTACAATGACCATATTATGAAATATTGGCGAACTTTGGTCAAATACAGCAGTCCAGGTTATTGCTCTGATTGTTTTAATCCTTCAATAGGAAACCCTTGTTATTACCCACACACTCCCTTTGGCTATCAAGTACCTCGGACTGGAAATAATTTTCTATATATGGGAAATTTTCAACAAGATGTAAATTTTAATTACAGAACATTTGGAGCATTACAGGAAGAGCCACATATTTTTAAAGAAAGTCTTACAGGTACTTTTAAAACTGCACTTCTAGAAAATAAAACTTATTACCTCGAATTTTATGCTAACCAAGTTAATATACTCCCCCAAAATTTTGGAATACAAACTATTGCTACAGATGCTTTCGACATAATTTTACATAGTGATACAAATTATATACCACGTGCAGAACCACCTTACATAAATCAAAATGATATTGTTTGGAGTAATACTGCTGGTAATGTGATTGAAGATACTTTGAATTGGGTGAAATTAAGTGGTTGCTTTAGAGCGAAAGGAGGAGAGAAATATTTTACGATTGGTACTTTTAGGGATACAACTAAAATTAACAATATTTACTATTACTCAGGTAATAATGATTATAGTGCTTCATACTTCTACGACGACTTCCTCATCTATCAGTGTGATACGTGTTGCCCAGATCAATACCCCGTAGAAGATTATATTACAGTAAACAACAACTTAATTACCCAAGGAGAAACACCGTATTTTGAGACTTTTTTAAATGAAGGGCATACAGCCAACCTCTATTTATTTGATAGTGCAGGCAGAATTGTGTATCAAGCAAAACTCAACGGTACAGATAACAGTCATCAAATACCCAACAACCTAGCAGCCGGTGTTTACCATTATGCTATGGTTACTTCTGAGAAGAAAAAGTTGGGTGGAAAGATTGTGGTGATTAATTAAAGATTATATGTCACTTTTTTGCATTGCCCAAAAAAGCCTGTCTGCTTTTTAGCAGGTAACCAAAAAACGCTAGGCTTAATTTTGCTCCGCCATTTTTTCTTGTATTTTTCGATTCAGTCGGTGATCTCCTCCATTCTTGCGGAGCTTCCTCATTCATTACGAAAAATACTTCGGAAAAATAACTACTCAAAATGAGGCCGATCTAATCTAGTGAAACTAAAATTATTTAAATCAATTTATGACGGTTAGTTGAGATGAAACATTTTTCTTTTAAGAAAATTTCAATCTCAATTACCAGTGTAGAAATTTAATTCCGTTAAAAATTCTCGAAACCTTGGAGAGAATTTAGGAATTGGATTTCGGTTTTGTGAGTTCATGCTCACAAAAACACCTCGGAATTGAGGCTCCTTTTTTTCGTTCTTTTTTTGGAGAAGCAAAAAAAGGACAAAGAACCCAGACAACAAAGCATACATAAATTCCATTTAATTGATTGCTATCGATAATTTACTCTACCTTTCGGTTAAAAAGTAACAAGTAAAAATAGTTTATAAACTAAAGTCTAATTTATACTACCTACTACTACTCAAAAT
>Ga0209654_1001670_pt1 | contig 17041 bp, 12 predicted proteins | sample SaaInl1SG_22_DNA_FD_184646 | JGI IMG/M metagenome (GOLD analysis project Ga0209654, IMG submission 184646) | Marine microbial communities from expanding oxygen minimum zones in the Saanich Inlet - ESP_161SG_22_DNA (SPAdes) (version 2) | ecosystem: Environmental > Aquatic > Marine > Intertidal... | reverse complement strand
GCTTGCGATAATTTTTCAAACGCCCGTACCTCAATCTGGCGGATACGCTCGCGGCTAACCGAAAATTCATCGGCCAGCTCTTCCAGGGTAAGGGGCGGCTCGGACAGGCGGCGCGCCTCGATAATCCGCACCTCGCGCGGGTTCAGATTTTTCATCGCCTCTGCCATCAGATTCTGGCGCTGGCCCAGCTCTTCTGTGTCGGCAAAGCTGGCTTCCTGATCGGGGCGCTCATCTTCCAGCCAGTCCTGCCATTCGCCGCCACCATCCAGGCTATCTGTGCCAACAGGCGTGTTCAGCGAGTGATCGCCGCCTGCCATACGCTGATTCATCGAAACGACATCGGCCTCTGATACATTCAGCTCATCGGCGATATCGGTGACCTCTTGCGGGCTGAGATCGCCCCGGTCAATCGCCCCGATACGCCCCTTGATGCGGCGCAAATTGAAAAACAGCTTTTTTTGCGAGGCGGTCGTGCCAATTTTCACCAGCGACCAGCTGCGCAACACATATTCCTGAATAGAGGCCTTTATCCACCACATCGCATAGGTGGCCAGACGAAAACCGCGTTCCGGGTCAAATTTTTTCACCGCATGCATCATGCCCAGATTGCCCTCGGAAATCAGATCCGCAACCGGCAGGCCATAGCCGCGATACCCCATCGCAATCTTGGCCACCAGGCGCAAATGGCTGGTCACCAGCTTGTGTGCGGCCTCTACATCGCCGCGTTCATTAAAGGCACGGGCCAGCATATATTCCTCATCAGCTTCCAGCATCGGAAATTGGCGGATCTGCTCCATATAGCGGGACAGGCTGCTATCCGGGGTCAGGGCTGGAATAATGGCATTTTTAGTCATTTTGGCACATCGCTCCTGTCAACAACTTTTACCTGGTGTTTATATGGTAAGTCTGACGTTATTTGTAAAGAGTGGCGTTATTGTGGCAAGCCGCGCTCGGTTATCGCGGTATCTATAAGCGCTATCAGCCCGGTCATATCGGCCGGGATATCCGCGCTGAAATCCATTTCTGCCCCGCTGACAGGGTGGGCAAAGCTGAGGGTTTTGGCGTGTAATGCCTGGCGCGGGAAAGCCCGCAGCCGGGCAAGGGCGGTGCGTGAGCGGTTATCTGGCATCTGGCCAGCCCGTTTTGGCCGTCCATAAAGCGGATCGCCCATCACCCCATGCCCCAGATGCGCCATATGAACGCGGATTTGATGGGTGCGCCCTGTCTCTAGCCGGCATTCCAGCAAACAGCCAAAAGGCGGCAGATCGCGCAAGGTTTTATAATGGGTGATGGCATGGCGGCCACGTTCCATCACGGCCTGGCGTTTACGGTCGTTGCGATGGCGGCCAAGCGGGGCATCTATGGTGCCATGGCGTGCGCCCGGCATCCCCCAGACCAGCGCATGATAGCGCCTGTCCAGATCATGTGCCGCAAACATCGCGCTCAGGCGGCTATGGGCAATATCGGTCTTGGCCGCGACCATCACCCCGGATGTATCCTTGTCCAGGCGATGAACAATGCCCGGCCGCGCAACCCCGCCTATGCCGGTCAGGCTGTCGCCGCAATGGGCCAGCAGGGCATTGACCAGCGTGCCCGATAATGCCCCCGGGGCAGGATGTACCACCATACCGGCCGGCTTGTTGATGACGATTATCGCCGCATCTTCATACAGGATATCCAGGGCGATATCCTCTGCCTCTGGCAGGGCAGCGGTCGCCTCTGGCAGGATAAGTTGATAAACCGCACTGCCCCGAACCATTGAAGAGGGGTCTGTTTCCGGCTGTCCATCACAGGAAAGCTGGCCATCCAGAATAAGATTTTTGATACGCGAGCGCGATAGAGCCTCTATGCCGCTATGTTCGGCCAGCCACCTGTCCAGGCGTTGACGCGGTGTCTCATCATCTGTTTTCAATGTCAGGGTTTCAGCCATTTTTCCTGTATATTAATCTGGTGGCTGGTCATCAGGGGGTGCCAGCTTATTTACAATAAAGATCCCGCCGCTATTGTCTCATGGAATGGGTCGGGGTGTAAATCAGCATTTGTGAACCAGGCGGGCAATGTGATAAGCAAGGGGGCAATTTTATCTGCGGCCGGATTTTTTTTGACCGGTGCGCGAAAAGGCCCAAAATAGCTAACAGCTAACAGCTAACAGATAAGAGGCGATGAAAAAGATGGCCAACACCCCTTCTGAAATGCCGCAAACCCCGCTTTTTTCCGAACGGACATTACGCTTGTTAAAACTCTCTATTGTGGTGATGACGTTGCTAATAGTTGCCGGTCTGATAGCCCTTGTTATCGGCATGAAACAACAGGCAGACAAGCTGTTTGATAAACAGGAAAGACAGATACAAACCTATCGCTATTCCTTTAGCGAGGGGAGCGAATATCGTGCCATGCATATTGGCGAGGAGGGCGCGATTTGGGTCGAGGGCCGCCGCAGCGATGGCCGGATAGAGGCAATCGAGCTGAAAAAAGATGGCACGCCCGCACGCCATATTATTCTAGAACAGGGCGATAAATTGCCTGAATAGGCTGGCAAGCTCTGTTTCCATTGGCATATCGCCGGGCGTATTCAGCGGATAATCTGCCAGCGTTGGCAAAACATAATAGCGGATTAAAAAGAATAAAAAAGCCAGATACAGATCATGGGCCCGGATATTTAGCCAGCCCGGGATAATCAGCCCTGTAGCGCGTAAAATACGGCCCGCGCCAAATATGATATGCCGCAACACCGGCACAGCGCCCTGTTCAGATATAAATATCAATATTACAAAACGTGCCAGCATCAGCCACATCAGCACGCCAAACAGGCTGTCGAGCAGGATTTTCCATAAGGGCAGGGGAAAAAAGCTGGAAAAGGAAAACAGGGACATAAATAAGGGCGGTTTCTGATCTGAATGAAAGCTGTGCGGGCGGCTGGCAAAAACTTCTATACAAACACCCATAGCAAATTATTGCACATTGCGCTATGAAAGGAACATCATTTTCACGCCGTATTATCGGCCAGATTTCGCTAGAGGGATGTCAGAATTATGGCAAGCACACAATATGTTTATACCATGCACAAGCTGGGCAAGGCATGGCCAGGGGGCAAGGAAGTTTTAAAGGATATCAGCCTGTCTTTTCTGCCCGGGGCAAAAATTGGTGTTCTGGGTCTTAATGGGGCAGGTAAATCCACATTGCTGAAAATAATGGCCGGGATTGAAACCGATTTTTCCGGCGAGGCATGGCCAGCAGATGGCATAAAAATTGGCTATCTGGCACAAGAGCCCGAGCTTGACCCCTCACTGGATGTGGCGGGTAATGTTCTGGCCGGGATGGGCAAGGCAAAAGAGCTGGTAGATCGCTTTAACGAGGTAAGCGCGCGTTTTGCCGAAGAGCTGACAGATGATGAAATGAATGATCTGATAGCAGAGCAGGCAGAATTACAGGAACAGATAGACGCTATAGATGGCTGGGATCTGGAACGTAAAGCCGAGATTGCGATGGATGCCTTGCGCGTACCGGATGGCCGTGCAGATGTCAGTGTTCTGTCTGGCGGTGAGCGGCGGCGGGTCGCGTTATGTAAATTGCTGCTCAGTGCGCCGGATATGTTATTGCTGGACGAGCCGACCAACCATCTGGATGCTGAATCAGTGGCATGGCTGCAACGTTTTTTACATGATTTTCCCGGCACGGTGGTAACCATTACTCACGACCGCTATTTTCTGGATGAGGTAGCTGGCTGGATTTTGGAGTTGGATCGCGGGGCAGGTATCCCTTATCAGGGCAATTATTCGGGCTGGCTGGAGCAAAAGCAAAAACGGCTGGAACAGGAAGGCAGGGCAGAAGATAGCCGGGTGAAATCCCTGTCGCGCGAACTGGAATGGGTGCGCTCTGCCCCAAAGGCCAGACAGTCCAAATCCAAGGCACGTTTGAGCGCTTATGAAAAATTGCTGGAGCAGGATAAAGAAGCCCGCAATGAAACCACCAAAATTTCCATTCCGGCTGGCCCGCGCCTGGGCGATATCGTGATAGAGGCAGATAAGCTGGAAAAGGGCTTTGGTGATAAATTGCTTATCGAGGATTTAAGTTTCCGGCTGCCCCCTGGCGGTATTGTCGGGGTTATCGGGCCGAACGGGGCAGGTAAATCCACCCTGTTTAAAATGCTGACCAGCCAGGAAGCCCCGGATAATGGTGCGATGCGGCTGGGTGATACGGTACAGCTGGGCTATGTTGATCAGTCCCGCGATACGCTGGCGGATGGCAAAACAGTTTGGGAAGAAATTTCCGATGGGCTGGATGAATTGCAATTGGGCAATCGCACAATGCCGTCACGTGCCTATGTCAGCCTGTTTAACTTCAAGGGCAGCGATCAGCAAAAACGGGTTGGCCAGCTTTCCGGCGGCGAGCGTAACCGGGTACATTTGGCCAAGATGCTGAAAAGCGGGGCGAATGTGCTATTGCTGGATGAGCCGACCAATGATCTGGATGTGGATACGCTGCGGGCATTGGAAGAAGCCTTGCTGGAATTTGCCGGGTGCGCGGTGGTCATCAGCCACGATCGCTGGTTTCTGGACAGGATAGCCACGCATATTCTGGCCTTTGAAGGCAACAGCCATGTGGAATGGTTTGAGGGCAATTATCAGGCCTATGAAGAAGATAAAAAACGGCGACTGGGTGCAGAGGCCAGCCAGCCAACCCGTATCCGCTATAAGCCGATCTCACGCTAGAAAAAAACACCGCCTCTTTTTCCGGCAGAAGAGGCGGTAAATAAACCTATTGGCTGGCCGATGCTTTCACCGCCTCAAAGCGGGTGCGCATAGCCTCAATCAGCGCATCAAAATCACCGCCATTGCGTTTGATAAGGGCGGTATTTTCATCCTGCTGGGTTTTCAGCATGGAAATATTTTCTATTTCCAGATCGATGATTTGTATGGGCGCATTTTTTATTGCAGACAGTCGCCAGATTACTACTGTATCGGGAAATTCACCTGAATTATCCATAGCGATGCCGGTCACCAGAATAAGTTTATCGCCTCTGGCTTCTACCTTTGTTGGCGTAAAGCTGAAATTCAGAATTTGTTGAAAGCGTGTACTGGCTTCTGTTAAAAGGACGCCGCGGAATACCGCGCTATATGCCTCGCGCTGTTCTTTTGAGGCGGCGCGCCAGTAAGGCCCGGCAGAAAAACGGGTAATACCCTCAACGTCAAAATAGCTATCCATCAGGCCGGAAAGCGCTTTTTTGCGTGCCTCTTCGCTGATGCTATCGCCCTGTGCCTCAATCCTTTCCAGCTCGGCGATTAATTTGCCGACCAGATTTTCTGCATCGCTCAACCGGTCAGCAAAGGCAGGGTGTCCCAGCCCTCCGGCAATGAGAAGACAGGCGGTGAGGAACATAACAAGGCGCTGTTTTATCCTAAATCCTGATGTGCCAATCATTTCAGCCTCATTTATTCAAAAAAGCTCTCAAATCCGTCATCTGCCTCGCTGGCGGGCAGATTATCACGTAACAACCCGTCGCGCTGTTGGTAGAAGGCAGATTGCGCCCGCGAATAGGGGTCAAGGCTATTATATTTAACATCATTGATGGCGTCAAAATATGTTGCACGAAGCGAGGTTACCGAAATCGGAATAGAGGCGTTGCGTGCAGAGGCAGGCAAGCCAGCCGCTAATTGCCCATAGGGGTTGGTCACAAAATCAACGCCCCAGCCAACCAGAGACCGGCCTGTATGGCTGCCCAGCAAAGGGGCTACAACATAAGGCCCCTCGGATATGCCGGCACTGGCTAATGTCTGGCCAAAATCTTCAAATTCGGGTTTTTCCTCGCCTTCCATTAAATCTGCCAGCCCGAATGTCAGGCCATTAATGGCAAAATTCAGCGTCGCGATGGCGGCATTTTCCAGCTTGCCCTGAAGCGCTGAATTGAAAGCAGTTTTTGGCAGGCTTGCCCATTCCACATGGTTGCGAAGGGCGGTTTGCACACCCGGCGGGGTTTGGCGCAAGGCTCTGGCAGCAGGCTCCAGCGCGTAATCATCGACCGTTAGATTAAAGGCAAATATCGCCCGGTTAGCATCTTCAAACGGGTCATCCCGGGCGCTTTTTTCTGCACTATCCGGCATCGCGCTGCACCCTGTCAGGAACAGGGCGAGCAGGCTTGCTATCGCGATTTTTAATGCGTGAGGTTGATATACCATTTCCTGCCTCAATCTGTGGCGTTATGCCGAAATTGCGCCACAAGGTAAACCTGCCAGACAGCAGATGCAAGTATAACTGTTACCCACAATCCGCAAGCGATAGTCGTACCGCTTCAGATAGTATCTGATAAGGGCATTACAAGCTGTTCTGTTTCTTTGATTTTAGATATTTTTATGGGTAAAATAAGGCAGGTGCCCAAAATAATTTTTTATCCTTTTTTTATAATTTTTAACATTTATTATCCTTTTTTGTAATATTTTCTGGCATCTCTGTTTATTTCAGATGGTTTCATGATAAAAAGAACCTCCCCCGAAAGGGGTTAAAAGCAGATGGTTTTGTCCCATATCGAAAATAGATTGTTTATTAATACCTGATGAGGCGGTTTTTTGTCCTATCCAGCAGATCCCAACCAGACACCGCCCGCCGCCCATGCCCCGCAAGGCCCATGGCTGCAAGGATTAAATGCGCCCCAGCGTGAGGCTGTTACTTCTCTGGACGGGCCATTGCTGGTGCTATCCGGGGCGGGAACAGGCAAAACCCGTGTTCTAACCGCCCGGCTGGCACAATTGGTAGCGACCCGTAAAGCCGCCCCCTGGAATATTCTGGCGGTGACCTTTACCAATAAAGCAGCGCGCGAGATGAAAGCGCGTATCCTGCAGCTGGTAGGCCCAATGGCCGAACAGGTGATGCTGGGCACTTTTCATTCAATTGCCGCGCGGATGCTGCGCCGCCATGCAGAGCTGGTCGGGCTGAAATCCGATTTCACTATTCTGGATAGTGATGACCAGTTGAGATTATTAAAACAATTACTGGATGCCGAGCAGATAGACCCGAAACGCTGGCCAGCGCGGATGCTGGCAGGCATTATTGGCGGGTTTAAAGATAGAGGCCTGGTACCGGCAAAAGTAACGCCGGCTGAGGCAAGTGATTTTGCCAATGGCCGTGCAGCAGAACTTTATGGCCTGTATCAGGCACGCTTAAAAACCCTGAATGCAGTGGATTTTGGCGATTTGCTTTTGCATATGCTGACCATTTTTCGTGAACATGATGATATTTTACGCGATTACCGATCGCGCCTGACTTATATTATGGTCGATGAATATCAGGATACCAATGTCGCGCAATATCTATGGTTGCGGCTATTGGCGGACGGGCATCAAAATTTATGCTGTGTGGGCGATGATGATCAGTCTATCTATGGCTGGCGCGGCGCAGAAGTTGGCAATATCCTGCGTTTTGAAAGCGACTATCCGGGCGCAAAAACAGTGCGGCTGGAAGAAAATTATCGCTCAACCGGGCATATATTATCTGCCGCTTCTGCGGTGATTTCCCATAATGAGCAACGTTTGGGCAAGACGCTTTATACATCAGACGCGCAAGGCGAGCTTTTGCGGGTGTCGGGCTATTGGGACGGCCAGGAAGAGGCACGCACCCTGTCCTCGACTATTGAAGGGCTGATGAGAGACGGGGCAGATTTAAACCAGATAGCGGTACTGGTACGGGCAGGGTTCCAGACCAGAGAGATAGAAGAACGCTTTCTGGCTATTGGCCTGCCCTATAAGGTGGTCGGGACACGCTTTTATGAACGCGCCGAAATTCGCGATGCCATGGCCTATCTGAGGCTGATTAACCAGCCGGCAGATGATCTGGCGTTTGAGCGCATTATCAACACGCCCAAACGCGGGCTGGGTACGGCCAGCCTGCAACAAATTTACCATCTGGCCCGTAGCACGCAAACCCCGCTTCTTGCCGCGGCAGGCGCCCTTGCAGATAGTGATGAGCTGCGTGCGCAAGCCCGGCGCGCTCTGGCTGATTTTTGCCAGCAAATCGCTGGCTGGTATCAGCAAAAAGATACGCTTCCGCCGTCTGAATTTGCACAAATAGTGCTGGATGAAGCTGGCTATACCGGCATGTGGCAGGCCGATAAATCGCCCGATGCACCCGGCCGCCTGGAAAATTTAAAAGAACTGATCGCCGCGATGGAAAATTTTGATACGCTAGGCGGCTTTCTAGAGCATATCTCGCTGGTGATGGATAATGAGGCCAGCTCGGATGAGGGAGAGGTATCGCTGATGACCCTGCACGCGGCAAAGGGGCTGGAATTTGATAGTGTCTTTTTGCCGGGTTGGGAAGAGGGGGTTTTCCCCAGCCAGCGATCGCTGGATGAAAATGGCGGGGCGGGTCTGGAAGAAGAGCGCCGCCTGGCCTATGTCGGCATTACACGGGCCCGAAAGAAAGTCTATATCAGCTTTACCGCCAACAGGCGTATTCACGGGCTGTGGCAATCTTCTATCCCGTCACGTTTTATTGCCGAGCTGCCAGCCGAGCATATTGAAGAGGATATGGCACAGGGACTGGGGCTTGGCCGGGCTGAACCTGTGATGCTGGGCGATATTGGCGGGCGTGTTGGCAAGCCCGGTTATGGGCCTGGATGGGGGCGCATGGCCGAACGCCAAATCAGCAGCCCCGGGAACAGCCATACAGACGCACCGCAACGCGACCGCGATGGCTGGCTGCCAGATAAAGGACGGCATAATTTTGAAAAAGGGATGCGCGTCTTTCACCAGAAGTTTGGTATGGGGTCTATAGAGCTGGTAGATGCGGACAAGCTGGAAATCGCCTTTGACAAGGCTGGTCTGAAAAAAGTGGTGGCCAGCTTTGTAACCCTGCCAGAAGAAATGGATTAAAGGCCGGTTAAAAAAAATGCGCGCAGAGACGAAAAACAGAGCAGCAGATATAACCGGCACCACGGGCAGTTACTGGCTGTTAACCGTTGCCAGCCCGGAAAATCTGATGCCACTGGAAACAGCGATCGACGGGTTGTGTGCGCCAGATGCGCTCTCTATCGAAGTTGATAGCCACAAAATGCATAGATTACAGGTGTGGTTTCACACGGCCCCGGATAGCCGCCTTATCGACGATATTGCCGCGCGCGCCCTCAGCCGGCCAGAACAGGCAGATATCCAGCTGGAATTTATTCCTGAACATGACTGGCTGGCAGAAAACAGAAAAAGTTTTCCGCCCCTTACTATCGGCTGTTTCTGGATATATGGCAGCCATGTGACCGCGCCTGCGCCGAAAACCCTGTTGCCCATTTTAATCGATGCGGCTCAGGCCTTTGGGTCAGGCACACACCCGACCACAGAGGGTTGTTTGCGTGCGTTAAGCGCTATTCGCCGGCAAAAACACTGCCCGCAAAAACACTGGCCGCAAAAAATTCTGGATATGGGATGTGGCAGTGCCATTCTAGCGATTGCTGCCAGCCATCTGTTTCCGGGGGCGAGTGTGATGGCCGCCGATAATGATGCGATATCGGTGCGTACCGCAGCCGAGAACAGGCGCTTGAATAACATAGCACCGCGCCAGATGAAAACCGTATTATCGGCCGGTTTTTCCAATCGGGCAGTTGCAAAAAACGGGGCGTATGATGTGATACTGGCAAATATTCTGGCTCGCCCCTTGCGCCTGATGGCAGCCGATTTGACCCGCCATCTAGCCCCGCACGGCCAGCTGATTTTATCCGGCCTTTTAACCAGCCAGGTCAATTGGGTAATGCAAGCCTATTTACCGCGCGGTATGCGCCTGAAACGTCATATTATTATCGGCGACTGGTCCTGTCTGGTACTGGTGTCGCGCCGTAAAAAAGGAGCGGTCTAGGATGTCCGGGGCGGCCAAATTACTGCACCAGTTGCGCGATGTTTTGGCACAGCGCGGCCTGGACGGATTTTATCTGACCAGAGCCGATAAATATCAGGGCGAGGAAGTGCAGCCAGCAGATGAATATCTGGCCTATCTGACCGGATTTACCGGCTCGGCCGGAACAGGGCTTGTTCTGGCAGACAGGGCAGCGTTGTTTACCGATAGCCGATATGGGCTGCAAATTGTTCGGCAAACCGACAAAAATCTGTATGAAACTTTTGATAGCGCGAATAAAAATCTGGCGCAATGGATGGCCGAAATTCCGGCAAAAGGCAAAGTCAGGCTTGGTTATGATAGCTGGACAGTGACAGTGTCCGGGCTGGAGCGATTGCCAAAAAAGCTGGGTGCAGCAGAGGCAGAGTGGGTGGCGTGTGCGGCCAGTCCGATGAACGATATCTGGCCAGACAGGCCAGCTGCCTCAAAAGCAGATATCTTTAGGATAAAGGATGAGATATCCGGCCGCTCTGCTGGCGATAAACTGGCCAGTGCCGCAGCAGAGATAAAAAAATCGGGATGTAATTTTAGCCTGATAACGGCGCCGGACGGGGTCAATTGGCTGGCGAATTTGCGTGGCCGCGACCTGGTCTATACCCCCTTTCATTTATGTTTTGGCCTGTTGGATATTGCGGGGTCACTGACCCTTATCGGCAGTGCTGCGGATGAAAAACAGACAGGATATACCACCCTTTCATGGGCGGAGCTGGCCAGCTATCTCAGCCGCCATAAGGGCGCTAAAATTGCCTGTGATCCGGCCAGCTTGCCAGTTGCCATGCATGAGATGCTGATAACAGCAGGGCTTGAGCCTGTTTTGCGGCCGGAACCTGTTCTGGCACAAAAGGCGATAAAAAATACAAAAGAAATTGACGGCTTTTACGAGGCACATTTGCGCGATGGGATAGCGTTATGCCATTTCTGGTACTGGCTGGAAAATAGCGCGCATGATGCCAGGCCAGGTGAGGCCGATATTGCCGACAAGCTGAGCGAATTTCGCCGGGCAGATAAACGCTATATATGCGACTCCTTTGCCACCATTACAGGCTTTCGCGGCAATGGGGCGATTGTGCATTACCGCGCGATAAAAGGACAGGATAGCCAGCTGAACGGGGCAGGTGTGTTATTAATCGATTCCGGGGCGCATTATCAGATGGGGACAACCGATATTACCCGCACCTTTTTCTTTGGCCCGCCAGATGCCATGCCGGATAAAGCAGCTATCGGCCATGCAAGTGCGGTGCTGGCCGCCCATATAGAGCTGGCACGTGCGCGCTTCCCCAAAGGCACAACCGGTGCACAGCTGGATGCGATATGCCGGGCGCCTTTATGGGCAAAGGGGCTGGATTTTGGACATGGCACAGGTCATGGGGTGGGGCATATCCTGTCGGTACATGAAGGGCCTGTCTCTATTTCCAAACGCTGTCATCTGGCCGTAGAGGCAGGCATGATCCTGTCAAACGAGCCGGGATATTATGTAGAAGAACATTACGGCATCCGGCATGAAAATCTGGTGCTGGCACGCGCAGCATCAGACGGGTTTATGATGTTTGAGACGCTGACCTGTTTTCCATTTGATGTCCGGCTTATCGATGCTGGCCAGCTATCGTTTGAACAGACAGCCTGGCTCAATGGCTATCATCGCCGGGTGTATGAGCATTTATCCCCGCATTTAGCCCCTGGGCTGGCCGCATGGCTGAAGGGAAAATGCGCCCCGCTCTAGCCATTCCGGCCAGTGATAAGCGCCAGCCATTCTTCCTCGCTTAATATTTCGATCTCCAGCTCTTCTGCTTTTTTCAGCTTTGAGCCTGCCCCCGGCCCGGCCACCAGTATATCTGTCCTGGCCGATACTGCCCCGGATACTTTTGCCCCTAATTTTTCTGCCTGTGCTTTGGCTTCACTGCGCGACATTTTTTCCAGCGTGCCGGTAAAGACAATGGTTTTGCCGCTTACCGGACTGTCTGCTGAAGGGGCTTCGGGCGGAACAGGGGTGGTATGGGCAAGCAGATCTGCAATCATGGGCGCCGTTTGCCTGGCGGTGAAAAAACGCACCAAATCATCGGTGACAGACGTGCCAATCTGATCAATGGCGGTTAATTCGGCATAGTCTGGGTGGCTGGTATCCGCGGCATTCTGACAGGCCTGCATCAAGGCTTCCAGGCTTTGATAGCGGCTGGCCAGCAACTTGGCGGTAGCCTGGCCAATCTGGCGTATCCCCAGCCCGAAAATCAGCTTTTCCAATGGCGGGGTGCGTACCGCCTCTATCGCCCGGCATAAATTATCGGTGGATTTCTCGGCCATACGTTCCAGAGCGGCGATTTCATCGCGCTTTTCTGGCAGGCGAAAAATATCCGCCGGGGTTTTTATCCAGCCCCTATCATAGAACAGATCGATCAATTGGTTGCCCAGCCCGTCAATATCCATCGCATCGCGCGAGACAAAATGTTTTAACTGCTCCCGGCTCTGGGCTTCACATTCAAACCCGCCTGTACAGCGTCGCACCGCCTCGCCCTCGGGGCGGATGGCAGGATGCCCGCATATCGGACAGGTTTCGGGAAAGATAAACACAGCTGCCCCCTCGCTGCGCTTTTCTGTGCGCACCCGCACAATCTGCGGAATAACATCGCCGGCACGTTGTAAAATTACGCTATCGCCAATGCGAATATCCTTGCGCCTTATCTCATCCTCATTATGCAAGGTAGCATTGGATACGGTCACCCCGCCCACCAGCACAGGTTGCAGACGGGCAACAGGGGTTAATGCGCCGGTGCGCCCGACCTGTATTTCAATATCCCGCAGAATAGTTTCGGCCTGTTCGGCGGGAAATTTATGGGCGATGGCCCAGCGCGGGGCACGGCTAACCTGTCCCAGTCTTTCCTGCCAGTCATGGCGGTTGATCTTATAGACCACCCCGTCAATATCATAATCCAGATCCGGGCGCAGGCTGGCAATTTTCTGGTAATGGGCCAGCAATTCTGTTTCGTTCCGGCAAAGGGCAGTAAGCGGATTGACGCTAAATCCGGCCTCGCTCAACCTGTCCAGAAAACCTTTATGCGTATCACTTACCGGATCTGATAATGCCCCGGCCGCATAGGCGAAAAAGCGCAGATTACGGCTGGCGGTAATTTTGGCATCTTTCTGGCGAAGCGCCCCGGCAGCGGCATTTCTGGGGTTGGCAAAAATTTTGCCGCCCTGTTTTTCCTGCTCGCTATTCAGCGCGGCAAAATCACTGCGCCGCATATACACCTCTCCGCGCACCTCGAAAACATCCGGGATTTCACCTGCCAGAATATCCGGTACTTCGTCTAATGTGCGGATATTGGCGGTGACATCCTCGCCAATTGTGCCATCCCCTCTGGTAGCAGCATATATCAGCTGGCCTTTTTCATAGCGCAGGGATAAAGACAGCCCATCTATTTTAGGCTCGGCCGTCATCTCCAGAGGGCTGTCTTCCGGCAGAGATAAAAACCGGCGAATACGGGCGGTAAAATCAGACAGGTCATCCGCATCAAAGGCATTGCCAAGCGAGAGCATTGGCAGCGCATGGGTGATTTTGGCAAAATTGCCGGCCGCCGGGACAATCCCCACCCTGACAGACGGGCTATCCGGGCGCATCAGGCCGGGAAACGCTGCTTCCACTTGCCTGTTCAGCTGGATAAGCGCGTCATATTCGGCATCGCTAATCTCCGGCTCTGTTTGCTCATCTGCGGTATGATAGCGGGCATCATGATAGGCGATTATTTCGGCCAGTTCTTGCAGCAGCTGTGCGGCTGCCTCATCGGCGAGGTCTTTTATCGGACTGTCGGGGCGAAGCTCATCTGCTGAACGGCTCATCTTGCCAGCTCCAGCAGGTTTAAGGCAGCTGCCCGCGCTTCCTTGGTAATCTCATCGCCGGACAGCATACGGGCGACTTCCTCTATTCGGGCGCTTTCATCCAGGATAAAAGTATCGCTGATAATGGTCTGAGAGCTGGCCTGTTTGGCAATTTTTAAGTGATGTTTGCCCTTGCCAGCCACTTGCGGTGAATGGGTGATGACAAGGGTTTGTGTCTGCTCGCCCAGCCGGGCAAGGCGCGCACCAACCGCAGCGGCCACTGCCCCGCCCACGCCTGAATCCACCTCATCAAATATCAGCGTCTTCGGGCTTTCATTTCTGGCAAGTACCACTTTTAGGGCCAGCAAAAACCGGGCAAGCTCGCCGCCCGAGGCTATCTTGTCAATGGCGCCCATTTCCATGCCCGGATTGGTACTGGCAACAAAGCGCACCCTGTCCCAGCCAAGCGGGCCCCATCTGTCCGGCTCATTTTGCGTGATATGGGTTTTAAATGCCGCTGCTTCCAGCTTTAGAGGCGGTAATTCTGCCATCACCTGCGTATCGATGGTAGCGGCAATTTCCGTGCGTTTATCTGAAAGCTCTGCGGCACAGGCATGATAGGCTTCTCTGGCAATTTCGGCAGCGGCGGCAAGGCTGGCAAGCTGGCCAGACTGATCATCCAGTGCGGCAAGCTGGCTGGCAAGCCGGCTATGCAGGGCGGGCAGCTCGTCAACCTCTATGCGATGTTTACGTGCCGCGCTGCGCAAGCCATGCAAGCGATCTTCGATAAAGGCAAGGCGTTCAGGGTCACCATCCAGCTGCTCGCCTGCCTGGGCTATCTGGGCTTCTGCCTCGTTTAATTCTGCGATAGCTCTCTCCAGAGCAGAAATCCCCTCATCCAGCAGACTGCCGGCAACCTCGCTCTGGCGTTCAAGCAGGGATTGCGCCCGCCCGGTAGCAGAGATAACCCCGTCTTCACTGGTCAGAATAGTGTGGGTATGTTGCAGGGCTTCGGCTATCCGCGCAGCATAGGCATGGCGGGTGCGTTCCTGTGACAGATTTTCCTCTTCATCGGCTTCGGGGGCCAGTTTGTCCAGCTGTTCGACCGCATCGCGCAGCCATTCTTCTTCCTCACGGGCTTTAGCCTGGGCTATCTGGCATTCTTGCAGGGCTTTTTCACTGCTCTGCATTTCCTGCCAGCAGCTTTTGATGCGGGCCAGCAATTGCGGGGCAATACCGGCTCTGTCCAGCAATCTTTGATGGGTGGTAATATCCAACAGGCCACGCCCTTCAAACTGGCCTTGAATTTCCACCAGCATATCACCGCATTGGCGCAGCAGATTTACCGATACTGGCTGGTCATTAATATGGGCAGGCGATTTGCCATCGCTGCGCAATTGACGGCGCAAAATGATTTGCGCGGATGCCTCTATACCGGCTTCTTCCAGTATCTGCCAGACAGGGTGGCTTGCTTCAATATCAAAGGCAGCTGTTACGCTGGCTTTGTCTGTGCCATCACGCAATAGGGAAAAATCTGCCCGGCTACCCAGCGCCAGCCCCAGCGCATCCAGCAAAATGGATTTACCTGCCCCTGTCTCGCCGGTCAGCACGGTCAGCCCGTCCGAGAATTCCAGGTCAAGAGACTGGATAAGAACAATATTTCGAATGCTTAAATGAACAAGCATGTGCCGCGCTTATTGAAATAGGGAGAACGCTCTATCGGCAACGGATTCCAAAATCCCTTGCGGCCCAGAACGTGACGGGTTGCCAACGACCTCAATCAGCCTTTCTGTCCAGACAGATTCAGGATAATTATATTCTGCTACCTGCAAAACGCGCATCGCTTCTTCATCCAGGCTGAGAGACAGATAGGCCTCGCCCATCCGATAGAGTGCCTCTGGTACCTGATTGGTGCGATCATAATCGCGTATCACCACCGCAAAGCGTTTTATGGCCGCGGCATAATGCCCTTTATTCAGATAAAAACGCGCTACGGCCATTTCCTTGCCTGCCAGATGCGAGCGTGCCAGATCAGCTTTCAGTTGGGAGTCGCGTGCATACGGCCCATCGGGATAGCGGCGCAATACATCTTCAAAGGCATTTAAGGCTTTATAGGTCATATCTGCATCGCGCTCGACATCGACAATCTGTTCATAGTAAGAGAGCGCCTTTAGATAATAGGCATATTCGGTAAGCGGATATTGGCCGGATATAATTCAATGAACCTGTCCAGGCTGGCCTCGGCCTGGGCATATTGATTGGACTGATAAAAAGACCAGGCCGCCATAATTTGTGCACGTACCGCCCAGATAGAATAGGGATGCTGGCGTTCTACCTCTTCAAATTTAGGCGCGGCCAAATCTGCATCCCCTGCAAGAGCTGTATTCAGCGCATCATTATAAAGCTGATCGACAGGGGCATCTGCCTGGGCATCTGCCTGTGTGTTATCGCTATTGCTGCAGCCAGCCATCATCAGCGACAGGCCGGCAAATATCCCGATAAGATAGCGCCTTGTCTTTACCTGTCCGGTTTTAGAAAAGGCGGGGTGTGAAAAATCAGAAATTGGCATCAGGACACTATAATCCATCTATCAAAAAGAGCGGTGTGCCTGTGATATGCCCAAAGCCGCTCTGTTGGTTGTTATTCGCTCGCCCTACAATAACGGCTTGCGATGCCCCTGCAAAGAGGAAGATTGCGTAAAAGATTATGCAAATGAGAGAAATTAAAACACAGAGCGCGATTAGCTATGCGCGGCAACGGCCGTTTCAGGATAGCTCCATTGCCCTTGCCCGGCAGCTGCCTCGCCGCCATTAATGCTAAAGGCATCAGGCGTATTCATCAAGGTTTTCAATAGCATAGTGCTAAGAGCATGGCCAGGCTTGCTGGTCGTTAGCCGGGCTTTTACCGCCATGCCAAGCAAGAACAGATCGCCCAGACAATCCAGGGTCTTGTGCCGTACAAATTCATCTGTACTGCGCAGGCCGCCTTCATTTAGAACCGCCCCATTATGCACCACAAGGGCGTTATCCAGCGAGCCGCCACGTGCCAGCCCGGAATTACGCATCGCTTCGACATCCTTTAGCATGCAAAAGGTACGCGCATCTGCCAGCTCGGACAAAAAGGCCTGGCTGGTATTTTTATAACAGATAGATTGTACGCCGATAAGCTGGTCATCAAACTGGATACTGACATCCATTTCCAGGCTATCGGCCGGGGATAATTTTGCTACCACCCCATTGCCCAGATCAACCTCAACCTCTTTCAGGATAGTGATAACCCGGCGTGGCATATCCTGGCGAACAAGACCTGCACGCTCCAGCAGGGTGAAAATCGGGGTGGCACTGCCATCGAGTATCGGCAT
>Ga0209654_1001669_pt1 | contig 17043 bp, 15 predicted proteins | sample SaaInl1SG_22_DNA_FD_184646 | JGI IMG/M metagenome (GOLD analysis project Ga0209654, IMG submission 184646) | Marine microbial communities from expanding oxygen minimum zones in the Saanich Inlet - ESP_161SG_22_DNA (SPAdes) (version 2) | ecosystem: Environmental > Aquatic > Marine > Intertidal... | reverse complement strand
TAGGCTATATAAGCGAAGTAAATTATTTTGATATGGAAACCAACCCCTACTACAAGCAAGGAGAACTTATTGGTAGGCAAGGCATTGAAAAAACATACGAAAAATTACTGCGCGGTAATAAAGGGGTTACCTATTTACAACGCGATAAATTCAATCGTATTATTGGGTCATATAAAGATGGGGTGTTTGACACCCTTCCAGTTCCTGCGCAAGACGTCACGCTCTCTATTGATATTGATTTACAAGAATATGGCACTTCGCTTCTTGCTAATAAACGCGGTGGGATTTTAGCTATAGAACCAAGTACTGGTGAAATTTTAATGAGTGTTAGTACACCCACTTATGATCCAAATTTACTTGTTGGCAGAACGCGTTCTGAAAATTTTAATGTATTAAAACAAGATACGCTTAACCGTTATTTGTTTGATCGCTCGTTACAAGGACAGTATCCACCAGGTTCCCCATTTAAAGTCCTCAATGCGCTTATTGCACTAGAAGAGGGAGTTATTACGCCAAAAGCTACTTTTACCTGTTATAGCGGTCACTTTTATGCCCGTAATCAGTTTATGCAATGTAAATGCAAACCGGGATCAATAAACAACCTAGATCGTGGAATCCACAATTCGTGCAATACATATTTTTCAAATGTCTATAGGCGCATTATTGATAAAGACAATAATGCGCCGGACGGGATTAACACATGGCATAGTCACCTCAGCAGTTTTGGTCTTGGCAATTATTTGGGGTATGATCACCCAGTAGGACAATCGGGTTATGTACCCAATGCCAATTTTTATAATCTTTGGTACCCCAATCAGCGTTGGCGTGGTGCAACAACGGTTTCTAACGCCATTGGGCAAGGAGAAATCTTAATGACCCCTATTCAATTGGCAAATGTAGCAGCAACTATCGCTAATCGTGGTTTTTTCTATACCCCGCATTTTGTAAAAGGAGTTCAAGGAGATTTTATTGATCCACGATATAAAACAAAGCGACATACTACGATCTCAAATGAACACTTTGAACCTGTAGTTGAAGGGATGGCAAATGTGGTAAAAAAAGGAACTGCACGAATAGCCGCTATTAGAGGCATTGAAGTATGTGGTAAAACAGGAACTATTGAAAATTTTACTAAAATTAACGGCGTTAGAACGCAACTCACAGACCATTCTATGTTCATTGCATTTGCCCCAAAAGAAAATCCTAAAATTGCTATTGCCGTTATTGTTGAAAATGGATATTGGGGAGGACGTTGGGCGGCACCCATCGCGAGTTTGGTTATTGAAAAATATCTTAAGGGAGATGTGAAACGTACGTGGCTAGAAAAACGGATGATGGAAGGCAGTTTGGAAGCAGAATATGCCAAAGTAACAAGCAACAAACCCTTTAGTATAAATGAATAAGCTAACTCGTTTTGACTGGATTAGTTTACTGCTATACATTGTTTTGGTGGTCATCGGACTAGTGAATATTTATTCAACTATGTATAATTCCAATGACAATTCTATTGCGTTTGGTTTTATCCAAAAACAGTTGATTTCTTTTGGATTAGGTCTAGCTCTTATTTCTATTATCCAATTTTTTGATACAAGGTTTTTTGAGCGTTATTCAAGTATTATCTATCTCATTTCTGTTGTCAGCTTAGCAGGTCTTTGGTTGTTTGGAACTGAAGTGTCTGGAGCACGGTCGTGGTATGGCATTGGCGGCTTTAGCCTACAACCATCCGAGTTTGCTAAGGTTGCTGTTGCCTTAGCACTTGCTAAATTTTTAGGAGATTTTAGTACTCAAATTAAAAGATCCAAAGACTATATCAGGGCATTTATAATTATGGGGATTCCTGCAGCACTGACCCTCTTACAACCAGATGCGGGAACCGCACTTGTATTACTCGGTTTCTTTTTAGTGTTGCACACAGAAGGACTTCCATCGTTTTTCTTTACAATATTCATCAGTCTTTTTATTTTGTTCATTTTAACATTGCTAATTGGGATGTATTGGGTGATGTTTACTATCGTACTTTTAGCAACATTATACATTGTATTTCAGTCAAAGAAAATACGTAAAAAAGCTGTTTTTCCTGCGTTCATTACCGCTGTTCTTTTTTGTGGATTTACGTACTCTGTAACTTATATTTTTGAGCATATTTTTGAGCAACGACACAGAGACCGATTTAATATTTTACTCGGAAAAGAAGTTGACACACAAGGAATAGGCTATAACATCAACCAATCACAAATTGCTATTGGTTCCGGGCGATTCTCGGGAAAAGGATTTTTAGAGGGAACACAAACAAAAGGTGGTTTTGTGCCAGAACAACAAACCGACTATATTTTCACCACCATTGGTGAAGAATGGGGTTTTGTTGGTTCCGCTTTGGTATTGATACTTTTTATAACCTTAATCCTACGGGTAGTTCAAACTGCTTACAAGCAAAAAACAACATTCTCAAGGGTGTTTTGCCTTGGTTTCGCCTGTACGTTGTTTATACACGTTGCTATAAATTTAGGTATGGTCGTCGGGCTTGTTCCTACAATTGGTATTCCTTTGCCACTAATGAGTTATGGTGGTTCCAGCTTATTGGCATTTAGCGCTTTTTTGGGTATTTATTTACGCATTGCCTATCAAAGAATGGATTAATTTTATTGTAGGGCTAATGGCTTAGAAGGAATAAAATTAAGTTCTAAATCGTCTAAAATATGTACCGCTTCATCTAAATACATGTCTTTGATTAGTGCTTCTTTCCATCTTTTACGTTTCTCTGCCAAAATGGTATCTGCTTTCATTTTTGTACGCTCATAAGGCAAAGAAGAAAATGAAAGTGAATTTGAATATTTATCCAACACATCAAACTGATCAGCGACAGACTCTCCCGATTCAATTTCTGAAGAGAAAAGCTTGTAATTCAATGAGAATATATTTTTATCCTGTTGCTCCTTAACCCATTTTGCGTTTTTGTCAATCAACTGAAAAAGTTCATTTGTCTCAATGCGCATCGTGCTTTTTTGAATCACATCTTGATAATTTCTGTAGCCATTCCATTTGGAAAACGAAGCAGAAGCAATTTGATCCCAAACCAACGGATTTTCTTCATCTTTCTCCCCAATATCCACATAAGCATAACGGTCAGGAGCAATCACATCACTTTTTACTCCCTCTAACTGTGTGGATTTTCCTGTAATACGATAAAATTTTTCGGTAGTGTATTTCAATGCACCTAAATCGCCATAGGTGCTTTTTGACACGAATCTGTTCAATTCTAATACGTTTTGTACTGTCCCCTTTCCAAAAGTCTGCTTACTCCCCAACACGATAGCACGCTCATAATCCTGCATAGCAGCAGCCAAAATTTCAGAAGCAGATGCAGATAACTCATTAACCATAATGACCAAAGGACCTTCCCAAAGCGTTTTTCCATCTCTGTCTTTGAGCACCTTGCTTTTATCTGATGTAGATTTAACTTGAACTACAGGTCCCTCATCGATAAAAAAACCAGCCATATCAACTACCGTTTGCAACGAACCACCGCCGTTATTGCGTAAATCAATAACCAACCCTTGAACACCTTGCTTTTTTAATCGGATGATTTCTTGCTGCATGTCTTTAGCAGCGTTTCGCTCTTTGTAATCTTTGAAGTCAACGTAAAATTTGGGCAAGTGTATGAGCCCATAGGTACGACCAGCCTTTTCAATAAGCGTCGATTTTAAATACGACTCCTCCATAACAACCGTATCGCGCTTTATGGGAATTTCCTCCACGGTGCCATCCACTTTTTTTATGGTTAGAAATACAGTTGTTCCAGCAGTTCCTTTGATTAGCTCTATAGCATCGTCTAAACGCATAGACTGCACGTCAACAGGGTCGCCTTCTTCTTGGCGAACCATCATAATTTGATCCCCGACATCAATAGACTGGTCTCGCCACAATGGACCGCCAGATATGATTTCTACAATTTTAATCGTCTGATTTCGCTTGGTTAACCTTGCGCCAATTCCTTCATATTTTCCAGACATAGAGGCGTCAAACCTGTCTTTATCAACTGGTGCAAAATACACCGAGTGCGGATCAAACTGCGAAACAAAGGCGTTCAGATACGTGCCAAACCAATCTTCTTCTCGTACATCTTCCATAAGCGAGAAATAATTTTCTAGGTTTTCGCGTGTTATTTTTCGCGCTTCTATTTCCAATTCATCAAATGATTTTGGTTTATAAGATTCGTCTTTTTCCGCTCTTTTTTCTTCCTCTTCCAATTTACCGTATACTATGTTTAGTGTGGAAAACTTGAGTTGTTTGCGCCATTTATCAGTGCGTTGACGGATATTGGTTGGGAAATCTTGTTTTTCATAATCTAGATCAATTTCTTCTTTTTTTGAATAGTCAAAGGGCTCATCCAATAGCGCGGCATAAAATAATTTAGCCTCACCACGCCGTTGCAAATAGCGCGCATATACAAAATCAAAAAAGTCCGTATTTAAACTCCTAAATTCGTCGTCAAGTGTATATTTGAATCGCTCAAATTGAGCAATATCTTTCTTTAAAAAATACCTTTTTTGTCCATCAAGCATTTCCAAAAACGTAGCATGAAGCGCTTCAGAAAGGTCATTATTAATAATTTTTGGTGAAAAATGGCCACGTTGCATAAAGTATGTAATCAGCTCCATAAGCAACTTATCTTTAGACGCGTCCGTAGAAAAGTTATGACTAGTAGGTGGGCTAAAGCGAGTCCACGCTAAAAGTACCAGGGCAATTAAAATGAGGGGTAAAAAAATCTTCTTTCTCATATATTCTTAATGTAGCAAGCTTAAAAGTAATGCTTTTTATTAACTTTTAGTTAAGTACTAGATAATCGTACCAAAATAAGCCAAAATAACGCTTCCATTGTGTATTTTTAACTTTCAATTAACAAATATGAAAAAGCCACTTATTTTAGTAACTAACGATGACGGTATCAGTGCACCAGGCTTGAGAAACCTCATAAAGGTTATGACTACCATTGGTGATGTAGTCGTGGTTGCGCCTGATAGTCCACAGTCAGGAATGGGGCATGCCATTACCATTAACAATACCTTACGCTGTAGTAAAGTAACGATTGACGATGGTCCGCAAACTGAATATGCTTGCTCGGGAACACCTGCAGACTGTGTGAAAATGGGGGTTCACGAGATTCTAAAACGCAAACCCGACTTGTGCGTTTCAGGAATCAACCACGGATCTAATTCATCTATCAATGTGATTTATTCGGGAACAATGAGTGCTGCCGTAGAAGCGGGTATTGAAGGTATTCCCGCTATTGGCTTTTCTCTTTTAGACTATGCATGGAACGCAGATTTTGGTCAAGTCACATCCTTTGTAAAACGAATTGCCGAATCGGCACTTACAAATGGGATTCCAGAGGGAGTTGTGCTCAATGTAAATCTGCCAAAACTGCTCGAAAAAGATATCAAAGGAATTCGTATTTGTCGGCAAGCCATGGCGTATTGGGTGGAAGAATTTGACAAAAGAAACGACCCAACAGGAAAAGAATACTATTGGCTTACGGGAAAATTCATCAACGAAGACAAAGGGGAAGACACAGACGAATGGGCACTCGAAAACGGCTATGTAAGTGTGGTTCCCGTTCACTTTGATATGACAGCACATCACAGCATTCAAAAACTAAACACGTGGGATTTCTAACACCACCTTCTCGTTGGGGATTGCTTATCAGTATTGGCTTACCCGCTTTTTTGCTGGGCATCGCTGTGCTCATTTTTGACGCACAAGGAAAAGAAATTCAACAAGCAACACTCGCGGGAATTGCTGCTCTTTGCGCAATCCCAAACCTATTGTTCTTTTTTTTGGCATTACGAAAAAATAAAGACACCACAGCTTACGGAATTCTTATGGGTTCCATCTTATGGGCTTTGTTTACCTTTGGCATAAAGCTTTTTGGATGAGATATTACGTGATAGCAGGTGAGGCATCAGGCGATTTGCACGGCGCAAACATGCTAAAGGCGTTGCGTCAAGAAAACCCCCATGTTGTTATTAGAGCCTGGGGCGGAGATCGCATGCAATCCGAAGGGGCGACCCTAGTGAAGCACTACCGTGATTTGGCGTTTATGGGGTTTTGGGAAGTGGTCAAAAACCTACGTACAATTCTGCATAATATCCAATATTGCAAAGAAGACATTACGGCATTCAAACCAGATGCATTGATTTTAATCGACTATCCTGGATTTAATTTACGTATTGCTGAATGGGCAAAAACACAGCAAATCCCAGTGCACTACTACATCAGTCCGCAAGTATGGGCGTGGAAAGAAAACAGGGTAAAAATGATGGCACGTGTCATTGATTATTTATATGTGATTTTACCCTTTGAAAAAGCTTTTTTTCAAGACAAGCACCGTATTCCAGTTGATTTTGTTGGGCATCCCCTCTTAGATGAAGTATCGCATTTTGATGCAGGATCGGACGCCGAATTCAGAAAAGAAAATAATATCCCCACAAAAAAACCCATCGTTGCACTACTTCCTGGCAGCAGAACACAAGAAGTTAGAAAAATGCTTGACGTTATGGTGGCAACCGCCAAACAATTTCCAGAATATTGTTTTGTAGTGGCTGCCGCATCCCAACTAAGCGATTCGCTTTTTGAAGCATTACCAGTGTATGTTGTTCGAAACAAAACATATAATCTGTTATCACACGCAAAAGCGGCGCTGGTCACTAGTGGAACAGCAACGTTAGAAACCGCACTTTTTGAAGTACCGCAGGTAGTGTGTTATAAAACCAGTGGCCTGAGTTACGCTATCGGAAAACAATTGGTTAAATTGCCTTTTATATCGCTAGTAAATTTAATTTTAGATAAGGACGCAGTGCCTGAGCGCATCCAATCGCATTGCAATCCAAAGCAATTGTCAACAGACTTAGCTGAAATTTTATCTGGTTCCAAGCGACAAGCACAACTTGACTCATATAAAATTTTAAAAGAAAAATTAGGCGGAAGCGGTGCAAGTACTGCTGTAGCGCAACTTATTTTAGAAAGAACTCGTGCGTAATCTTATTTTTATTGTACTTGCCGTAAGCCTAGTGGGCTGTGGTAGCTTTAGAAAAAGAACTAAAATGAAACCTCGTGATGGCGTGGTGTATTACGCCAAGAGCTATATGGGGACGCCTTATGTTTATGGGGGAAACACCAAAGGTGGGATTGACTGTTCTGGACTGATTTACAATGCCTTTCGTCAACAAGGAATTCGAGTACCCAGAACCGTTCATGAACTTCGAAAAAAAGGCAAAAGAATTTCTATTGATAGAGCCAAAAAAGGAGATATTATATTTTTTAGAACAAGCCGAAAACGAAAGCTCACACACGCAGGCATTGTGGTGAATTCTCGCGGAGGTACTCCGCAATTTATTCATGCATCTTCGTCCAAAGGGGTCATGATTTCTTCATTAGAAAGTAGCTATTGGAAAAAGGCGTATGCACAAACAAGAAGGCTACTAAAAAAATAATTTTTGTACTTTGAGGCATGCCTCATCCAAGCTTTCCTATTGCAGTTATTGCACTTTCGTTTGGTGCAGGAATTTTATTACGTGAAGCAGATATTCAGCCTTCATTCTTGATTTTCCTAGCAAGTATAGCCCTACTTACTATCTCCCACTTGAAACGCTGGTATCGTTTCTTTTTAGTTGCCGCTGTTGGATGCTTTTTGATCTTGGGAACGATGCGTTATCGACCGCCTGTAATAAATGCTATTTCACATGCAAAAGATCACACAATTGAAATCAAAAGGGTACAAAACACCTCGGCTTATGGACATCAATATGTAGTAAAAACGACGCAAAATGAAAGTGTTCTTCTTCAAACAAGTTTGGAGCATACATTTACAATCGGGGATCGTTTTTTGGTACACGGAAAACTCGAACCTATAGCGCCTCCGAAAAACCCAACTGATTTTGATTATAAAACCTTTATGCGCCGAAAAGGCGTTTCACATAAAATAATGCTAACTGACGAAATTTTTATTCCACTTGGGCATGAATGGAGTTTAAGAAGTTGGGCATTTGTTGTGCAACAAAAACTAATCGGGAAACTGAAAAAAACATCACTACATGAAGATAGTAAAGCGCTAATTATGGCACTTGTCTTGGGCACAAAAAAAGAATTATCAGAAGAACGCATCCAGCAATATCAACGTGCGGGCGCTATGCATTTATTGGCAATTTCTGGATTGCATATTGGTATTATACTGCTACTGCTCCGTTTTTTGGTTGCACCGCTGAAACGAATAAAATACGGAACTATTTTGGCAGCAATAATACCCATTGTTTTTATTGTGGTGTTTTGCACTTATTACTGGTGCAGCCTCATCTGTAATTCGAGCAGTAACCATGTTTTCTTTTTTACAAATTGGGCTTGCATTAAAGCGTAAAAATGTGCGTATGCAAGGGGTTTGGGTCAGTTTTATGGTGTTGCTATTTGTACAACCGCGATTACTTTTTGATGTGGGATTTCAATTAAGTTATGCTGCGGTTTTTGGTATTGTATGGATGATGCCCTACTGGCAAAGATTGTTTATAAATCAGCATCGCTACATGCAATATATCGCTGCGCTTATCGGTATCGGAGGTATTGCTCAGCTATCAGTTCTACCCCTCAGTTTGTACTATTTCCATCAATTCCCCTTATTGTTTTGGGTCAGTAATTTAGCACTTGTGCCTTTTATTGGGATAATAATTTTTCTGGGGATTGGTAGTATTGCAATGAGTTTTATTCGTCCTGTACATTGGTTTTATACAGCAATAGATGCTGTTTTTTGGTGCTATCAAAGCATTGTGGCTTGGATTGCAAAATGGGAAGGCTTTTTTGTGGAACACATACCTTTTAGAACCACTGATGCCTTGCTACTTGGCGCAGTTGTATTGTGCTTATTCTGCTTTTTGGAATCTCCAAAAAAACGAAAACTTGTGATGCTTGGCATCTTTAGTTTGGGGTTTCATGCACAATTGTATTTTGACTGGGAGAAGCCACCAAAAGCAACCATTGCACAGGTATATAAAAATTCATTGATTTTGACAGCAGACGCCAATAAGCTTGTCGCCATTTCAGCAAAGCAGACACCTCAGGTAATACGTATGGCGCAGGATTTTAAGCAATATTATCGACTAAGTAGCATAGAGTACACATCTATTGAAAATACATATAAAAATTTACTGGTAGTAGATTGTTTGGGTGTTTATCGTGGCATAGGAAAGCACGAATTTGTATTGTTACGACAAAGTCCAAAAATACATTTAGAAGAGCTGATTGATAGCTTAACGCCACAAATTATTATTGCAGACGGAAGCAACTTTCCCTCATTTGTGGAACGATGGAAAAAAACCTGTGCGGCAAAAGGAATTAAATTTCACGCAACGGCTATGCAAGGTGCTTATCCCTTAAACTGATGCTCAAAGTTTTTAATATACGCCGTAAAATCTTCTTGAGATTTGATGTTTTTGTAATCTTGTTTGTGAATAAGCTTGAGATAAATCTCAATTTGTGTTGGTGTAAGATAGCCTACAATGGGGGTGATATAATTTCCTTTTTCGTCAAAAAATACAAGGGTAGGATAACCTGAAACACCCAAATAACGCGTAAACGTATGTGTTCCATTTCGTGTCTTAGCGCGTTTGGCATCGTAATTTGGGTTATCAAAGTCTTGCCCCTGGTAGGTTACTTTTTCATTGCCCTCGGCGTTGAATTTTACAGGGTAAAAATGGGTGTTCATATAGGTGCTCACATCATCGTTGCCAAAGGTGTTTTTATCCAACATTTTGCATGGACCACACCAAACGGTATAAGCGTCTAATATAATAGGCTTGGGTTTCTCCTTTTGAGCGGTCAAAGCTTCTTCAAGGGTGTACCATTTTACTTGGGCAAAAGTTGCCGAGCAAAACAACAATAAGATCAGGAAACTTGTTTTTTTAATGTATTCCATGCATTTTACGAATTAATATTGGTCTTAATAAAATCATCAATATCCCTGCCACAACAGGAATTGCAAAGAAAATCAAAAAGAAATTAGACAGACCATAGGCCTCTGAAATTTTATCAATATAACTTCCCGTTTTACCACCCAAGAAATTGGCAACAGCACTACACACAAACCAAAAACCAAACATAAGTCCTACCAGCTTTACAGGAGCTAATTTACTGACATATGACAACCCAACTGGGGACACACATAATTCGCCCATCGTATGAAACAAATAGGCTAAAATCAGCCATATGATACTGACACTAGCCGTTTCTGCTCCCATCGGAATACCCATAGCTCCTACAGCCAAGAAAGCAAAACCTACACCCAATAAAATCAATCCGATAGCAAATTTTACAGGACCGCTTGGGTTTAGTTTAGATGCCCAAACTTTTGAAAATAGCGGTGCCAATAAAATAATAAACAATGAGTTTAAGACAGAAAACCAAGATGCAGGGATTTCAGTAGCTGTTGTTGAAAATTCGCGCTGAATCATCCAAATGACAATACCCCAAATAATCAAAAAGCTTGCGCCTAAAAACACATTTGAAAGAAGATAATGCCCTATCATTTTACGAAATAATCCATATAAAACTAATGTCAGAATGACCATGGGTACCAATGTAATGATGGTATTGGCCATTTTAAAAATCATGGATGCATCTCCCTCTAAAGTACGTTGGGTAAAGTCTTTGGCAAAAATAGTCATGGAACCGCCTGCTTGCTCAAATGCCCACCAGAAGAAGATCGTAAATATGGAAAAGACAACAATCACAAATAGTCTATCTACTTCTATTTTCGTAAAACCACGCCCTGAAGTTTTGGTAGATGTCGTTTTTTCAGCAGTATTGGCTGCCGCTATTTTTTTTGGTGTTAGACCGATTGTTCCAAAAATCTTTTGAGCAAACCAAAACTGAAGCATCCCTAAAAACATAAAAATCCCAGCCAGTCCAAAGCCGAGGTGCCAGCCTACTTTCTCACCAATATATCCACATAATAATATCCCTAAAAACGCTCCGGCATTGATACCCATATAGAAAATGGTATAACCGCCGTCTTTGCGTTTATCTCCATCTTTATATAATTGCCCGACTATGGAAGAAATGTTGGGTTTAAAAAATCCATTTCCAACAATTAATAGTATGAGTCCAAGATAAAAAAAGGACTGTGTAAACGATTCAAGTGCCATAGAAGCATGACCTAGAGTCATGATAAGTGCGCCCAACACAGTAGCATTTCGGTATCCTAAAAATTTATCAGCAAGAAAACCACCCAATATGGGTGTTAAATACACCAATCCCGTATAGAGGGCATACAACTCTAAAGCATCTTCGTTTGACCATGCCCAGCCGTCGTTCATAATGGAGGAAGTTAAGAATAATACCAAAATGGCACGCATGCCGTAGTAGCTGAAACGCTCCCACATTTCAGTAAAAAACAAAACAAATAGCCCTATGGGATGACTTAAAATAGTACGTTGGTTTAAGGCAGAACCGCCAAATTGTGCTTCCATAATTAAGTTGTTGTTGGGCTAATATAGGATTTTTGAGGGAATGATAAGAACTGTCAAGACATCCTTATCTTTGCCTTATGAGCAATCAAAAGAGGCAAGACGCATTGGTTTCAGGATTTTCTAAAAAAACCAAAGCCGAAAAAATAGCATGGATTACCGAAAATGCATTTCAAGATCCAACGCAAGCAAAAGAAGTGTTGGCCACCTATACCCACCCAGATGCCAAAAGGCAAAACCTCCACGACGATTTTATTGAAAATGCGGTTGCTAATTTTTACCTACCCATTGGCGTTGCGCCCAACTTTATCATCAACCATAAAACCTTGACTATCCCCATGGCGATTGAAGAAAGTTCAGTCGTGGCCGCAGCGGCAAATGCCGCTAAGTTTTGGGCTACCAAAGGGGGATTTAAAGCCCGTGTTTTAGGTACCGAAAAAGTTGGTCAAGTGCATTTTATATTTGATGGAAATCCCAACCGTCTTCAAACATTTTTTGACACAAATAAGGTAAGGCTTTTGGAAGCTACCGAATCCATTACCAAAAACATGCGTGCGCGTGGTGGTGGTATTACATCCTTAACATTGGTCAATAAAACCGCATTGTTAGACGGCTACTTTCAGCTGGATGTACGCTTTGAAACCAAAGACTCCATGGGTGCGAATTTCATCAATTCTTGCTTGGAGCAATTGGCACATAACCTACGTGAACTGGCGGCACAATACAACGCCTTTTCAGCAAGTGAAAAAGCCATAGAAGTGGTCATGAGCATCTTATCTAACCACGTACCCAATTGTTTGGTAGAGGCAGCTGTATCGTGTCCCGTAGCACAACTACTGCCGAATGAATCTGAAAGTCAATTGTTTGCAGAAAAGTTTGTGCAAGCTGTTCGCATTGCAGCACTAGAACCTTATCGTGCTGTTACGCACAACAAAGGCATTATGAATGGTGTAGATGCGGTAGTCATTGCCTGCGGCAATGATTTTAGAGCCGTAGCCGCAGGCGTGCATGCCTTTGCAGCCGATAGCGGACAATATCGCAGTTTGTCTAAAGCTGAAATCAAAGACGGGATATTCCACTTTTCACTTAGGCTTCCATTGGCTATAGGAACGGTTGGTGGACTTACCAAACTGCACCCTATGGTGCAATGGTGTCACGAACTCATGGGATTACCAAACGCAGAAGAACTAATGCAGATTATTGCCGTAGCGGGATTGGCGCAAAATTTTGCGGCCGTAAAAAGCTTGGTAACCACAGGTATTCAGCAAGGGCATATGAAAATGCATTTACTCAATATCTTAAATCAATTTGAGGCAACGCCTGCCGAAAAAGAAGCGGTAATCGAACACTTTAAAAAACATACGGTGTCGCATCACGCTGTTGTACAAGTACTTGAAAATTTACGCTCAAAATGAGGTTTTTCGCACACGGTAAATTATTACTAACAGCAGAATATGCCGTTTTGGGTGGTGCAAAAGCCTTGGCAGTTCCTACAAAACTGGGGCAGTCGTTGGAAGTTGTTGAAACTGGAAATACAATTCAATGGAAAAGTATAGATCTGCATGGAAATTTGTGGTACGAAAATGAATTTGATATTACTTCGTTCGCACCCAAACGCCTTGATGAAATTAGCAAAAGGTTACAACATTTATTTTTAGAAATTAAAACCCAAAATCCAAACTGCTGGAAAGCCTCAACAGGGATTTCGTTTACCACCACACTCGATTTTGACCGCTCATGGGGGCTGGGAAGTTCGTCAACTTTAATATCCCTTCTGGCGCAATGGTCAAACGTAAATCCATACGTATTACAACAAGAGGTTTTTGGTGGTAGCGGTTACGATATTGCATGTGCTACATCAAAAAGTGCATTGGTTTATGAGCGTACCAATCCCCTAGCACCTAAAGTCACTGCTGTGGATTTTTCACCTGAGTTTCTAGATCGCTTATTTTTTGTCCATCTGAATCAGAAGCAAGACAGCCAAAAAGCGGTGGCAGCATTTGACCAAAGCAAACTCATACCATCAGCGGTCAAGAAAATAGATGAACTGACTAGAGCGTTTTTAGAAAAATCAGCGATTCAAAATTTTCAAGAGTTAATGTTTCAACATGAAGAAATTATAGGGGATTTAATTGGAATGACTCCAGTGCAAAAAAGCCTTTTTGCTGATTATAACGGAGCCATCAAAAGTCTTGGTGCATGGGGTGGAGATTTTGTGTTGGCGTGTGGTGATACATCCACACCAAATTACTTTTCAAAAAAAGGCTATACTACTTGTTTGCGCTATGATACGCTTATCAATTCCTTGTCCTAAGATCTAGGGGTACAAAAAGAGTGACTTTAGTACCAGCTGCATTACCGTTGGACTGAAATAAATCTTCTATTAAAAATCTGAGTTTTTTTTCGTTGTAGTGATTAAAAATATTAATTCTATCGCGCATTATTTTTGTAGCAAACGACTTGTGTTTTGCATATTTTTCTTTTTGTTTGGCAGCAGCTTCACGATCAATACCGTTATCGGTTACACACAACCTGAGCATTTCACCCTCTTGAATTAAATCTATCGTAATTTTCCCACTTTCCGCTTTTGGAATAATGCCGTGTACTATGGAATTTTCCACAATGGGTTGTAGCATCATACATGGTAAATACACTTCATTTTGATCAATTCTAGGGTCAATATTAAACTCCAGGTCAATTTTTTCTTCCAATCTAAGCCCCTGCAATTCGATATAGTTGGTGATATATTTTACTTCTTCAGCAACAGAAATACGGTCAACACTGCTCATTTCAATAGTATTGCGAATAAGTTTCGCGAATGAAGTGATATAATTATTGAACTCCTTTTCTCCACCCAAAATCTTGACGGTTGGTATCCCATTTAACGCATTAAAAATAAAATGTGGATTCATTTGCGCTCTATACGCTCTGGCTTCTAAATTAGAAACTTGAAGGTTACGGTCCCTGCGTTCTTTTAATAGTTTGGCCTCCAGCATTAAAAACATATAAAAAATAAATACAACTACTATAATGACAATAGAAATAAACCACCATTTTAAATAGAACGGAGAGGGTATATAAATTTTAAATTGCTGCAAATCAGATGTTAATCCGTTTCGCTCTCCACGAATACACAATTGGTGTTCGCCTCTAGAGAGTCCAACCAAATGGATCTCATTTGTTGACTTTTCCCAATCTCCCAAGCCTGCTTCACCCGTTACCTTAAAGGAATATTGTACATCCGGACTATTCTTAAGTTCAATATATACATGGTTGTAATTTCGAGAAAGGCGCAATTCTTTTACAAGACTCTCAGAGTCTAGGTAGGTAAGTTGTTCTGATTCAGCATCGATATATTCAATCTGATTAATACTTATATCAAAAGATTCCTTGTTTTGAGCAACACTTTTTGTTCCTATAAACAAGAAAATAAAGAGGGAAATAATGGAATATTTCAAAAAACTAAAGGTTTGGCACGATTCGTGGAACATGTGGGGTGTAATGTCTTAACATTTTTATTGGTTATTGTTTTGACACCCGTGCCTTCTTTTTAGGTGCGGGTGTTTTTTTTGGATAGCTAAATATAGTATTTGTCAGCGAGAATTGACTAATTTCGCTTTATGCATATAATTTACGACTTTTTAACTGGGTTGGGCTGGTCAGCTACATTGGCATGGTGGGCAGATTTTACCCTCTTTTCTTTAATCCTGCTTACTGCCGCTTGGTTGCTACGCGTATTCGTTCGATTTATTCTCATTCAGGTGTTTCATCGCATAGCGACCTCAACCAAAACAACCATAGACGACTCTTTAATAGAAAATAAATTTCCTAAAAATATATCGCGTTTTGTACCCTATTTTTTCTTGAGTGCAGCGGTTGGGCTTTGGGCTAATGGCAATATAGACATAGAAAATTGGCTTCATGCGCTGCTAGATGTATATGCTGTTTATGTGGCCATAGTCACACTGCGCAGTCTATTACGCACCCTAAAGCAAGAATTACAAAATCGTGTACAATTCAAAGATAAGCCCATAGAAAGCTACATTCAAGTTGTTATGATCTTCTTATGGGGAATTGGGCTATTGCTGACATTTTCCATTCTTTCGGGAAAAGATTTGGTGTACTTTTTCACAGGTCTAGGTGCGCTTTCAGCAGTTATTCTGCTGGTGTTTAAAGACACCATTTTAGGGTTTGTAGCAAGTATTCAAATTGCCGCAAATGATTTGGTGCGTATTGGAGATTGGATCACCATGGAGTCTTATGGTGCAGACGGTTCTGTAATTGAAATCAACCTGTCAACCATTAAAATTCAAAATTTTGACAACACCATAACTACCGTGCCAACCTATAAATTATTATCAAGTTCTATAAAAAACTGGCGTGGTATGAGCGAATCTGAGGGAAGGCGTATTAAACGCCCGTTGTACATTCGCGCATCTTCTGTACGCTTTTTAAACGAAGAAGAACTGACTGGCATCACACATTTGGAACGATTTAAAGCAATTGTTCAAGCTAAAAGGGAAGAGATCGCAGCTTACAACAAAGCCTTAAAAACCAACACTTCTATTCCCATAAACGGAAGAAATCTTACCAATATTGGTTTGTTTCGATTGTATATTGAAACCTATCTGGAACAACACCCAAGCATCAATCAAAAACTTACTGTTATGTGCCGGCAACTTGCGCCAACTCCCAATGGCATTCCGCTAGAAGTATATGCTTTTACAACTGACAAGGCATGGAAAAATCACGAAATGATTTCTGCAGATATTTTTGATCACATATTGGCATCTGCTCCCTTTTTCCATCTATTGCTATTTGAATTTGAACAGCAAGCGAATATTTAGTTTTTAGTAGATTTTTTGGGATCGTATTTTATAAAAAAACTCGCCCACACCACTTTTGAAAGTTGATACACATAGGGCGCAAGCACTACAATGGCTGTAGCAATAACAAAAAATGAGATGAGCCCATCTTTACCTAATCCCAACAGCAGTAGTATCACATATATTGCAACTGCCAAGGCTACTCCTAAAGCGTATGAAACATACATAGAACCATAGAAAAAAGAAGGTTCTAATTGGTAGGATGTGTTACAGTGCGGACAACTTTTATTTAATGAGGTTACCCCTTTGAAGCTGTAGGGTTTATGTTGAAACATTTTTCCTGTTCGGCATTTTGGACAGCGTAGAAAGAGGAGGGATTGGATGAAACTCATTATAAAAATTTACCACAAAAGTAATATCAATAAAGCAAAAAAGCCCTCCAATTCAGGAAAGCTTCTCATGGGTTCTTCTACGAACCTCTTGCAAACGACTGTTTGCAAGCAACACAACGCGTTGATATCAAAAAGCACTTAAAGTACTTAGCGGTCTGGACGGGACTCGAACCCGCGACCCCATGCGTGACAGGCATGTATTCTAACCAGCTGAACTACCAGACCGTTTGCGTTAGGTGCGTGCAAATATACACCGCATTTTCGGATACACAAACGTAAATTAGCTTTTGATTATAGTTGTTCCTCTATCGCAGCAGC
>Ga0209654_1001666_pt1 | contig 17098 bp, 25 predicted proteins | sample SaaInl1SG_22_DNA_FD_184646 | JGI IMG/M metagenome (GOLD analysis project Ga0209654, IMG submission 184646) | Marine microbial communities from expanding oxygen minimum zones in the Saanich Inlet - ESP_161SG_22_DNA (SPAdes) (version 2) | ecosystem: Environmental > Aquatic > Marine > Intertidal... | reverse complement strand
TAGCATTTTGAGCTGCTCCAATAACTTCTTGAGGTATTAGTGAGTTAGTATCAACAGGAACAGGTAAGTCTGCATCAGGATCGCCTGGTGGTTCTGGTTCAGCAGATTCTGGAAACTTGTTATCTAAGTCGTCTAATGTACCCCATACTAGAATTTCATAAGTATATCTTTGACCAACTGTTGGAAACTCTTCGCTTCCGTCGCCCCAACGTTTTTTCTCTACAACTCTAGAAATATTAGGAGGATTTCTATCAATATTAAAGTTATAGAGTTTGCCGTCTCGTGCTAGTCTGTACTCTTTCATTAAGTAATATCCTCTTCACTATTTTGTCCAAGGGTGCCAAATCTAGCTGACATTGTTTGTGCATCTTCATAGTACATTCTAGTTAACTTTCCTCGATATTGGATGTCAGCATACGGAAGTTCTCTGTTAATATTAAAGTTAACAACTAGTCCGTCAGGATAACGTTCAGTTGGTGATCCTAACATTCTAGTTTGTTGGGGGACACTTGATTGGATGCTTGCTGCTGTATCTCCAGCAGCTCCTCCCGGTGCCGCTGGCAATGCTGCTAATACTCCGGCAACTGCATTACACCCGCCGGATTCGATTGCTTGCATCATATCTCCTACAAGACCAGCTGCTGTTGCAATAGCATCTTGTACACCTGTAGCAGCAGCTGATATAGCTGCACCGATGTCTTCAGCCGCCGCGCCCAAGGCATCGTTTAGACCGCTAATAGCTGTGTTAACAAGGCCTTCTACACCTCCTAATGCTTGTGATAAAAGATCTGACAGAGCTTCAAATCCGGCTGCAATTAAGTCAGTAATTAACGTAGCGGCTTCAGCTGCCAACAAAACAATATCGTTAACTATTGTAGCAACTTCACTTACTACTTCGCCAACTACGCCTGCTACTTCTCCTACTGCGGCTAGCATGTCTGATGCTGCCTCTTCTGCGGCTGCGGCAATATCTGATATGTCATCTGACAAAAACGCAAGAGTATTCATAGAAGCACAAGCATCTGTTGCTGTTGTTAACGCAGACTCACTAGCTTCGGTTAGTGAAGCAGTGCGTTGCGTTACTTCAGGATCTAGAGTAGCAATTTCTGTCATTTATTTTCCTTAAATCATTGCAATGCCACTTGTTTGTGACGTGTATTGTTTGGCAATTTCTTCTTGTGTCTTGGCAACACAACTTATAGAGCTTGCCTGAAGCATAAATTTGCCTTCTGGGTTAACGCTAAACATAAACGGTGCAAGACCCAGCCCTTCTGCTTGTGCAATAAGAACCATAGGCTTACGCAATGTAAATTCTTTAGCTGTTTCTTTTTCAAGACGTGCAACAATTTCTTCGCCGCTTGCTAGTTTGAAGCTGACTGTGTCGCCATCTTTGTAGGGTGTTTCAATAATCATAAAGTATATCCTGTTCCGTTAAAACCTGTTTCTTCGATATATTTTGTTAGTTGATCATAGCCGCCGATGTAATCTCCGTTTAAGAAAATTTGCGGTGCTGTTCTTGGTTGTGGTAAACCTTTTGTTTCGAATAAGTCAAAAAGTTCTTGAGGCTGAATATCAACCCCAAGTTCTTTAACTTCGTAATAAACTCCTCTTTCATCTAGAAGTTTCTTAGCTTTTACACAATTTGGACAGCTAGGTTTGCTGTATACAATTGTTTCACTCATAAGCTGAATCCTTTTAATGAGTCAGTTGACACATCTTGTTTGATGCCGCCGATAACATAAGATTCAACTTCTGTCTCTTGTGGTGCAACTTGCAAGCCTGAGCTTGACAACCAGTGCGTAGTCCACGGTAATGGGTTGGTGTTTACTGGAGCATCAAAGATTGCATTGAGTCCCAACGCCTTTAGTCGACGGTTGGCAATGTATTCTACATACTGACTCAGTAGTGTAGTGTTAAGACCGATCATCGATCCGTCTTTGAACAGATACTCTGCCCAGTCTTTTTCTTCTGCAACACATTCGCGCCACAGATCATAAACTTCTTCTTCGCACTCTTTGGCAATACTTGCCATCTCCGGATCGTCTTTGCCTTGTGCCCACAACTTCAATACATGTGTGCTGAGTGCCAAGTGCTGTGCTTCATCACGAGCAATTAGTGAAATAATCTTTGCACTGCCTTCCATTAGCTTTAGTTCACCAAAGCCAAATGTACATGCAAAACTTACATAGAAACGCAAGCCTTCAAGAATATTTACAGTCATCATTGCAAGATACAGTTTCTTCTTAACGTCACGCATTGAGCCTTCGCCGCGGTGTGTGTAAGCATCTGCTGCTTCTGTAAATGCATCATAATGTTTGGTAACACTTGTTGCACGAGCAATGATCTTTTCGTCATCTAGAATGGTGTCAAACACTTCTGCAGGGTCAGCATACACGTTCTTCATAATATGTGTGTAGCTACGTGAGTGGATTGTTTCAAAGAAGTCCCAAGTAACAATACATCCTTCTAGTTCAGGAAGTGATACGTGCGGCAAAAATGCTAGGCACGGACCACGTCCTTGGACACTGTCAAGCAGTGTTTGATATTTCAAATTAGCAGTAAAGATATGTTTCTGCTCTGGACGGAAGTTAGCAAAGTCTGCACGATCTTTCTGTAGACTTACTTCTTCCGGTCGCCAAAAGTAACCCAACATTGTTTGGTTAAGTTTATCAAACACTGGAAACTTAAACACATCATAACGCTGTGTGTTTTGATCTGCTCCGAAGAACATGTTCTGTTTAGTAAAATCTACTTTGTCTTGATTGAAAACGGTCTTTGCCATCTTACTTCCTCTGTATATCTAAATAACTTATACTAGCAAGTGTATACTATTATAAGTCTTCTGTCAACGTTTAAATTGCGCAACTCTCGCACATTTCTTCGTCACCCTCTAGCGTAGTTACTGCTAGTGCCTCTTGTGGTTTTTCATCTTCTAATTCACTTGGATCTGTTTTGTAATCGTAAGTGTTCTGGTAGTAACTTGTTTTCCATCCGTACTTGTAAGTTGTTAGCAAGTCGTTAATCATTTTACTCATTGGCACTTCGTTATCTGGGAAGTGCGTTGGGTTGTAACTCCAGTTGCCGCTAATAGCTTGATCAAAGAATTTTTGCATCATAGCAACTATCTTAATATAACCTTCGTTGCTAGGCATGTCCCACAACAGGGTGTAGTGCTGCTTAAGACTTTGATATTGTGGAACAATCTGCTTAAGAGGTCCTTTCTTTGACTTCTTAACGGACAGGTAGCCTCTAGGTGGCTCGATGCCGTTTGTTGCGTTCGACACAACGGAACTGCTCTCCGAAGGCATCTGTGCGGACAACGTGCTGTGCCTGAGGCCGTGCTCTTTGATATCGTGTCGAAGACTATCCCAATCATAATTCAACTCATTTGCTACAATGTCATCGATATCCTTCTTGTATGTATCAATAGGAAGGATGCCGTCACTGTATTTAGTACGGTCAAAATACTCACATGCGCCGCGCTCTTTAGCAAGATTATTTGATGCTTTTAGTAGGTAATATTGGAATGCTTCTGTTAGATCGTGTACCAGTTTCCATGCTTGTTCGTCACTATACTGAACTTTATGCTTGGCTAGATAATGTGCTAGTCCAATGTACCCTACACCTAGGCTACGACGAGCTTTAGTTGATTTTTCGGCAGCTAGAATTGGATAACGCTGATAGTCAATAATTTCTTCTAGCGCACGAACAGCAAGATCACATAGTTCTTCTAAGTCATCCAAATTCTTGATAACTCCTACATTGATAGCACTTAGGATACACAATGCAATTTCGCCTTCTTCGTCGTCGATGTGATTCAACGGCTTAGTTGGCAGTGTAATTTCTTGACACAAGTTACTCATGTACACTGTGTCTTTGAATGAGCTGTGCGTGTTAGCATGATCTACATTCATGATGTAGATACGCCCTGTTTCTGCACGTTCTTTAATCAAATCTGAAAACAGTTCCATTGCCGGAATAGTTTTCTTTTTAATGCTTGTAGCACGTTCGTATTTTTCATATAGTTCTTTAAACTTGTCTTGATCAGCATAGAATGCTTCGTACAAACCAGGAACATCATGTGGCGAGAAAAGAGTAATATCACCTCCAGTTAACAAACGTTCGTACATTAGTTTGTTAAGCTGAATTGAATAGTCTAGTTTGCGCACACGGTTGTCTTCTGTGCCTTTGTTGTTCTTTAGCACTAGGATGTCTTCCATTTCCTGATGCCAAAACGGGAAGTGTACAGTAGCACTGCCGCCACGTACACCATTCTGTGTACAACAACGTACTGTGCTTTCAAACTTCTTTAGAAACGGGACAATACCTGTGTGTGCTACTTCTCCGCCTCTGATTTTGCTGTTGACGCCTCTGATGCGTCCCGCATTGATGCCGATACCCGCTCGCTGTGCAGTGTATCTACCAATCGACATATCACTAGCGAAGATACTATCAAGGGTGTCGTCACTATCAACAAGGACGCAACTAGCAAACTGTCGCACAGGCGTTCTGACTCCTGCCATGACTGGCGTTGGGATATTGACTTTAAAAAGTGAGGTCGCATCATAATATCTCCTTACATAGTGCATACGTGTTTCTGATGGATAGTTAGCAAATAGTGTTGCTGCAATCATCATGTACATGAACTGGGGAGTCTCGAAGATTTCGCCTGATGAACGATCCTGTACAAGGTATTTGTCAACCACTTGACGTAGTCCTGCATAGGTAAAGTTTTCATCACGCTTGTGACGGATATAACCGTCTAATGTGGCAATCTCTTCAGCTGTATATTTTTCTAAAATTTCTGCATCATATACACCACGTTCGATATTTTTATCAATATTGTGTTGCAGTGTAATTGCGTTGTACTCGCCGAACACCATCTTGTTAACACCATAACTCAGCAGTCTTGCTGCTGCAAATTGATAATTTGGTGCATCTAATGAAATAAGATCATTTGCGCTACGTACTAATATTTCTTGGATTTCATTTGTACTCATACCGTCATAGAATTGAATATTTGCATTCATTTCAATTTGACTACTACTAACACCTGCTAAACCTTCACATGCATGTTCTACTACTTTGTGAATTTTATCAATGTTGAGGTGTTCTTTTGTACCGTCACGCTTGACGATCATTGTTCCATTTGACATTCGTGTTCCTCTTTTAATTTGTTAGGTATTTATTGTTGTGGTTGTAGAGAGTGTACAAGTTCAGAATGTAATGTATTAGGCAGTTCTGACTTATGTACATGTGTCTCTCCGTTGAATCCGATTACTTGATCATCAACATAAAGTAGATAATATGTTGCTGACTTTTTATTGTCTCGTGTAATATGTATCTCATAAGATGCTTGGGATAAAACATCAGTTAACTGTAAGGTGTAACAAATTGCAAGAATCTTTACAAAGGAACAATAATTATTTTCCTCTAATAATTCCCAGGGATCTGGCCAAGTGCTAGGAGTAAAAGGATCTGCCGCGATTGTACATGCAGGAGCTTGACTATAGAAGTCGATTACTTCCTGTATCGGATTATCTGAGGTCTCGAGCTCAGTACGAAACTGCCGCCAGAGTGACAATCGTTGTTCATATGGTTTATCAAACATCTATTACGACTTAGTTCTCACATTGTAAAATAATGTAGCACTATCACTACTAGTTAAGTTTAACATCATGATAGCTGTTGTGTCAATAGAATTATCGCCATCTTCGTCGTAATTATTTGCTGTAAATTTTAAATTTTCTGCATACAAGCTATCGCCTGTGAAATCAAAATTATCTGAAAGGTTAAATGTGTCGCCAACTGGGTCAACAACCAAAGTTAATGTGCCATGTCGAGTTGCATCAACAGAGTCACTTTTATAGATATAATCAATTTCATAACCTTTGGAGACTTCTGCTGGAAGTCTAAATAATTTAGAGTACTCTCCTGATTGTCCAATAGTAAGTTTATGAGTTGTATTGAAATCTGTAATAGCAGGCCCTTCTACTTCTGGTTGATACCTTACACCATTTTTATATTCTTCGCCATACCCAAGTTCTTCGCTGCGTTTAAACCAATCATTTGTACTAGAATTTCTATTACTAACAAATTTTATAACTGGATGCTGATTGAGTGATGATGTGCCGCCATTATTGCCTACACTATAATATTGATTATTTTTACTAGCATTGTCTGTACCGTTGTCAATACGAATTGCACTCGCATACACATTATCAAATTTACATTTATCTATAACATTGTTTAACGGACCAGTTAACATGCCACTTGTACCTAATATTGTTCCAATACCAAACGCAATTCCTTGATAGAGTGTATCAAATGTACTTTTTGTCCATAAATTACCAGTTATATCATTATCTGAATAAACAGCATTAGAGAATTGCTTTACTTGTATATTATCAAATAGATTATTATTTGAACTAACTGCTGTGCTCAATGATGTTAGTTTTATTCCGACACTGTTCCCGTCAATAGTATCGCCTAACGAATAATTACCTGATAAAATTATATCTTTAAAGGTACTGTCTTTACAACTTTGTAAATCTAAAGCAGGGCCTAGTGTAGTATTAATAGTTAGATTAGAAATATTAATATTTCTAGGCTGATTAAGTGTTGTACTAGTTGCATCATTTATATATACACCTGGTGTACTTGTTTCGTTTACTGTTTTAAAAACTGCATGAGCTCCAGCATTAATAATTGTTTTATCAGCACCAGAACCTCTAATGGTAGTAAACGGCGGCAAGTAAATTGTGTTAGTAACTGTGTACTCTCCAGGTTCTAAAATAAGTTCGACTCTGGACAGAGGTTGTCCTTTGTTCGATGCGTTTAGATACAATTGGTCAATGGCACGTTGTAGAGCTTCTGTTTGGTTTGTTCCGTCGCCATTGGCGCCAAATGACCGTACACTAACTCTATCATCTAGTCTAGCTTGCAGTGTTCTTAATACAGGATTATTAACCGAATCTCCTGTTTGTATGCTATTGCCGCTTTTGTATTCATATGTATTTGCAAACTCAAATAAATTATCGGTTTCACTTAGTAGTTTCGTATTACCTACATAAGGTGCACCTTCTGCTACGCTTCCATTACCAATAAACAATTCTTGCGTGTCAACAGCCCACCCAAACTCACCACTTGCTAACTGCGGCAGTCCGCTACCGGTGTTCTTTTGTCCTCTACGAACTTGAATTCTGCTGATGGAAACTACGGCCATACTAATACTCCTACGTTATTGTAGTAGTATTTATCCGTGCTTCTCATAATACTGGCGGCAGCGGTTCCACCACTCTTGTTCCCACTCTGCAAACTCATCAGGCCATAGATCAAACTGCTGATACTCTCCTGCACGACTGCACATAAAGATATGTCCTTCACGGATGTCTGTACCGTGTACTTCGTTGTGACCTAGAGCATATGCTGTTAGCTGTAGATAATAGTCTTCTACCCACTCAGGCTTCTTGGGCTTGTTCGTCTGCTTAAAATCCATGATGCACGGATTGCCTTTGTATTGCCCTACAAGGTCAGTAGTGCCTGCAAAGATACCAGGAACATAAAGCGGAACTTCACTTCCCCAGATTTCATCAACATGTACCATAGCTTCGTCACGTATAACTGTTGCCATTGAGTGTGCTTGCTGTGCATAAGGATTGCTACCAGCAGTAGGCCATTCGCCGAATTCAATATAGTCTTCTAAATATTTGTGCATGCGTGTACCAACGCCACTTGCTTCAGTTACAATCTCTTGTGCTTTAGCTTCGCCTACACGCTTCTTCCAAGCAATAAGATGGCTCATATCCTTAGTACCACTAAGAATAGTTGTAACACTTGCTACTGGAGGACCACCAGGTGCTGCATAACGGCGCTTGCCGTCTACTTCAACACGCTTTAGTTTTTCGTACTTGTATTTTTCTATAATTAAACTCAATCTTCAGGTTCCTCTGGCAAGTCTGTGTCATAATCTTCTAAATTGATATGTTGCATGCCAAAAGGATCATGCATAAAATATGGGTCAACTGTTGACATCGGATCGTCTATACCTTCAATATCTAATACTTCAGGCACCATTGATGAAAGCATTTGTCGGATACCATGTTGAAGAGTCATTGTGCTGCCTGCGCAGCCGCTACATGCTCCACTTAGTTCTACCAATACAACACCGTTTTCAAAGCTAACAAAGTTAACTTCGCCCCCGTGCTGTGCTACTGCTGGGGTTACATACTGTTCCATTACTTCTGTAATGTTTTTAACTATGTCTTCTTGCGATCGTTCAGTCATAAAAAAGCTCCTATTAGTGTATATAATAACACCAAATAGGAGCCTTGTCAACCGTTATTTAAAGTTCGTCGCCTAAGTCTGTAGCGTTCTTAGCCATGTTACCTACAGGATCGCTTGGACGTCCTGGATTGCCTGGAACTGCACCAGCAACATCGTCTACTTCACTTTGTTTGAATTCAATCTTGTCTTGATCAAAGTTAGTAACCAGCTGTTGTAGTCTAGGATCAGCGTCATACATTGCTTTAAAGCTTTCATAGTCAAAGTTTCCTTTGCCTTGATTGCGCATGTATTTGTCTAGCTTGTTCATTGATAAAGCAGCCACTCCGGCTGCTTTTTGTTGTCTTAATAAAGCGTAGATAGTAGCACTATCTACAGCTTCATTTACTTTTTTTTTGAATGGTCTACTGACTCACGCTTTTCACGTCCGCCTAGTTCTTCTCCGCCTGCTGCTGCGTCTGCTGCACCAAAGTCATCATCTGCTGCCGGCTCTTCCATATCCATATCTATGTCTGCATCGCCATCAACAGTTGGCTCCATATCCATGTCTGGCTCTTCAGCACCCATTGTATCCATTGGCTCGGCTTCGCCTGTTAGCATGCCAACACCTTGTGTTAGTGTTTGACGTGTTGTTTCCATTACGCCGTACATTGCTTCCAGTGCAGGTTTAACACTTGCAGTAAATGCTTCTGCTTGCTCACTGCCCATTTCGTCGCGGATAGCATCTGCAAGTTCTAGCATTGATTCAGTTTGCATTTCAGCAGTGTCTTCCATCCAACCAGTAACACGATCAACCATGTCCTTGGCTGCCATTACTAGCTCTGCTTTGTCTTCTTCACCTTCATTAACTTGCTCAATAGCTTCGTCAATTGCAACTGTTACATCATCACGCTCGTTGAGTGCAGCATTAAGAACATCCAAAAACATTTTGTTTTTAGAATATTCTGTGTTTTGTACTGCGTCGAAACTTTCAGTTGTTTCTACGTTGAATACTTTTGTACGCAATTTATTACGAGCATCTTGTAGTTGCTCAGTAGTAAACTCGTCAATGTTAATCTTTGAACCAAAGCGTTGTGCTAGGCTTTCATTTAGTTTTGCTGCCGTAACTGGCTTTGAAAATTCTCTAATTTGCATTTTATCTTCCTGTTGATAGGTGTTCTATAATATATTTATCACAAACAAAAAATAAATCGGTCTAATTGACTGCGTACTCGTCTCGATTCTTCTATTGATATATCTAGTCTAGTTTCTCTTATTTCTCTTGCAATACTGTCTTTGCATTTTCTAATTGAATTTTTGTAAAATATAGCATCATTATAGTGTTTTAACATAATTTTATCGTATTCTATAAGTTGCTCAGTGATATCGTTGCCTTGTGCTAGATTCTTAGCAATAGCAACGGCTGTAGTTTTAAAAACAGTACGAGTTACTTGACGGTTCTCTTTGGCATCGTATATCAAATAGCCCTTAGGACTTTTGCGAACCACAATATGTTTGATTCTGATGCTATTACCTCGTGAATGTGGTATAGCACTGTCTTCAAGTCCTTGGTTAACAATCTCTTCAAGGTCATATAATAGATTTTCAGTTGTCATTCCGTATCACCACTATCGTTCCACTTTGCGTTTGTACTTTACTTATTATACTTTTACGAATTAGATTATTGATAATGGTTTGCTCACGCTCAGGAAATGATCCTAGCGGGCGGACATCGTTAATGGTTTCCAAAAGAGCTTTCTCTTCATTGGTCATGTATATCTCATCAACTATGTCTATAATTCTCATTCTACTTCTACACTATCGCCAGGTTTAGGTGTTTTAGCAGGATCGGTTGCATTGCCAGCTTGTGGCTTTTTGTTTAGTTTGATTTTTTTAGTTGCAGGATCTTTAACAAGTGCATTAGGATTCTTTTTAAGATCAACAACAGTTTTAGTGCCGTCGCCATTATCAACAGTAGCTTCTACACCAGGTTTTACTTTATCAATCTTAGCTGTTGTTATTTCATCTATTCTCATATTCTTGCACCTCTTCTATTTCTAGGTTTAATTCTTCTACGTCCAGTATTCAATCGTCTCAGCTTTTGACTTGCTGGATTTGTACGTTTAGTACGTGTGCTCTTAATACTTATCGTCTTGCCTTTTGAACGTCTAGTTTTCTTTAGTGTGTTTGATGCTTTGACATTCTTAGGAGCATTGCATGTTGCAGGCTTTGCAACAATACGTCCTTTGCGTGTGCCACTAGTACAACGATACTTGCGAACAGTTTTGTTTCCGCTTTTACCAAAGATAGTTGTAACGCCTTCTATAAGCTCACGTAATAGCATTATCTTCTCTTCTTGTTTAAAGATTGAATACGCTTACTTGCTGGATTAATGCGCTTGGTCTTTTTAGCTTTGCGTATCATTCTTCCGCCCAGTCTAGCTTTGGTTTTCTTCAGTGTCTGACGCTTTTTAATATCAGGTGCTGCGAAGCACTGTGCCATCTTAGCAACCACACGGTTCTTGCGAGGACCGCCACTACAACGGAACTTGCGCACAACTTTCTTTCCAGAACGTGCCCATGTTTGTCCTTCTTCTAGAACATCTTCTTCGGGGTCAATAAAAAACTCACGTAATAACATATAGTTATTTATCGTGAGCGGATTAGAATTTCATTAAAACGACAACAACAGTTGATAGCAATCCTGCAATAACTGTGCCTGCTGTGCCAACTAGCACTTTGGTCATTGAGTTTTGACCTTTTTTGATGTCTTCGTGGATGTTAAGGAGTGTGCGTTCAACAGTGTTTAGACGATTGTCAAGGTTGCTGTAGCGCAGAGCGCATAGGTCTACGTGTGCTTCTAGACTTTGCTTTTCTAAATCAGTTGTCGTGTTAATCTCAGACATATAAACTCCGTTAATAGTTAAAGTAAACTCTTGGTTAGCCTTTAGTATGTGTTTTAATATGCCTGGTAATTTTTACGCTACAGTTTTATTTATCATCTATTTCAAAAAGTATATTGTTAATTGCATCATTATTGGTAATGAAATGTGCATTTTCAAACTTTGCAGTTTCGTCTAGATCTGTGATAATTGGTATTAGATCAAAGTCATTTACTAGTGTATCTACGTCCAATGCGCCTTCATACTCTATGTCAAACACATATTTCCAAACAGATTGTTTAGATTTGTATGATGTACCCAGTCCTAGTTTACTCGGAACTTCTTTAACAACTTCTGGTGCTGCAACATACGTTGGATTTACTCTTAGTCCAATAGTCTGCATAACTGTTAGAAAGTTTTGTTGTTGTCGATATTGTTTAGGGTCTTCGCCTCGACGAGCACCTGTCTCAGTTATGTCTACTAGGGTATGTATTGTAAATCTCATACAGTATTTAAGTCATAAAAAAAGAGCCACTTAAAAAGTGACTCTTTAGTGTGACGCCTGTTATAACATCACGGTTCCTAAGGTAAAGGAATTCTTATGCAGGGTTTTGGTCGAATGGACCAGCAATGATTGTAGTTGCTGCGCCAGTTACGCCTAGTGCGTCTGTTGCATCTGCAACGTAGTCTACGCCACCTTGTAGAACAACTTGTACGTTGTCTGCTGTTTCGTCTGCTAGCATGCCTTTTACACCTGCAACAGTGTGTCCAGCTGCACCTAGTGCTTGCACCATTGTTGTCATCTCTGCTTTAGTGATGTTTGTCTTTGCAATGTTAATTACTACTGTTTTTGGACCTAAGCCGTTACCGTCTGCTACTGTTCCGTTTGTGTTTGTTACTTCAGCCATTTTATATTCTCCTATGATCTAATGGCAAAACGCCTTCTCTTGCGTTTTGTATAATATTATTTATCATTTTACGTTATTTTTGTGTTTACTTTAGCCTTTTTTGGCTCTCTTATGTACTGCTCTTAGCTGTTGTACATACGCAGGGCCTGCTGCTACTATGTCGTCTATCATCTTAATAGCTGGCATATATGCTTGTACCATGTTAGCACTTGCTGCTTTACCATCCTTAGCTTGCTCTAAGAACTTCTTGGTTAGTGCTAGGTTTTTGTCGCCTACTAGATATTTATACAGTGCAAGGTCAGCAGGTGTGCTGCTGATGTCTGGTGTAGATACTGTTGGTTCTGGATCAACTACGCTTGCTTTTTCTAGGTTCTTAACTGCTGCAAACTTCTCAAAATCTTCAATAATATCTGAACTGCGTAGTTTAGCACGAACAGCAAAGATAAGACGTGTCGACACCAAACGTTTCTCTGCTTTGGTTAAACGTGCAAAGTTGGTTAGGTTCCTGCGTATTGCTTTGTAATCGCTGTTGGTAACCTTGATAGCACTTTCAATTGCCATTAGCATACTGTTGACTTGTGAAGGTTCTTTGCCTTGTGCAACTGCATTGATGTATCTATTAATTGCTGCTGTAGGTAGCTTTGTAGCTGCTCGCATACGTTTTGCACTGTCTGGATCTTTGAGTTTGTCTTGTGCGCTGCTGTCCCCTACAAGGAAGTAGATGAAGTTGTAGAGGTCAGTGCCCATGATGCGATACATTTTGTATCGCTCAAACCCTGCTGTCTTTTTGCAGTAGCGTTGCACATATGCTTTGAAGTCCGGATACTGTCGCATTGTTTCCAATGCCAACAGTGTTAGATACATTCTTTCACCGCAGTCAGTGTAGGTCAACTTCTTGGCATTGCCGTTGTCCTTGGTCATACGTGACTCGTGCAAATCTCTCAAGAAAGAATAAGATTCTTCTTGTGCAGGCGTAACTTCATGGCCGCCTTCGATCTCTGCCCACTGTGCTGCGGTATACTTCTCAGTCATTATCTACGCTTCGCTGCTCTTGCATCTGCTTGACGTGCAATCTCGTCATCGCTCGGTCCGCCGAAATCATCACTATCAATATCATCGCCTGCGTCATCGCTTTGACGCTGATCGCCTTTAGCGTTAAACATTTTTTCACCCATTTCGATAATTGTTTTAACTAACTTTTCATCAGCTCCAACTCTTTTTGCAATTTCTGCAAAGCTCTTTGCGCTTTGGCCTGTGTTTAATAGTGTTAGTTCTTGCCCAACTTGTTCAATAGTCGTAGAAAGTTTTAGTTGTTTGTCATCTTTCATATTTAAGGTCTTGGCAAATTTGTCTAGATGGTCAGCAATAGCCGCATACTTTTTTGTCACAGGATTATCCTGTGTTGCATAACCTGGTCGACGATCAACCACAGCTTCTGTTACTTCATTAATTTTCATTGTCTACTTCCTTAATTTGGTTGCCATCTTGTACGTGGCACTAGTTTAGTCTTTGATCCAAGAGCCACGTAACCTTCGCCGCCCTTTTCGCCTTTTGTTGTTGCCTTAACGTCTGCGTCAGCATCGTCTAATTGATCTATGATGTGATCCTTAGCAGACATAATCTGTTTTACAAGCCCAAAGATAGCAGGCAGAGCCTTGGGACTTGCTTCGTGCATTGCTTGTATCTTTGCTTGCTTGTTACTACTTACCTTAGATGCACTGAGCCAATCAAAGAATCCATTTTCGATATTCTTTAGCTGTTGTGTGCGTGTCATGTGATTGATATATGTGTAAATGATATTCTTCATATCACTTAATCCTGCAACCGGTGCAAGGAAATTGTCAATCAACTGTGCATTTTTTTCAGCAGTTGCTCTGATACTTTTAACTTCTGATGTGTCAACTTTGGGTTGATGTGTAACATAAGTTTGCCCCAGTACTACTACGTCTGGACTATTAAGTTCTTCTACATCTTTAAAAGGAGTAGCAGACTTTGAACCAAACTCTTCAAGTTTTGTGTGAACTACTACACCCACTTTTGAGTTCGCTATGCGCTCGCCGAGTGGGCCATTCGTGTCAACTGTATACTTGACTAGATTTGGTTCAAATTCTACTGCGCCATCTGTTTTAGTAAATGGCTTGCGTGGGCTGTATAACAAGTCACCGTATACATAGCCGCGGAAGTTTGAAGGAGTAGCAGACTTCATAAGTTCAAACACTTCTGCCATCTCTTCGCCGAAGTCTTTGCGCCAAGGTTCTTCATCTACACCTTTGCCTGAGTTTTGTATAAAACGTGACAAATCCTCTGAGCTTGTTGATTTGTTACGTCCCCAACCGTTCTTGCCTACAAGTACAAATGTACCGTCTGGCTCACGTCCCCAATAGATAGTTGGATTGCCGTCCCATTTAATTGCAACGTCCGAACTGTCAGTGCCTAACTTATCTAAAATATCTGCTGCTTCAAGTGCGCCTTTAGATCCTTTAACAAACACAAGATCTTCTAGGTGTTGATACTCACGACCTACCTTAGCTGCTTCTGTTAATACTGTACGGAACTCAGTAAATCTCATTTATTAAATGCTCCACTTGACATAGATACACTGTTTAATAACGATCCACTAAGTTGTCTAATACGCTCTAGTTGTTTATCTTCTAGTGTTTTATACCCTGCTGGTGCAGACTCAGGCACACTTTTGCCTTCTTTTTCCATCGCTTCTTTCCAAGGACCGATCAGTGTTTCGTAGTTAGGATCACCTTTGATCTTTGCTATCATACTTTCAACAGTATGTGTGTCAGCTTCTTTAGCACCCGCGCCTAGTAATATTTTTGCTATCTCATCCCAGTTGTCAGCAACAACTGCATCTCCATTGTTTGGATCAACTACACCAAACTTAGGACTAAACTTGTAGCCTCTGCCTCTTGCAATACTTGATAGTAAGATAGCTCTGTCTTTACCACTGTACTGCTCTGTGCCGCCACGCTTGGCTCCACGTTGCAAATCCGGGTTAGTTGTCATCATAAAGTCAGTTTGCACAGATCCTTTGCCTCCTTGAATAGGCATACGGAAGTGTACTTGGTCTCCTGCATCGTGGATGTAACCACCTGTAAATGGTACTGCGCTTTTATCTCCAGTTTTAGCAATCATGTCCTTTTTGCTCATGTTCATGATTTGATCATCTGGAATACCTTGCTTCTTGCACCAAGCGACAAGTTTTGCTTTTAGTTCTTCTTTGCTTATTTTGTTTAGGTCAGTGTTTAGATCTAAGTCGCCTGATGAGTTCTTTTCAAATGTTCCGTCCGGATCTACCTTCTTGCCTGTGGTACCTAGCAAGTCATCGTCGACAAACTCTAACCCTACAATCTTTTCAATCGCACCAACAGTAGGTCTTACTGCCGGCGTAGGTATACGCTGTGTTAGTGGACCTTCACCAGTTTTAAAAACGTTTCCGCCTTCTTTAAGAATTGTCATTTTTCTTACTCTCTATTATTCTGCCCATGCTACGTTTAAACTTACGTGGATCGTTTGATTTGATACTGTTAATAAAGCGGCGCTCTAATTCGCTAGCTGTGTCAACATCGTATGTAGAATGTATTCTACTTAATAGATTGATAGCACTTTCAATAATATTATTGGCAGTGGCGTCGATAAGATGATCATTGTCTCTGCGACCATGAACATTATTAAGTTCTTCAAGTATACTTCTAGTACGTTTTTTCATGATTACTATTTCCTATACAGTATTTAGTACACTTTGCATATAAATAATACAAACATTGGAGGGCACACAAATGTCAATATCGGGGATGAATTTCAAGGAGAAGTCTCTTCTTTTTGCCAAACTATCAAGTATAGCATATAGTAACATAAAAGATGTAAAAAAGCAAGCTAAGAAATTAGGCTTTACAATTGTAGAATTTTATGAAAAGGATGGTGCACAAGCATATCGTTTTATGAACAAGGAGGACTTAGTCATTGCGTGTCGTGGTACACAGCCAAGCGAGTTTAATGATATCAAAGCAGACTTAAAAGCATTTCCAGTAATGGCAGAAACTGTTAGCAGAGTACACAGGGGATTCAAAACAGAAGTCGATGAGCTTTGGCCTGACATTTGTGATGATTTAGTTGGCAAGAAACAAAAAGTTTGGTTCTGTGGACATAGTCTGGGCGCTGCTATGGCTACCATAATGGCAAGTCGTTGTAAAAATTATGCAAGTATTTCTAGTCCTGAAGAGTTATACACATATGGATCGCCGCGTGTGGGTTGGAAGAAGTATTGTGATAGTTTTGGTGTTGTGCATCATCGTTGGAAGAACAACAATGACATCGTCACTACTGTTCCCCTTGCAATCATGGGATACAAACATCACGGCACTCAGCATTATCTAAATGCCTACGGCAATGTTCGAAAGCCTACTGGTTGGCAATTGTTTAAAGACAAGTGGCGTGGACTATGGATGGGTATCAAACGTGGACAAATAGATAGTTTCTCAGATCATTCAATGGAAAACTATATCAACTATTTAGAAATGTACGCTGGTGGCAAAGAAAATAGTCAACACTAACCGAATAAACTGCTAACTGATTCTTCGTTAGTTACACGACGAATGGCTTCACCAAACAAAGGCGCGACACTAACCTGTCGTGTCTTTTTGCAGTTCTTAGGGCAACGATCTGAAATGCTGTCTGTGATTACTAGTTCTTCTAGCACACTCTTTTCAACACGCTGACATGCTTCGCCACTCAATACACCATGTGTAATATATGCTCTAACACTCAGCGCACCTGCATCTATAATAGCTTTGGCTGCATTGCATAATGTACCACCACTGTCAATAATGTCATCAACCAGAATGGCATGTTTGCCTTTAACATCGCCAATCAAGTTCATGACTTCGCTTTTGCCTGCTTCAGGTCGGCGCTTGTCTACAATAGCAATGTCTCCGCCGAACATATCTGCAAACTTTCGAGCTCGTACAACGCCGCCTGCATCTGGGCTTACAAATACTGTTCCTTCGTCTGTTCCTACATTATGTTTGATGTCTTTGGC